>Ga0136644_10000793_pt1 | contig 25288 bp, 19 predicted proteins | sample C_130820_EF_Meta_FD_94780 | JGI IMG/M metagenome (GOLD analysis project Ga0136644, IMG submission 94780) | Freshwater microbial communities from Lake Croche, Canada to study carbon cycling - C_130820_EF_MetaG (v2) (version 2) | ecosystem: Environmental > Aquatic > Freshwater > Lake | place...
AGAATAACGAACATCTCTCAAGGAAGCATCAAGAATACCTGAGGATGTAAGGGTTTGTACACGACCTTCGCCAGCATTTCGCTCAATCGTAGATAATAATCCAGCAAAGGATTCCTTTTGTGTATTTACTGTCTCTGATCCTATACGGTCAACTGTTCTTAGAACATCACGAGTAGAATCGTTGGCAGCTTGGCGGGAAGCAGCATCAGAAATAACTGTTGTAAGGCGAGCTTCACCGCTTGTACGTTCAATAGCGGCTTGGTTGGCAGCACCGTTGCGTTCAACAGCAGAAGCGAGTTGAGAGTTAACACGCTCGGTTGTGGACATTCCTTGAGATCCGTTACGCTCAATAGCAGAGGCAAGTTGAGCAGCAGAAATCTCGGTGACGTGGCTATTTGTAGCACCGTTTTGGTCAACGGCACGTAAGATATCACGAGCAATATCGTTAGCAGCTTGTTGTTTTGTGCGTTCAGCAGTACCAGTTACTGAAGCATAGATGTTTTCACCAACTGTGGTGGGTCCATCAAACCCACCGTAAGGGTAGAAGAAGGGAGTTTGGGGCACTGTTGTCTGAGTAGACATATAATATTGGACTAGATTTTATTTTGCGAAATGTTTCTAAATTTGGGGCTGCATAACTCGAGCCAGAATTTGTAATTACAAAAATAGATCTGTAATTCTATAAAAACACAAATATTACAATTGTAGATTATGGTCACAATTGTAATATTTGTGTTCATGTGCTTACCAAATATGCTGTGGATACAAAAACTTTAGGAAAAATCTGAAAATAATGTATAGTACCCATGAACCGGAATAATTACATGCACCAATTAACCCACGAAAACTATGTATTAAAATTAAAATGCAATGAATTACAACAAGAAGTACTAGAACTGAAAAAGAAACAGGAAGAGCTATATCGTAACCATGCTAACTCAATTCTGTTTTTAAAAAATAGAACTATTAATTTCGACCAGTTACCTATTTTTTATTTTTCAAAGAATCAATCCGACGTCGTCGGCCCAACTTCAACTTCAACATCAATTTCAGATTACCCATAAGTAATAAGTTCAAATCATATAGATAATGTCCCCTTCTATATTATTATACGAAAAGTATTGATGGGGAAACTAGAAACCTCCAATCAACGTATTTGTGAATTCTACACTAATAATCCCACTATTAACTTTGAAAATGTTAACATCATATTCATAGATCTTTTTGAAAAACTTCTATCGAATAAAGAGAACATAACAGCCACTACTATTAATTCGCAAATCTACTCCTTTATTTCAGCTTCAGAAGACCGTATTAATACCAATATTAATACTATCAAGGACGGAAATGTCGTCTTACAAAATGCCCAAACCAGATTCATGAGTGAACTCGGCGAAATTTTTAATAAATTTCGCGATAATGATACTTGTGAAAAGCATAATGATAGACAACTATCTAATGTTCTTACAAAGATGTATAACAGTGCTGAAGTTCATAATCCCAATAAAGCCAACAATAAAAACGGCCTTATTCTATTAAAGCGACAACGCAAATCAAATATCTTAATCGATAATAAGGATATTGATGAAAATGTTACCGCAGAAGAAGTCCAAAACTTTTTAACGAATATAGATGAACAAAACTGTAATGGTATTTTTATCTCTCAACGCAGTGGTATTTTCGGTAAGAAAAACTACCAAATTGAATTACACAATAATAATATTATTGTATTCGTTCATAATGGTAACTATAATTCCTCCAAAATCGAAACCGCGGTTGATGTTATAGACCAACTTTCTTCTAAGATGCGTCAATTTAAACATCAATCTGAAGATGATTGTGCTATCCCAAAAGATATGTTGGATACTATTAATAACGAATATCAACTTTTTCTTTCTCAAAAAACCGCTGTGGTAGATGTTTTTAAAGAGAGTCAGAAGAAAGTTCTATCTCAGATTGATGAGATTCGTTTTACAACACTTGATAAATATTTATCTACTAAGTATTCTGCACCAATACAAAAACCCGGTCTAAAGTGTGACCTTTGCAAGAGTTTCTCTGCTAATAATCTGAAAGCCCTAGCAGCCCACAAGCGTGGTTGCATCAGGAAACAAGTTCCTTCTAATGTATGTGCAAAATAAAAAGATTTTGCGCAATTCGTGCGTAAAACTAATTCGTATAACTATACACAAACATAGTTTTCTAGATATTCTACGACCTATTCCATCAATAAGTTATATTCGTAATATTTTAAAAAATTTCTAAACCCAATCATAAAAACTACAAATATAATTGCCAAATCTATCGATACTATTGATAACTGGAATGTTCTCTGTGAACAAGGGGTCAGTATTGCAATGGCAAGTGATCCTGATGTTCAATATATACAACAAGCTAGTTCTCAGTTAAAAAATACTACTTTTAATTTAAAAACAATTACAAATACTTTGAAGAATAAGCTTGCTAGTTTTAATATTACTTGTTAAAGCGGTTTAAATAATTAGTATTATTAATAATATATGTTTCACAATATATATATATTATTAGTTTTAGGTCTGGCTAATGCGTTTATTTTCCCTTCCTTTATCCAACAGAAACATACTATATTAAATCTAAGTAAATATCCTAAGAGAGATCATAGTGTATATCCGCTTTCTAAGGTTTACCATGATCAATACATGCGCCGTTTACATTCCGGTAACTTTACTAGTTATAATAACAATAATCATGTTATCAAAAAAATTAAGAGAGATAGAGAATTTAAACGTAATTATTATAAGGAAGACAATTCAGATTACGATGACGATGACGAAGATGATGAATATGAAATGGATAATGAAGAAATGGATATGTTTCAGAAATTATTAAGAAAAGATGGTGAAAATGATACTGTACCAGTAAAAGGATTCAGAATTATTATCAACCCTAATATGCAACCAATTGATGAAGATGGTGTTGAAAGGGATATATGGGGAAGACCTATTCGATCAACATTACCTCGTAGATCTAACCCCTCTAATCCTGATAAAAAATCAGAGAATTTCGAGGTTATCACAAAATCTCCCTTTAATTTCTCTAATGTAGGTGGTTATGATAATATTAAAGAAGAACTTGATCAATGTGTTGACCTACTTTCTAATTATACAAAATATGCAGGATATAATGTACGTATACCTAAGGGTCTTATTTTTGAAGGTCCGCCTGGTAATGGTAAAACTATGCTTGCAAAAGCCCTTGCAGGTGAAGCTAAAGTTGGATTTATTGCGGTTTCTGGCTCTCAATTCCAAGATAAATATGTCGGGGTTGGTTCTGGGCGTATTAGAGAATTGTTTGAATTAGCCCAAAAGAACATTCCGTGTATTATTTTTATTGATGAAATTGATGCCCTTGGTAGAAAAAGGTCAGGTGATGGAGAAACATCAGGATCAGAGCGAGATAATACTCTTAATGAACTATTAGTTGCTCTTGATGGTTTCAAAAATACATCCGGAATATTTGTTATTGGTGCTACAAATCGCGCTGATTTATTAGACGAAGCTCTACTTCGCCCGGGTAGAATTGATAAGCGTATTTATATTGGAAATCCGGATGCTAAAACTAGACGGGCCATTTTAAATATTCATTCTACAGGTAAACCTTATGATAGTTCTATTAAATTGGAAGAACTAGTTGAAACTACGAATGGCCTTTCAGGAGCTCAATTAGAAAACCTATTAAATGAAGCTATGTTAAATGCCCTTCGACAAGACCGTACTAAATTTACTGATGTTGATGTTGATCTTGTTCTTAATAAGATGATGGTTGGTTGGCAACCTAATGAACATCAATTCACATCTGATATTATTGACCATATCGCTATTCACGAACTCGGGCATGCTGTTGTTGGCCTACTTTCAAAACATCACTCAAAAATGACCAAAGTAGTTATTAATTTATCAGCTCCCAAAAGCCCTGCATATACTATATTCGAAAGTTCTGCATCTAATATTCTTACTCGTGAAGCATTATCTGAACACCTTATGATTCTTTTATCTGGCAGAATCGCAGAAGAAGTTGTCTATGGTGTCTCTGTAACTACTGGTGCCATCAATGATTTTGAAGAAGCCCTTAAATTAGCCCAACGGATGATATGTTACTATGGTATGGGAAAACAACCAATTTACCCCAGTATGAGTGAGAAATATAAGGAGGAAATCGATTCCGAGGTATCTGCGCTAATTAATGATGCCTATGCATACGCCGAGTTTCTAATTCGCAATTCTAAAGAACTATTAATTGAAGGTGCTGAACTCCTTAAGAAACAAAAAGTTATGAAAGCCGAAGAACTGATTGAAATAATGAATAAAAAGTATAATAGTGTTTTTAATTTGAAAATATAAAATGATCATCAGTAATCTGTCCTATCTGTTAAAAAATTGATTTGAATTAATTCCATTGGATTAATTCAAAAACTTATGCTAATACAATGCAATCAGCCAGTAAAAAACGTAGGCATACGTTTAAAGAGTTAATGCGGATGTTTTATGATGATAGATTACCACTTAATTATCTATGGAACAATATAACCGACGCAGAAAGAAGAACATTTTTGGATGGCGTACATAGTAACGTAAATAAACACTTCCCGGATGGTCAAGTCCTGTCAAAAAGGCAAATAAAAGTTTTAGAAAAAGACCTGTTTATTATACCTTGTGTAGATAAGAGCACAATAGTATATCATTCAACCGGCTATGCTCTTTATTGCTGTTCTAAATGCATTATAAATAAAAAGAGTTATAAGATAATGAAAACATTAACTGCATGTAGCGAGACATGTTGTGAGTGTAGCATATGTTTAGATTCGCTAGAGACAGGTGAAAAATTCGCGCAATTAGAATGTGCGCATAAATTTCATAAGAACTGCATTCAGAAGTGGCTAGTAAATTCGTTGAGTTGCCCCTGCTGCAGAAAAAGCTTCGAGAAGATTGTAGATGAATCAAATTACTGAAAATATTATTTCTTCCAAATATAAATATACTCTCCATATGTATCCTTTTTATTTCTCGATTTTCGCCCAAGGGGTATTTTTTCATCACATTTTCCAAGTATTTTAATACATACATCATCATAAATATATACAGGAACATTCAAGCAATAATACCCACCTTTCTTCAGATGCTTATATGTAACCGTAAATATCGGAATATAAAAGTTATTATCCCAATCTTCTTTTGTAACTACTGAATTCTTATTATATATTTCAAGATTATAATACGGTGGTGATGTTAGTACGAAATCATAATCTAATTTACTATAATCTACATCTAATGCACTCTTAAAATATAATTGGATCTTTGTTGTTGTCAATGGTTTTAATGTATTCACCATCTTTTTATATAATGGTTCCAAGTTTGTGTTCAAATCTATTCCTATATATTTCTCAATATTCTCGGCGCAAGCTCCAACTAACCGTCCACCCCACCCCATAGTAAAATCTAACATAACCTTAGGTTTATACTTACATATCATATCCTTAACTAAAATTGGTCTAAATACGCCGATGTTTCCAAAATATAAAGTAAATAAGCTCTTCAACATTTTTGTTTTCTTAACATTATCTTCTTTGAAAAAACGGTTATTAAACGTTCTATTGATACCATTTCTAAAATAAGGTTTATTATTATAAAAATCATTAAAATTATAATATGTATCAAAAAATGAAAAATTTAACCTACCTTTGGTGTTTAAACGCTCTATTGACGTAAAATAATTTACAAAATCTATTCCAACAGTATCTAATATTTTTAATGTTTTGCAATCTGTATTCCTTAATTCATTAAATGATTCAATTGCTTCTTCTAATGTTGCTGGATATAAAATCCTTGTAATCTGTGTTTTAGTTAGTTTATCAAATACTTGTCTTCTTATCTTTTGGGTTTTATTATTACCCTTTTTATTACTTTTTTCTGTTTTTGCCATCTAATATATAATTAGATAAATAAGTTTTTGAATTTTTCATGATTATTAGTTAATCATGAAAAAAAGGGTTTGGGTGATTTCTTTTTTCATAGAAGTTTAGCAAGCGGTAGGATTCGAACCTACGAACATAGACACAGCTTCGAATTTCCGCATCACAGAGACGGGGCGCGACCGCCGCCTTAAACCACTCGGCCACACTTGCTTTTTGATGTTTATTTTTAATGAGATAAACAACTCATTGCGGACAGTGGGGTTCGAACCCACGCATCATAGATAACGGGTCTTAAGTCCGTCGCCTTAAACCACTCGGCCATATCCGCTTTGTTTTGCTGTTTCCATAATATATTCAAAACGCATTTTTGAAGTTGAATTGCTGTGTGGAAACGGTTATCTGCTGTTTTCATATTTTTCAGGTAGTTTACGAATGATTTTCTTCGCAAACCGGTTCAAAAGATAATTTTTGAGTTTGAGAGTTGTGTAGCTGTATGAAAACGTGTGACTATTTTTACAGAATAGTCAAACTGTTAAATGCTTTATTTGTGTGTTTTGCTGTGTGAACCACTATATCAGTCACCGTGTGCTGTTTATTGCTGGGTTCTTAGTTGCTGTCTTCTTATATATTCTAATTAAGCGAATTTTAGAAGAATTGCTGTGAGAAGACAATGGTTTACCCGATAAGGGACTCGAACCCTCAACCTCAAGATTAGAAGTCTTGCGCTCTATCCAATTGAGCCAATCGGGCTTGGTGTTAGTTTTAAGAGATCTAACAACTCATTTTTGCAAGCGGTGGGGTTCGAACCCACGCCCGAAGACCTGAACTTGAGTCAGGCGCCTTAGACCACTCGGCCACACTTGCCTTGGATGTCAGTTTTCTGAGATCTAACAACTCATTTTTCCGATACAGGGACTCGAACCCTGGCCAACGGATTGAAAGCCCGCTATCCTAACCACCTAGACAATATCGGATTTTTTGCTGTCTTCATTTTTGAATCATAAAAGGATTTTGGTAAATCGCTGTTTGAAGACACTTAAGCTCTTACTGGGACTCGAACCCAGGATAGAGGATTCAAAGTCCTCGGTGCTAACCACTACACTATAAGAGCAAATCGAGACGAATCTCTTGTGCAAGTTTTTTATGAATGAGTGCCTGCAAACTCATTTAGTCCTAACGGGAGTCGAACCCGTGTCTAGTCCGTGTAAAGGACTTGTGCTAACCGTTACACCATAGAACCATTTCGCTCCTGACAGGGCTCGAACCTGCGACCTAACGGTTAACAGCCGTTTGCTCTACCTACTGAGCTACAGAAGCATGAGTGACTGTTTTTACAGATACAGACAAACTGGGACCCCCTGATGGAGGGGGAAACACCCGATCAGGGACTTGAACCCTGGACCACATGCTTAAAAGGCATGCGCTCTACCGACTGAGCTAACCGGGTACCAATATTGGTTTTGCTGTTTTCGTTTGTCTTCAGACGAGAAAAGTTTGAATTTGGATGTTGCTGAACGAAAACTTGTATCTATTTTCATCACGAGCTTAGAAGAACTCGGTAAAGGCAGTGGCCTTTTTGTTGCTCGGTATGAGAATTGAACTCATGACCCTCAGCTCATAAGACTGATGCTCTAACCAACTGAGCTAACCGAGCACTCAAATTAATCTATGCTGTGTCTTTTATGTTCAATTTTTTGTTGGCATTATCTGAATTCTGTCAGATAATCAAAAACCGAACACTTTTCATCTTGTACACATTATATAAACACGGATATTCTTTATATTATTTATGAAAATAATATATTGTTACCATTAGTACAGCGATATTTATATAAATGAAAAAAGGGTGTTGTTTTTACATTTCAAATACACCCTTTTTTCTTTTTGATTTTACCTACTATCTACTTTTATTGGCAGAGTATTAAACCACATCGCTAAACAACTTCCTGCGAGGAGAAGGGGTCTCGTCGTCGTTGTCGGACTCATAATCCGCCCAGTCCTTCACCTTCTTCACTGGCTTGCGTACAGTCACATTGGCAGGTGGCTTATCCTCATCTTCCGATGAGTCCTCAAGAGCTGAAAACGCGTTCGTTGTTCGAACCGGTGTCACAACTGGCTTGCTCTCCTTCACCACCTTCTTTTCTCGAATGATCAACTTATTGACAAATGTCTTCAGATCCTCTTCTCGAGTTGTGGTAACAACCACAGTGCAGTGGTCAGCAAAGTGACCTGACTTGTTGCACTTGTAGCAACAGTTCTCTCGCATCTTCTTCACGAAGATCGGGCAGCAAATACGCCCCTTAAGGTCACGGAAGTTGTGGTCATTGTAGACCCGCCAACTCTCTCCGTTCTTCTTGCAGACATGGCACTCCTGCTGCTTGACCTCACCCTTGACGATATTGCGGTTTCCATTGGTGTTGACACGACGGGACATGGTGCTGGTGCTCCGTTAACGTTTGATGAAACTGATTTGGTTGTTTTGATACCTATTCTGTTTACCGAGAAAAAGTTTTCAATTTTTTGTGTCATTTTCTGGCGAGAATTCGTTAAAATTACGTTATTTTCTGATATAATTTTTTTATATTTTATAGATTGTCTTCATGTGTAAAAAATTGATTACGATTAATCACTTTGAGTATAATTATCGAATCATCAAAATGCCGAAACTAACTCGAGATCAACAGTTCCAGAAATCATTTAATGTATTTATTGAAAAGAATTATCCAGTTAGAGAATATGTCTTAACTTCTAGCACCAAAATAAAAACCCAATTTCATCACGAATACCTGTTACATTTTCCGAGAAAGGTTATTTCATACTATGTCGATGTATTTACAGTAGATGAAAATGGAATAGTTACGCCTCCAGGTCCTGTTATGAAAGACCAGGAAGTACCTAGCATTCGAACATTTTCATCCTATTTTCACAACTATTTTAGGCCATTTATTCTAAAGAATGGATCTAACATTCAATCTTATACAGATATAATAAATCACTGGTACACAAACGGAAACCAGCAAATATCTTCCGAATATGAAGCTAGTTCAGGACTATCACACAACGACTTAATGAATTTTGATTTATATATTAAAATTGATGTTGTATACCATAAGTCGCATTTGCCGTTTCCTGCTATTCTTTCTAGTAAACAGCATTTTGAGCAACAATGTAAGAATCTAGAAGCACGGAATATCGAACTTTGTATTAATATTCAAACAATAACTGCAATGTATCAAGAAAAAGAAGAGCAATATGATGCTTTAAGAAGACGTATGCGTGTTGATCGACGAAACATTGAGCATAAATATAACAGTATGTTCGAAAGAATAGAGAAAAAGATTAGAGAACTTTATAGTAATAGTTCAATCAGAGAAGAATGCCCGGTGTGTTACGAGAATATTGAACCATCTAAGCTTAAAGTGTCGAAGTGTTGCCATTCTATCTGCAGTGATTGTTCTTCAAGATGTCATAGTTGCCCTGTATGCAGGGAAAGCTATTAATATATATATACTCATCATTTAGACATTTTTATTTTTTCTAATAATAATATATATTATGGATTTACCAGTGCAAAAAAAGGAAATTGCTATTTCAGTCACGCCAGAACAATTGAGTCCTGAAGATAGCGTAGTCGAACCATTATCTCCTGTACCTGATGCTCCAGCTCCTGTATCTGAATCACCATCTCCTGTACCTGATGTTCCAATTGAACCTTCAGTAACAGAAGAACAAAGCGCTAGCGCAATACTAGATGCCGAAGAGCAGGAATTACCCCCTGTTCCTATAGCATCTTTACCTTCAGTAGTTAGTCAAGTCGTTAAAACGAGAACAAAGAGATGCCCAAAAGGGTGTGTTAAAAAAAGCCGGTGCAAAGGAGGATCAATGAAGGGCGGCAAAAGAAGAAAATCGCGTAAATCTAAACGTAGAAAGTCAAGAAAGAGCAGAAAAAATTGATTAATTTAATGATAACCATATAGCTATTATTAAAATGAAAACTCGTAGTCAAAGTAGAATCGAATATGATATCAATATTGATTTTGATGAAGCATCACGCTTATGGAATTCTAATAAAAAGAAACTAGATAATGGATGTTATGCATATGTATGTGGAAAAGAACTCCCCAATGGAATGTTTTGCAAAAAGAAATCATTAAACCATCAACTATTCTGTTATATACATAAATGTAAAAACTAATTATTTAATAAGTAAAGTATATAGAAATATTTTATTTGTTTTTATTATATGGATAATATAACTATGTCTGAAGATACCCAGACCCCTTCCCAACAAGAAGTTCGCCTAGCTGACGTTGAAGTAACTGATGAGAATATGGCACTCAACATCCTCATTTCTTTTCTAGGCGTTGCTCAGAAACGTGGAACATTTAGCATTGCTGAATCTGCGAAGATTTATGAATGCATCCAAAAATTTATTTCAAAGGCCACTGCTTAATTGACGCCAATTTATAGCTTAAAATATATATTGTTTATATAATATATATAATGTCATATATACCAAGTCCAAGAGAATGGTTTGGTAAAGAAGATTATGAAGATCATGTACCAGTATTAAGAAGACAACCCTCAATAAATGTCTCTGATCAAAAAGCAGGCGATTGCTGGAATTATAGCTCATGTAGGATTGTTACACGACTCATTTGTAATGTATTAAACATTGAGCCACCAACTGACAATGAATGTAATGAATTATATACCCATATAAATGAGTTTCATTATACAATCGCCAAAGAAACTTGTGAGCCAGGTGCCTATGAAAAATTATTGCTTTATTTTTTTCTATTCTGTTTAGGTTATTCAAAATTTACATGCGCTATTAATAAAGAAACACAACAAAATGAACAATCTATCAATGGCCAATCGAGCGAAAGAGTATTAGAATTTTTCACAGATAATCTATTAAATAATCGTGATTTTAGAAATAACGAATTTGTTAAAAATATAGGGGAATCAGGCCTAGTATCATATTCTACAAATCCTGATGAAGATACAACCCAAAAAGAATTTGAAAGAGTAATCTATCCTCTAATTGATAATTTTCATAGAGTAACTAAAAAACAAAAAGTAAAATACTCTGTTAATAAAATAGACATGAATACTCCTGGTATATTAGATACCATAAAAGAATTATTAAACCATGGATTATATATTGGAATAGGTATATCTATAGGAGATGGTAAATATAGTGATAAGTTTACTGAATATAAAGCAGATGGACGACCTAGGCCTATTGCTAAGCATATTGATATGAAGGGAGATCTAGGTGGTCACGCGATGCATGTTATAGATTACTCTAACATTGAGAACAAGCCAGATATATTACAGTTAACTATCAGAAATTCATGGGGAAATGATTGGGGAAACAATGGAAAAATAAATATGTTATCTTCAGAATTAAAACAATTAACTGCTAGGTTTTCTTATATTCGTCCATCTAATTTAAATATTCTACAACAAAAAGCAGATAATCACCCAATAGTTCCAGAAGATAAAAACACAGAAGATATATATGAGTTCGATGAATTATATGAAATTAAGAAAGAGAAAGTATTAGAGTTACTGCGTAGATTTGGAGATATAAATAAAAAAAAATTCCATGATTTATATGAAATATTAGTAGGAGATAATCTATATGATGATGAAATAAATGAAGTATTTAATGAGATAAATCATAACGATAGTAATATTTTAGACCCCTATGAATTAAGTAGCATGTTAGTAGCAAATTATATGACAACTATTAAGTTTAAAGAATTTAAAAAAAAAATAGCAGATCTTATGAAAGATATTAATGAAGATATTGATAATAAACACACTATAGATACACTTTACTATGGAAAAAATGGTCCTATTGATATGAAAAAATTCCGTGATTTATATTATAAATTAGTAACACAGGAATTTGAAGGAGAAACAATTCATGTAGATTTATTTGATATTGAAATAGAAGAAATATTTAAAGACGTAAACAATAATGATGAGAAAATATTAGACGTAAGTAAATTTAAAGCAATGGTTGATAGTAAACCAAAAACTTCTATTAAGATATCAAAATTAGTAGAAGTCATTAACAAGATGTTACAAAAGGTATCTCAACCATCTGATCACTTACATGAATATAATCAAAAAGTAGAAGATTTAGTAAACAAAATAAATATTCCACATAAAGGTGGACGCGCATCTCGCAAAAAGCGTAATGTAAAAAAATTTACTAAGAAAAATAAACATAAGAAAAATAAAAGTACAAAACAATAATTTTTAATTCATTCAATCGCATAATTTACATAGATAGTTCTTACATTCCGATATAAATACATCATCTACTTTTAATTCTTGTTTCTGGAACTTTCCTTTCAGTAATGCTAACATTACTTCATTTAAATCAGCCATAGAACAATCTAGTACTAATAATTCATTTGTTTTTATGTTGAATAACTTTATTTTTTTTTCATCAGATTGATCAGGATCTAATGAACCCCGCATTCTCCATAACCATGCGTAAATAACTACTTGCAACATATGATCAATTGATATTTTACTAGTACATTTCATTTCCCATATTGAATCTTTCGTAATCAAATCTGTTCTTGCACTAAACCGAAATTTAACATCTTTACCAAAATAAGGTGCTAAAAATTCGTCTATTTTAATATGTGCTTTATCATCACTCTGATGAATAATAGTTTCCTCTATTCTTGGCATAATCTCAGCGCACTCGTTTCCTATTACATTATCTAATCTTTCTAAGCATTTAGATATCATACCTTTAGTTAACCAATTATACTCGCTGCGATCGATTTGTTTTACCTTAAAATATAATGTTTCTTGAACAGCTACACTTATATTTGCCATAAATAAATAATCCTCTATTGTTTCGATTTTCTCCGGTACTTCACTTACTATGTTCTTCAAGTATAAATGCTCGTTTGCTTTCATATTATCAATAGAATTATTTATTATTGTTAGTAATATACTTGAATTATTTCTCGATCCCGTCCATTTCTCGCTCAAATAATCATAATAAATACATGGAATTGTTATTCCATTTAAATCACTCACCTCCTCAAAAAAACCATGTTTTGTTTCTATAATATTTGGAATATCTATATCAGAAATTTCTCTATTTGCGGATACAAATATTCTATCTAATATTAACGATATTTCTTCTATTACTGACTCAGGGATAAACTTAATTAGTTCTGTTGGAGTTATGTTATGTCTATTTGCTAATAAAGCATCCCTTGCCATATCTTCTTCATCGTCCTCTACAAATAACGTCTGATGTGGGCCACGAAAACTTATATAATCACATTGTTTCATTTCAATATGATTTTTTTTTAAAAACTCTAATGGTCTATCCGTACGGAAATTATCACTTTCTAATAAATAAAGTCCATGAGTAGCCCGTGTTGATGCAACATAAAGTGTATTTGGACACGTATCTCTCGGTAAATTTCTAGCATAAAATTTAAAATAAGATTGGTCAAAGTTTACTATAAAAACAAACTTTCGTTGCCTACCCTTAACACAATGAAACGTGGAAAAAACCACTTTCTTATCAATTACTCTCTCGTCTATTTTATCATTCTCTAACATAGGGACATGACATGGTATACCTCTCTCTACTAATGTATTTTCTAATTGCCGAATATTGCTATTCACGCCCTTTACCGACGCACCAAGAACAAAAATATCCTCTGGTAAAAATCCCTTATCTAATAGCTTACATATTTCTGCAGCAACTACTCGTTCTATATTCATCCGTGAATTTCGTATATAATTAACAGGCGAACCATCCCTACATGCTTCCATACGTGATTCTCCTAACATAACATTATTTACAAAATCACGCATTTGATTCGTTATGCGATATGACATTTTCATAGTACACATTCGAAATTCCTGACTTTTTAAATACTTAAAATTTTCCCATAATATATCCGCGAATGTTAGGAAACGAATATCAGCGCCTTTAAACTCATATAGACCCTGCATATAATCACCCAGAATCAATAATTGAATTGGATTTCCTGAATCTCTAGCGAACTTTGCCATTAACTGAAAATATAAAAATGTCATATCCTGGGCTTCATCCAATACAAAAATGTCAAATTTGGGTATCTTTTCTATAGGTGGTAAATCTTTTAATATTATGTAACGTATTCCAGTATCAGTATATGAAGTTGGTAAATAATATCGAACCGCTAAGCTATGAAATGTATGGACTTTCATATTCTTGATTCCTGACTTACTAACACGATCTTTTACCTCAAACCGTAACATAGAATTATACGTCATTTGAAGTATACTTAGTGTAAATAGTGCTTTCGCTACAGATAAAATTAGTGTTGTTTTACCTGTTCCTGCGCATGAATCAACTATAACATTATGTCCTTCTAATACATTATTTAATATAACTTGCTGTTCCTCACTTAATTTATTCATATAGTTATTATTTATAAATAGAAGTTATAGTTACCTTATATTTATATTACTTTTCACTAGATCTGAATGAGAAAGCAAAAAACCCAACGGCTAGTAATCCAAGAACCAACCCAGAATGGTAATAATATTGCATACCTTTGTACATATTTAACCAAGCTTTTGTTTGTTCTGGACTTTTAATATGATTCAACATCCAATCTGATTTTGGTGATAAAATATAGTAAAAGTAATTTGTCAAGAAAGAAATAGCAACTACAATACAAACAAGAGATAATGACGACAATTTATTTTTACGAACACGGACATTATAAAATATTACTAATAGAGAAAGAATAAACCCTAAAATGTATCCAAAGTAATAAATACGAGTTCTTTCATCCACTATATTTTTATAAGTTTTTTGTAACTCAATCGGTAATTGTTTTTGATATTCTACTATAATACCACTTTGATAAGTAGCATATGTCATATAAACCATCCCAATTAAAAAAACTGCAGAAACAGCACAACTAATACCACAAGGCATCTTTCTCAATATATACATTATTGAAAGATTTTTTATTGATTTTTTCTATTTAAAATGAAAGAATAAAACAAGAAAGTCGAAGACGATTTTTAAAATGGACAAGGTTTTTATTGTCCATTTTTTATTTTGAGAAAGAGTTTTATACAAAAGGGTCATTATTACTGACATGCAGTAAAAACCAAAAAAATCAGAAAATCACCGCTGCATAATTTGTTAGCATAAATCGGACCCCAAAACAGCACAGAATTGCACCGACTTTCTCAAAAAATAAATATGTGTAATTTTACCTTACAATAATTTGCAGCATAACAAGTAACAAGCATGATCAATTAAATTGTGTCTTATCGGGTTGCACCGACTTTACACCGACTTATTTTGAGAAAGTCCGTGTAAAACAATTTAGCGTAAAAGTATATAAAATAAAACAAATATGGATACTAATATGGAAAATAAAAGAACACGCAAATTTACTTATGTTTATGAGAAATGGGATGATAATTTAATAACAAACCTGAAATTAATGGAGTCGAAATATCATATATTTGGAATAGATGATAAACGCTTTCTCAAAGGGTACATATTTTTCAGTAATCCAAAAACTATTCTTAAATTAAAAAAACAATTTTATAACTGTAAAATAGATGATTCTGAATTTACTATAGATACTTATAAAAAGTTATATAATAGTTGGGAAAACGGAGTCCTTCCAATGCAAGGTAGACCAAAGAAAAATCCAGTGAAAGAAATATCAAATGAATTGGTTCCAGTTACTAACTCTATTATAGAACAAAATACATCACTTATTGAACAGAGTAAGGAAATATGCCAATATTTAATGAAACAAAACCAACAGTTATTAGAAGAAAATAAGCAATTAAAACAGACAACTACTGCAACCACTATGATCACGAACAATATTGAGAAATTAGAAAATACAACAAATATAGATAATAAAACATTTAATATTAACCTATTTTTAAATGAAGATTGCAAGAATGCAATTACATTAGGTGAATTTATTAATTCACTTAAGATAGAGGATTCTGATTTATTCTGTGCGAAAGAACATGGACTAGTAGAAGCAATAACAAATATATTTCAAAGAGGATTGGAAAACTGTGATGTTAATACTAGACCTGTTCATTGTACCGACACAAAACGTGAAACCCTGCATATTAAAGATGACGATGGTTGGGTAAGAGAGTCGGGTTCTGACTCGAAACGTATGAAAAATGCAATTACGCGCATTTCTAATAATAAAATAAAGAAGCTATCTGAATATATAAAAGAACATCCTGAGTTTAATAATGTAACATCTCCACAATATGAAGATTGTTTACAAATGATGAGAAATGTTATGGGGGCATCCGAAGATTCCGATAAAACAGAGAAAAAAGTTCTTAAGAATATAGCAAAATCAGTTTATATTACAGGAAATTTGAACACATAATCATTTTCTATTTTTACGAGTTGAACCTGGTCTGAATTTCTTATTATAATGAATAGCTCTTAATAAACGCATTTGTTTCGCAGCGTTTTCCTTCGATGTGCAGCTAGAAAATACTTTGTTATTATCTTTATTTGTAACACGGTAACAAGATTTACCGCGTACTTTTCGGCTTCTATATGGCATATTATTGTTATATATTATAAATACATAATAATAATAAATTAATTTTATAGCAAATATTATCCACAAGATTTAAGACAGTAAACCAGTAAAATAATGAACCAGTAAAATAATGAACCAGTAAAATAATGAACCAGTAAAATAATGAACCAGTAAAATAATAAACCAGTAAAACTATAAACCAGTAGCCCAGTAGAGGAGGGTTTAAAAGGGAACCTAGGTTCCCTTCATTATAAATCATACATTAATTTAAAATCTAAACAGAAAGAGTAATTAGAATTATTCATGTTTAAAATACGACCATACTCATCATAAATTTGTATTCGTAGACGTTGTATATCTACGGGACCAAAATACTGCCTAGGTTCTGTTATAATATTGTAGTTATTTTCTTTTATAGAATCAAAAGATGCTCCCTTAATAGATATTCTTGCTAATATATTGGGGTTTAGAATTGATTTGTTAAATATACTAATAAACTGATTATTAGCACTGTTATTAAAATCATCTATTGCTAAATAAATATAACGTATAGTAGACATTTCAAATATAGTATCAGCGGTATAACATGGAGATCCTTCATATTTGGGCTTAATAAAACCTAGATTCCAACCTATCTTTGTTAAAATAGACGTAGTATCTGTTGTACCACTTCTATTTTTTGAGAAATCAAGTGTTATGGAATTTATAAATTGTTTATGACTTTCAATAGGTTTAATTAATACCTTCCCAGTACCAGAATTATTAGAATCTATATCCAAAGAGAATTTTATATAAGAGAATATTTTATCTGAATGAAGTAAATTACCACTGCAATCAGTGGGAGATAATAGCTTATTTATAGTATTTATTAGCCCATGTGAGTTATAATTACCATCGGGTATAATTAAAAATTTCTCTTCTATTAAGCCAGTATCTGTAAAATCAAAAGAATTATAATTTACAAGTATATACAAATAATTATTACCAAAGCTTTCTGAGATATTATAAAATACTATTGGTAATTCTATGGATGATAATTGCATTGAGGCAACCTTATTAAATTTATTAGGTATATTCATAGTAAAATCAGAACTTTGTGTTGCGTATAAATTATCACGAAATCGAGTATCAATATTCAAAGTTTTGGTAATAACCCTAGTATTTAGTGGATTTAGTGTTCCTGGAAAAAATTCACTAGGATTAGAGTATATAAATTGTCGTTCAGGCCGTGTTATTAATTCATCTGTTCTTGAAGGGGGTTCTTTTGATAATGGTGTATCTAATTTATCTAATTTATAATTCTTTGGTATTACTGTTGGTTTAGTTTCTTCATCAGCATCTTTACATTTAACAAATATTAACCATTGTTTTGCTTTGGTTAAAAAATCAATAAGCTCAGTTTTAAACCGTTTATTTATATGCCCACTTTTTAATAATTGTTCGCGAATTTCGTATTCTTTTAATTCAACATCAGATGCGGTATATTTTGACTTAGGTTTTAACTTTAAAAATTTTTCAATATCATTGATATTATAATTATTGATATCTAAATCAAGCGTATCCATATAAATAATGTTATATAATATAAAACTAATTTTATCTTATTTATGTGTGGATTTAGTAAAGATAATAATATGTAAAAATAGAGAACATTATAATAATTAAATAATAAATTATTTTCGGACTCTTTATTATAGTAAACGAAATATGTCATCTAGTGATTATACTGCTTTAAGAAAAATGTCACAAGTAAATGCATTAGTACCAAAACAACCAGGAGTATGGTTTGATGTTAATGCTTGCAATGTTGTTGGTGGAGGAGATACAGGGCCTCAAGGCCCTATAGGCAATTATGGTCCCACTGGCCCCACTGGAATTCCTGGAGCAGCATTATTTACATTATATAGAGCGCCTAATTCATACGGGGATATTGTATTTCCTACAAGTAATTCCATAGTGAAAACGCAAACAACTTCTTTCCCAGATGTAGTTTTATCGTTAGAGTTATATAATAGCATAATTTTATCTTTTTGTGTAGATAATAACCCTGCATTGATAAAGGTAGGAATAACATTCAATAATGTTTCTTGTTATTATGGTTTTTATTTTGATCAACAATCTACATTATGGATAATCGATAACGGTGTTCAAACTAATACTTTTACTTCAATATCTTCATTGGATGTGTTTTCATTCAAGGTATCGTCAGAGGAAGTTGTGTTTTATAAAAATGGTGTTATAATTGGCACTATTGAAAGAAGCGAAACAAATCAAGTATTTGCTGCCTATTTCCAATTAGGAACTATCAATAATACAATTAATAATATAATCATGTATCCTTTATTCGAAGGTGCTACTGGTGTGGAAGGCCAGATTGGTGATACAGGTCCTACTGGACAAGCAGGACCAGTTGGACCAGTAGGATATACTGGTTATACTGGTTATACTGGTCACACAGGTTATACTGGATACACAGGTTATACTGGATATACAGGACATACAGGTTATACTGGCGTAACAGGGCATAGAGGTAGAATAGGATTTACAGGATGCACTGGTAATACTGGGCCTATCGGACCTACTGGGTATACTGGTTCTACTGGAGTAAGGGGGCAAACTGGTAATAGAGGGCATATGGGCCATACTGGTAAACAAGGTGATACTGGAGAAAAAGGTGATATTGGAGATATGGGAGATGTAGGACCAACTGGTTCTACAGGATATACAGGATATACAGGAGCTACGGGTTACACTGGTTATACTGGGCATACCGGTGTAACAGGTCCTCAGGGTACAGGACCAACTGGTTCCCAAGGATTAATTGGTCCGACCGGACAAAAAGGACAAAAAGGTGATACTGGTCATCATGGTCCAAAAGGGCATCATGGCCCATGTGGGCCACCAGGACCTGCCGGACCTATAGGACCAGAGGGACCTCGTGGAGAAAGAGGAAGAGCTGGAAGTCCAGGAAAAAGAGGACCATCCGGTAAATCAACGAATACGGGTGCTACAGGTCCACAAGGTCCTGCTGGCCCAGGGGGTGGTGGAGGCGGCAGCAGTGGAACAGGACCTACTGGTCCGCCAGGATCTAATGGAACTAATGGATCTAATGGATCTAATGGATCTAATGGTTCAACTGGCCCTACAGGGCCAGCAGGATCAGGTGGAGGTGGCGGGGGAGGAGGTGGAAGTGACACAAAAACCTTCTTATTGCAATTATATTATAAAATAACTAACAGTACATCAGGTGGATCATTAATTGTAAGTGATATTTCTCATAACTTAACATCTGCTTTCAATTTATATTTATTTAATGCAGGAAGCCCATGCACTATCTATATTGAGAATACTAAAATTACTAATATAAAAGACAGTAACAGCATATTACCAATCACTGCGTTCAAAGAATATGCGAATAGCTATACGGGAATTGGATCTACAGGTAATCCAATTATAACATGGAATTATAATAAAACATGGGGTTATGGTTCTCTAACTGGTTTACAATCTGTATCACCAGCTACAAGTGTGTCATGTGTTTTAGTTCCACCTCCAACATCTTCAAATGATATTAGTTTAAATAATGTAAGAAGTAGTTCGGTATTAGTTCCTGCTACATTAACTACTGGTTCAGCTACTGTAATTGAAGCTAACTCAACAAATGTGCTAACAGCAGGAACATTTACTGGTAATGTTGTTGCAATTACTGCATCTTATAGTTCAGCAGGCGTTGGAGCAAATAGTGGAATATCATCATCTGGTAGTTCTGAAGTTGCGCCAAGTAGCAACACGTATGTAAATTTAGCGAACTTATATCTGACATTTCCATCAAGTATATGTTAAAATACATATTTAGTAGAATAAGATAGTTAATATTTTCAAATATTAACTAGCTATAATTTATAGTTATATTTTATAAATGAAAACTTTTAATAACAAAAATATAGTGTTGTTTGGATTACTTGTATTCTTTGGTATACTGATAATATTTGGAAGTATGAATGTATATGAAGGGGCTACTACAAAGACAGCTTCTACAACTCCAAGTACTACAACAGCACCAGCACCTGCCCCCGCACCAGCACCTGCACCAGCTCCTGCCCCTGCCCCTGCACCTGCCCCCGCACCAGCTCCAGCACAATTAGTACCTACATTTCTTGATCAAGTATCCAATATAGTTGGACAAACATATATATTACAGTTATTTTATTACATTCAACCTGGTCAAACTGCATCATCTTATAGATTAGCACATGTTTATCATAATTTACCACCAGCATTTTCAGTATATTTTACTAATATGGGTCTTAATGCAAATACAGGTAAACCAATAGTTCTTATTCAAAATAAAAATATTAAAAATATAAATGATTCTGTTAAGTTATTACCTATTTCATCAACTAAAGTTTGCGCAATTAAAAATAATATGACTGATGCATCACCTAATAATAAGTTAACAACATGGAATTCGAATAAAACATGGAATACCAGTAATTTGGCAATAACAACTGAATTTTCTCAATCTTATCAAAACTGTGTTGTTAGTGCTGCAAGCACCGCACCTCCTGCAGCTAATACTCTACAACCTCCTCCAGCTACAACAAATAATACTATATCATGTTCAAATGGTAATACTATATCTTTTATACATAGTTATGCGGATCTTGTTTCTGCTCAACTCGCAGTAAATCCTGCTGGATCAGGAGACAGTGGGTTTATAAATTTAGTAAACGTAGAATTATCATTTTTATCAAGTATATGCAATTAAATTTCAAACTTTAATAATAATTGAAATTTAATATTTTTTAATAAATAATTACATAATTCTTACACATTGCGCATTGGCGAATTATTTGTTATATCCATTTACATACATTCAGTTGATGTTTTGATTGATAAGCCGTGCATAAGTTACTATTTAACGAATAAAAATAATATAGCAATAATTTATACTATGTCAATATTTAATAACGTATTTCCAGTTTGCGTTCAATTATCGCTTGGACAGAATTTAGCAAACGCTAGTAACGTTAAAAATGGAAATTTCACATGGAATGCCCCATTTAATATGTCATTATCACCGCGATTTATAGATAATAATGGTAATGATTCTTATTATAGTATAACAGATATAAAACCCGGTTTTTGGTTAGCAACTAACGGTGGTCTAGCATGGAGAATTTATGATGTAGTTAATACTGGCGGTAATGCTGTTCGTTTTTACCTAGAAGACGTAGATAATTATTGTATAAATTTAGATGCTGGAGGAAATGGTACACCCCAAAGTGGCGGATTATTTATAGCATTTGAAGTAAATGAGGAAGGGCAACCGTTAATATTTCCGATAGATTCATTTGATGATTCTATTCGTAATATTCCAGTGGATATGATAAATAGATTTGCAATGTTTAATGTATCAAAACACCATGTTCCTGTATACCAACTTAATCATGGACTATCAGTAGGTGATCCAATATGGTGTGATCCTTCTAGTGGTATATATAAGAAAGCTAATAATACAAACGCAAAATATATTATAGGAATAGTATCGAATGTTTCTTCTGCAGGAGTAACTACAACAGTAGATAACTTTGAATTTAAAACATATGGAACTTATTACCCAGACGTAGAATCATATTTTCCTAACATAGATTTTTCTTTGTATAGTAAAGGTCAATTTTTATATTTATCGACAGATAGTTCGAATAACTATGTAAATGTTCCACCTACAGATATTGTAATGCCTACATGGGTATATCTAGGAGTACATCCTTCTAGTGGTAAAGGCACCGCTATATTATATAATTCGATAGGTTCTAGTTCTGGTGGTTCTCAATCTAGTGGTACAGGCCCAACTGGTTATACAGGTGTAACAGGTTCCACGGGTTATACAGGAGAAAAGGGTCCAACTGGTTATACAGGAGAACAAGGACCGACTGGTTATACAGGAGAACAAGGGCCGACTGGTTATACAGGAGAACAAGGACCGACTGGTTATACAGGAGAACAAGGGACAACTGGTTATACAGGAGAAAAGGGGACAACAGGTTATACAGGTGAAAAAGGCCCGACTGGTTATACTGGAGAGAAAGGCCCTACTGGCGTTATTGGTCCCACTGGACCTGCTTCAGACGTTATTGAAAGATTAGTGCCAATAAATTTTAATTGGACTGCAACTGATATTTCTAAGTTTATGTTTATTAGTTCTCCAAATAATACTGTAGTATCAAATAATGACTATGGTTGGTCTGATAATGCATATACTGTAGATGGATATAGAAATCCCATAGTTATCTCATTTCAAGTGGGCATAACTACTGGCTCTTGTGTTGTCGGGTTATCTGAAGATCCTACTAATAGTAATGCTTATAATGGAATTAATCATGGAATAGATTATGCATTATCATTTACAACTGGGCAGAATGTTAGAATATTTATCGATAATACTCAATATACATATCTTAATGATAGTAACCCATATACAGTAGATGATGTTTTTTCTATTCGTTATGATGGTCAATATGTAACTTTCTATAAAAACGATGGTTTGATTTATGGACCTGTAGCTAGAATTAGCACTGCTCCTTTATACATGGATGTAACATTTCATGAAAACGGGACATATATTTATAATATAGAGATTAATAGTTTAATACTATACGTTGATGTAGCAAATGATCAAAATATTGGTGGTAATAAAACATTTTTAAATGACGTATCTATGAACGGAAGATTATTTGTTAATGGCTATTTATATGCTAACTACCCTAATAATAGTATTCCATTAAGTGCAATTGATGGAGTTTTAGGTAATGGTGATACAGGACCTCAAGGAGATATTGGTTTACAAGGCGACACAGGGGATACAGGTCCTACTGGTCCACAAGGTGATACAGGTGCACAAGGTGATGTTGGTATGGGATTTACTATTTTTACACATGCAGATTCATTTGCTTCATTAGTTGATGGAACAGTAAATAATATTGGTCAATTCGCGTTAATAAAAGGCGGAGATTTATACGTTTATATGGGTAATAATCTAGGTAATACTGGTCCAAATAATTCTTATGATTATGTTGGAGACGTAACAGATAGTTCTTTAATTATGGGCCCTACTGGTTATACTGGCCAACTGGGCCCACAAGGAACTGCTGGTTCACAAGGAACTGCTGGACCACAGGGTTTCACTGGACCAGCTTCCACTTCTACAGAAGTTCTAATACCTTTAAGTTACACATGGACAGCTACAAATATTTCAGCATTTACATTTTCAAATTCAAATACGACTGTATTAGCTAATAATAATAATACTGGAGGATGGCAACAAAACGCGTATACTGTTAATGGATATACTGATCCAATAACTATGAGTTTCAAAATTGGAACAAAAGCATCATCTGTAGTTATTGGATTATGTGAAAACCCGATAGGGAATCCTGGATATACCATTTTAGATTACGCGTTTTATTTTACAGGAACAGATTTTCAGATTTTATTGAGAGGCAATTTTTATGGTTCTATTATACCAGCTACCTATACTATAGATGATGTTTTTTCAGTTACTTATGATGGAACAAGTATTACCTTTTATAAAAATAGTATAGTTGCTTATGGACCAATATTAAGAACAAGCAAGTCACAGTTGTACCCTGATGTTACTTTTTACAACGTTGGAGGATATATTACTAATTTTGAAATATATAAGTTAATAAGATATGTTGATGTTTCGACAACGCAATACGTAGGTGGTTATAAATCATTTATAAACGATGTTTCTATTAATGGTCGTTTATTTGCTAACTATCCAGCAAATAGTATTCCATTGAGTGCTATACAAGGTGGTGGACCACAAGGATCTACTGGTTCAGTAGGACCGCAAGGATACACAGGTTTCACTGGTGCTCAAGGAGCACAAGGTTCAGTAGGAGCACAAGGTTCAGTAGGAGCACAAGGTTCAGTAGGAGCACAAGGTTCAGTAGGATCGCAAGGATACACAGGTTTCACAGGTTTCACTGGTGCTCAAGGATCGCAAGGATACACAGGTTTCACAGGTGCTCAAGGATACACTGGGTTCACTGGTTCTCAAGGCCCACAAGGATCTACAGGACCTGGAGCAGACCAAACGTTAAATACAATCAGCGACGTTTCTTTTAACAGTGTAAATGTTACTAATAATTTGATAATTCATGGAAACTTAACTGTTCAAAACCAAAGTAATCAAAATATACTTAATATAACTACAACTAATTACACTTTTTTAATAGTAGAAGATTTATCGTTAAATGGTCGATTAATTGTCTCTGGGGATGTATCGTTAAATGGACGTTTATTTGCAAATTATCCTCCAAATAGTATACCATTAAGTGCTATACAAGGAAATGGTCCGCAAGGAGACACAGGTGCACAAGGAGATACTGGTGAACAGGGTGATACTGGCGATACAGGGCCTACAGGTGCACAAGGAGATAGGGGTGTACAGGGTTATACTGGCGATACAGGGCCTACAGGTGCACAAGGTGATACAGGTGCACAGGGCAATACTGGCGATACAGGACCACAAGGATACACAGGTGCACAGGGTGATACTGGGGATACAGGCCCACAAGGATACACAGGTGCACAGGGTGATACTGGGGATACAGGCCCACAAGGATACACAGGTGCACAGGGTGATACTGGCGATACAGGCCCACAAGGATACACGGGTGCACAGGGTGATACTGGGGATACAGGCCCA
>Ga0136644_10000794_pt1 | contig 25285 bp, 22 predicted proteins | sample C_130820_EF_Meta_FD_94780 | JGI IMG/M metagenome (GOLD analysis project Ga0136644, IMG submission 94780) | Freshwater microbial communities from Lake Croche, Canada to study carbon cycling - C_130820_EF_MetaG (v2) (version 2) | ecosystem: Environmental > Aquatic > Freshwater > Lake | place...
AAGAATTGTGTATTCCTTTCTTTTTCTTTTTTGGTTGTTTGGATATTTTCTTGAAACATCGTTTCCAAGATGTTTCAAGGTTTCTTAAAGCTTGCTGAGGAGCACATTTGCTCACTTCATAATACCAAGGATTTTCTTTCTTCACTTCTGCCACGAGTCGTTTGTGTAGAGTAATTGCAGATGGTAACAGTTCTTTGTTTTCCAATGCTTCTTGGGTTTGTTCCAAACCCCAATTCCAGGCGTGCCTTGCCACGCCCGCATGTTTTTTCCATTTTGTAATTTCCTTATTATTAAGAATTAGTTCAGTCTTGAAGGATTTCATTTTCTACTTTCTCCTTAACTTCATTAATTTTATCAATAATTTTTTTGTTTTTATGACTTCTAGAGCCATAAAGTTTAGCAGAAAACACTGTAATTATTTCTAACACATCGTTTGTGAGTTCTTCTTCAAATGTTGAATTGATTGATTTATTTATAATGACAATTTCTACATTGTGTTGTTCACATATAGAAAAAATAATTTCAGAACCGAACCTTAGCAATCTGTCTTTATGAGAAACAACTAATCTTTCTATTTCTCCTAAACAGATTAATTTTATTAATCTTTCTAAACCTTTTTTATTATAATTGATTCCTGATCCAATATCAGAAATGATTTCGCACTCCCAGCCTTTTTCAGCACAGTAAAGTTCTAAAATCTTTTTTTGTCTATCTAAATCATCTTTTTGTTCAGATGTGCTAACTCTCGCATATCCAATAGTAATATTGGATTGTTTTTTGTTCTTCAAAACTTCTGATGGATAGAATCGTCTATGCCCTCCTTCTGTTTTTATCGAAGAAATTTTACCCTCTTTCTCCCATAATCTAACAGTTTTAGGTGTAACACCTAAAACTGAAGCCATATCTGAGATTGAAAGTAAATTGCTCACATTTATTATGTTACAGTATTAATAGAACATTTCCTTGTTTAAATATAAAAATTGTTTAAAAATGTTCAGATTTGTTTAGATTTTTGAGAACAGTTACTTTCCCTTGGGATTTGAGCAATCAATTGATTTTTTATATTTCGCGCTCCATCTTTTCTTTTTCTTTCCAGCGCGAGGTGCATTGTAACTTGCAAGCTTTAGTAACACTTCATCTACACAATTCGCTTCTGAGCGAAAGCCACTTGCGTCCAATTCATCAGCAATTGAGGCAAGTTTTTGAAGGATTAAACAGTCAATCATTTTCTATTCTTACATATCTTTAACACAATCGTGTATTAAGTCAATATCTTCATAAAGTTGTCTGCACAAATTACTAACTTCATGATTATCTTCGTGCAATCGCATTTTACTAATTAAATAACTTTTTACTCTATTGATGGCATTCAGGGCTTGACGTTGATTGTAATTTTCTTTTTTACCTATATTGCTCCAAGACTCATCGATTTCACGACTAAGCTCCGCATCTTCCATGTTTGGATCAGGATGATAATAATCATCTAATCCTTGACTAACTGCTGAAGACTTTATAGGGAGCGGTGCTGCTTGTTTAAATATTGCCATTATTTTTTACCTTTTAAAATACTTGTTACAGAGGGCTTTGACCACATACGACACGACCAATAGCGAGCTTTTGTTTTTGGGCCAGGATTTTCACAATGATGTCTCGCCCGAAAATTCTTTCTTCTACCTGGTTGATCTCGCTTAATAGAAAGATTCGGATCACCGAAATTAACCTTCACAATATTTCCCTTGTCGTTCTTGACATATACACTAAACTTCTTAGGGCCACCAGGTGTTCGAAATGGCTTATTTAATCGTTTATGTGTTTTTTTCTTTTCAGCGGCTTCTTTCTTAAACACAAACGAAGAAGCACCCTTACACTTTCCGCCACACATACAAGGACCACCTGAATGGCAAGAATGTTCATCTTCAGAGGCATATCCTCTCCATCCCTCTTCTTGGCGCTGAGGATATTTACTATCTTCATCATCTTCATGAACAATATTGGCTTCTTTATCTTCTTCAGCAATATGAGCAACTAAATCCTCAAGATTGTCATAATATGCATGTTTATGTCCGTAATCTCCACCTTCATGCATATATCCATATTCAAGCTTTCCAGTTTCTGGGTCCATGTACATCCAAATCTCTTGCACGCCTACTTTTGGCTCATCTCTATGAACAGATTTTTCTGAAGGATGCACTCCATCCATTTCGCTGTCATCTCCATATTCAAATACTTCTGAGGGCTCAAACCCATATTCACCCAATACATCCATCAGAGGATTCTCGTTATGAGCAATTCTAATTGCAGTGAAGAACAGATCGCGAGATTCTTCAATTTTGCCCACAGAATATAAACTCTCTGCGATTTTTGCCAGATTGTGTGCTATTTTTTTCATTCTTAGTACAAACCTCTATCTTCTGGATTATAACTCATTGGATAAGAATCATCTGAGCTCTGCAAAGCGTCTCTGCGTCCCGCATCGTATCCAGCATCATATCCTTCATCCCAAATTCCCGCCTCATCGCTACCGAAATCCCATGGGTTTTCTGTATTTCCACTTGTATTTCGTGCTCTATTGTATTCTCTCTCTTCTTTTTGAGTGGGTTGATAACCCATTTGGTCTTGTAATTGTTTTCTTCGATAGTCCACCATATTTGGATTGCCAGATAGAGAAGGATCATAGTCCTCAGCATACTTTCTCAAAAGATCACCAGCATTCACAAATGCTTTTTTCTTGGTTTTAGCGTATTTTTCGATTTCACCAAATTTTTCTAGCATGAATTTGTCCCACAATAGATCGCTATCATCGTCTGGATGCAACGAACCATGATCGTCATTCAACCATTCTCCAAATTCGTCCTTTAACCATTCTGGAGCTTGATACTCATATTCAGGATATTGTTCCATTCTTGTATCATGAAAATCCATAGAATATTTTCTCAAAAGATCACCAGCATTCACAAATGCTTTTTTCTTGGTTTTAGCGTATTTGTCGATTGGACCAAATTTTTCTAGCATGAATTTGTCCCACAATAGATCGCTATCATCGTCTGGATGCAACGAACCATGATCGTCATTCAACCATTCTCCAAATTCGTGCTGTAACCATTCTGGAGCTTGATACTCATTTTCAGGATATTGTTCCATTCTTGTATCATGATGATCAGAGGCATAAGCTTTCTTGCCCATATGCTCCGCCGCACACTCTGCACAGCAATAATGATTGCCACCTGCCATATGCATATGTCTCTTTTGCATCTTAGCCTTGCACATTGACCCAGCACAAGCTGTCATGGAAGAGCATGTGCATTTTTTCTTCCCACAATCTGGACAAACAGAAGATTTTTTACCTTTGCCATGCTCAGCCTGCCATTTCTTTAAATCTTCAATGCCTGCATATTTATTAAGCATTGATTTCAAAACAGAAGCCTCTTTGTCTTTTCCTCGCGAAATAACCATGAAACCATCGTCATGTCTTTCCACTTTCCAATTTAGAAAATTAACAGCTTGCTCCGCAATAGCTAAAGCATTAGATGCTTGCTCTTTTGTGTTGAAACAGAAACCATTGCCAAACATACCAGAAAACCCCGGAAGCTCTTTGATAGCATCTTTGTAGCTACCTTCTTCAGATTTGCCCGCGTATTTTTCGATCATATCATCAAGCGCGGTTTTCTTCATCTTATCGGCTTTAGCACAATCTTTAGAGCAATAAACTTTCCCACCTTGTTTGTGCATCTCGGCATACATCATTTTTGCTTCACAGCCTTTCAGAGCACATTTTGTTTGCTTTGAACATTTGGGACAAAAATGTTTTCTTTTTCGCTTCATCAGCTCTGCAGATTTATCTCCACAATGTGAACATTCTTTTTCAGAAGCCTCCACCAAACGATAAGCAAAATCTTTATTACCGGCGAGAATATGCTTTTCAGCTAATTTATTCAAAATATGATCGAAGCTCATATTTTTTATTTCTCAAATTAATATTAGCTCACCTTTTTCTGATTTTATTTATCTAAATAAGATTTTGCATCCTCAGCTGAAGTGAAATGCATTACATTTTTACCATTTGTTGACGCTCTATACACAGTTTTATATCCATCAAATAAAGATGTAATTTCCTTGCTTGTTCCATCTGGCATATTTTGAATAGCTGTTTTTTCTTGTTTTGAAGATTGCTTTAAAGCATTCGTAATTAAATTAATTTTAGATTGTGTATTTTCGTGTTGTTTAATAAATGATTCAATTTCTTTTTCCATATTAATATATTACAGTTTATTTCCACCAAACATTCTCATCTTTGCAAGTGCGATTTGCCAAAATATCCATAGCTCTGGATTTAGGCACATTGTATTTTTCATATAAAGATTTCCCCTGTAATCCATTCTTATAATCTTCGCGAAGATTTCGGGCCAAAATATAAGAATTTTTATCTTTTTCAGATTGTTTTGTTTTTGTCTTTGGTAGCTCTTCTTGGCACATCACTTGATCTATAGGCAAATTTGCGCGATATCTTCGGTCAATCGTAGAATAAGGAATTCCAAGCTCATTGGACCATTCTTTGATAGATTGTGTCTTGTTGTTGTAGGTGATTGAGATTGTGTCTTGTTTTTTCTTTTCAGGGGTGTAAGTGGGGTCTTTGTAAGTTGTACCTGCAAAAGCGTCATACAAAACTACTTCTGAAATTCCAGTGATTTGCGCCACTTCTTTTACTGTTTTGCCTTCACTAACATAGATATCTCTAGCCGATTTAATTTCAGATTGTGTATATTTTTGGTTGTTTGATAATTTACCAGGAGCATGATTAGCGCCCTTCAGTTCTCCCGGTAATTTTTCAGAAGCTTCTTCGGGGCTCAAACCCAGATTATTCACTCGATGTGTAAAAGTAGATCTAGAAATTCCTTTGTCTTTTAAGATTTCAGATATAGTTTTAAATTCACCATCTATATCATATCTATATTTCAAAACACCAGAAGTAGAATCAGGCAATTTAGTAATTGCCTCTTCTGGGTTTAATTTTTGATTAATAATTCTATCTCTTAGTGTGCCTGAGTCTACATTACATCTATCATCATCGACCCAATCTAAAATGTGTTTGTTTTCTCCAAAAGCTTCAACATAAATTTTTGAATGGTTTGTTCTGTTATCAGACTTTACATGTGTAATATTTTTTAAAATTCCATCTAAAGTGCTTCGGTTTACATTGTATTTAGAGCTCAATTGAGTGATGTTCAAATCTAAATATTTATAATCGAATCTAATTTGTTCAGAAAGCTTAAAATCAGGAACAATTGTGTTTCCATATTTTGTTGATTTATTGTGTTCGTCATAATTTGTTAAAGATTCAATATATTTTTTATATTCTATATATTTTTCAAACTTTCTATCTAATCTGGTGAGTTCAGTTGAGGAAATATATATCCAATCCAAAATTTTCAAAGCAATATCCGAACCATTATAAATAAGAGTAGCATAAGTGTCTAAGTCTGAAATACAACCTGTTTTTTCTTCAAACCCAATTGCATTATTAATTGCTTTTTGTAAACCATTGATAAAATGATGTGTGCCAACAAAATTAATACCCACAGTGTTAACATTTGGATTTGCAGATTGTTTTGTGTAAATGCTACCATCACCATCAAAATAACCACGCACTAAATGAGGCAAAAATTCATCTGGGCAATCTTTCCATTTCAGATTGTGTGATTTGTGATTATCGAGGCCCCAAGATTGTGTGAGGAAATAAAATTGCTCTTTATTTGTAACAAAAAGCTGAACACTATCTTGATTTTTGTATGGACCGTTAATATTACCATTGTGGCCAATAATAGATTGTATCTTTGTTAAAATTGTTTTATCTTTGGCGTGAATTTTTATTGTCCATAATTTTCTTTTCAAAGAAACATGGCCATCTGATAAAATCCACCCTAAAACATAATATTTCTTGTCGCATTCTGTATTGAAAAAATTATTCATGTATTTATTATACATATTTTCTAACGTATTTTATGAATATTTTAAAGTAAAAAACAAAAAACTCCGATTTTTTCGGAGTTTTTTGTTTAAATGAACTAGATTTTTAAAACCTAATTCTTCATACACCGCCCATTAAGAAACGATTATCTTACTTAGTGCAAAGTCATTGACCACGGCAAAACCCAATTCTTCATACACAACCCAACCCAATCTGAGCCTTCGTGTGTCGTCAGCAGGAAGAACAGTGATGTCTTGTCGGATTGGAATTGCACCAACGAATTGGGCAGGAGCCATCACGAACACACAGTTCTTAGGGACCATGGTTGAAAGGTGGATATCAGCGGTGTAAAGGTGACCATAAAGACCAGTTTGGAGAATATCTCGTTGTGTGGCTTGGTCGTACACTTCTGGGCCCCAGCCTCGGAAGTCCTTATATCGTGCAGGTGGCACAACAATCTTGGCACCGATGAGTTCGTGTTCTTCGATCAATGTAAGAGCGAGGTTAACTTGCTCAAGTTGCACTGTACCGCTCACACTGATAGTTTGATCGGTAGGAGTACCTGCATTGATGACCTTGAACACTTCGGTGTCTTCTTGTCGTTGAAGAGAATCCTTAGCTCGGATTTGTGCTCGGTCAACGATATAGAATCGTCGAGCCTTCACTTCAGAGTATCGAATTACTGGGTTAGCAGCGATTTCAAAAGTAGGAACGAGAAGTTCTTCAGCTTCGATTTCTGAGGTAGGAACTGCACCTCTCTTACCCACGGTAAAAGATTTAGCGGTTACATCTCTTTCATATCGAGGAAGTACGCCTTGTGGAAGTTCATCGACAAGGAGAAGCTTTCGCCCGATTGCTTGATACATAAGAGAATTCTTGATTGGTTCGACCATAGCTTGTGCGAGGGCAGTTTTGCCTTCAGCGGTTTCTAGAGCCATAGCAACAATTTGTTCTCTGGTTTCGTTAATGTTTTTAGTTAATGCCATTTTAATTATTTTCCCCCTTAAAGATTATAGAAGTGTCCAGTACAGAAGACCTGCTCCTGAGTCGTAGAAATCCACGCGGCCAACGATAGCCACACCACTTCCCAAATTGGCGTTCGAGCCGCAAGCTGATACTAATAAGCCAGCATTATTTGTTTGTGTGGTAGCAGTTGTTGCAGTAGGAGCCGAAGGACTTGATGCATAGCTGTTGTCTGTTGCGTTGTTGCGTCCTACTGTAAGAAGGTCGCCGGGTTGTGGAACACCAACCTGAGTTGTTATATTAAACCAAGTAGCTAAGTCAACATTACCTTGTGTACCATTTGTACTCAACAAAGCAAATCGGTCTGTAACGAATTGAGTGGAAGGTGTGGTATAAACAGTCATACCTCGTGAAGAGTAAGTAGGGATACCAGCGGTGAGGTTAGTAACCACATCCACAGATTCGTCCTTGAAGTCAGCGATAGCTCGCTTAGCGCCAACATAGAAGCCAGCGGTATATGATTGGAAAGTTGAACCATTCACGAAGTTTGAACCAGCAGGATCATTATTGATCATGGTAGGTGTTTCGCCAGCAGGGTTTGTTCCAAGAGCGTCGTCAGCAGCAACGCCGAGAATTTGGCCTCGGTTAGTAATAGTAACAGGCCCTGTGGTGTTTGCGGCTTTTGTGGTAGCTCTAGCAACAGGAGCTGGGTTAACACCTGCAGCATTAGTGTTTCCGGTGTTAAAAGCAACGATATCGCCAGCAAGAATTGGGTCTGAGCTAAGTTTTGAGTAGTTTGTAGCAACTACAGCTTGTAAAGTTCTTAATGCCATTTAATTTATTTTCTCCTTAATTAGATAGTTATTTGTAGATTTAATTACTTTCGGTAATTATTCCTCCATCCCAGAAACCTTTGGTGTAGTCCATCCAATGTTCTTAAGAGCATTTTGGATGTCTTGAGCACCACTCAAATCCGCGTTTACGCTTGCGCCTCTTACTGCTGGGTTGAATGAGATTCCAGTAGAAGCTGTGCGAACAGATGTTGCTGAAGATGCGGCTAGCCGCTCAGCGTTTGCTGCTGCTGAATTGAGCATAAGTTTTGTTTGTCGAACCATTGATTGCACTGTTAAGCCATCGCTTAACAATCCTTCGGCGTATGCGTCCATTTCATCAACGGGAAGAAGACCTGCTGTAGCGAGCTTATTAGTGCAAGCATAGGCCATCTTAAGTCGAGCTTTAAACATCTCGGCTTCTTTTTCCATTACCTTTGATGATTTTCCTTCGATTCTTACTTCGTCAGCATTGATGCTTGTTTCGCTTTCTCGCTCTTCTCGATCTTTTTCATCTTCTTCCATGTCTTTTTCTTCTTGTTCGGCAAGTCGAGGATTCATAAGTTTCTTGAGCATTTGAGCGTATGCATCTCTAGCATCTTCTTTAGAAGAGTAAAGCTTTTTACCACTTCTTTCGTGACTCTCTTTAGGGTCCATTTCCTCGGTTCCGGTGTTCTTTCGAACAGAATCTTCGGTCACGGCCTTTCTTTTATCTGGGTCAGTGATGTGAGTATTTTGCGGGAAAGACATAACACCATCTGGTGAATATGTGATTCTTTCTTTTGCTTCGGCGGTCTTAATTGCTCGATAAAGTTCTTTAGCTTCAGCATATGTAAGCTTAGTAAGATCTTCATCTTCAACACCTGCCAATCGAAGAGCGTCTGCTAGTAGATTTTCATCCAATTCGGAATATACTTCTCGCTTGGATTCATTCTCTGATAGTAATGTTTTTTTGTGAGGCAATTTGCCTTCTGAAGGAATTTGGAACTCATGATAGAGTTCTGTGTCGCCTTGAGATGGAATCATAAATGCATCAAAATCCAATTTGTATTCATCAGCATTTTCTGGCGCTCCATCGAATTTTGTGGCTTCCAATGATTCATGCAAGCCTAGATCAGGCATCAGATTTTCATCAACCAACTTGGTAAAGTTTGGTACTTTATTCTTTGAATAGTTGAGAGTATCGAAGTCGGGGTCGGTTAATTCGCCCTTCTTAGTGTTGTAGAAGCCTTCCTCAAGATATTGTTCGCTTTTGTCATGTTCGAAACCATCTTTTCGGGAGACATGTTCATCGTCAGCCATAGCTGCGAGAATTGTTTTTCTTAGAGCCTTTCGAGCTTCAATTTCTTTTTTGTTCATGGTATCTCCTTTTTGTGTTTCATCTGTGTGTACAGTTGCTTGATCCTTAGAATCTGCATCCATATCACCTAGAACAGTCTCAAGTGCTTTTTCTACAAGCCTGATTTTGTCTGCGGGGACTGAAATGTGGATCGTTGCGATTTCATCATCACCTACTTCGCTATCGTCATAATCGGAATCAATTTCATGATCTTCATCTTCATCTTCATCAAAATCAGAATCTTCACTTTCGTCTTCATCGTCATCGGATTTGAATTCAACATGATGTTCATGTTCATCATTGGGGGTTTCATCTGCGAAGCTGTCGTCTTTATCGGTCATTTTGACAATTAAACCTTCTGGCATTTCGTGTTCAGAAATATTTTCAGATTTTAAAAGTTGTGGCAAAAACATATCTCTGATAGAATGTGCCACTTCTTCTGCATCATCTGCATCCATAGCCATTTTTTTCATGAGATCATTTTTACATGCCATCATCTCTGATTTGTCTGAAGAAATAATTTCATTAATCTTCATTGCTTTTCGAATTTTATTTAATTGTTCGCTTTGACCGTCTTTCATATGTATTTTCCTATTTTAGAATAGATCGATATTTTATTATTTCTATCCTTATTACAATTCTCCTTTAATTAATCCAAAAAATATTTGCTTCTATCATTCCGGGCTCATCTTTTAGTCTTTTGACATTACTAATTGACATTGTGCCACAATCATAGCAGTATGTATTTTTGGATTGCTTAGATGCTGTTCTTGAACCGCAAGCGGGACAAATCATTCCCACTGGAAGCTTAGAAGCAGCCACCTTATTGAAATTATCAGACAATGCTGATGCATAAACGTCAGCTGATGTCTTATAAGCAATTCGTGTCATTAATTTATAATTAGAAGCTAATGCTCCTGGTGCCGGTGCCATAGGGGGCATTCCGCCTAATCCAGCTTCTGGCGCTGCAGCAGGGCCGCCAACAGGTGGCATTGGAGCAGACATTGATTCTGTTTCTGGCATGGCCTCTTGATTCTTTTCTTCAGGAGGAGCCACTTCTACGGTGAATTTATATTTCAATTGTGCATTGCATGAATTACATGATCCTTCACCGTTGGCAACATCCACATCCTTGCTTCCGCATTGTGGGCAGATTGTTCCCCAGGGTGCCTTATTTCCTGGCTCTGGTGAATCATTGATCGGAGTATCGCTTGGAGCTGGCTCAGAAGCACCAGTGAGTGAGCCAAGACCTAAATCTGCCGCACCACCCGCCATTCCTGCGCCTAATCCACCTGTTGGATCAGTGGGCGCAGCACCAGCGCCAGGAGCAGGGGCAGGAGCCGCCGATCCACCTGGAAATCCAAGCTGAGCCAATCTCATAATATTTTGCATTCTAGCAAGTCTTTTAGCTGTTTTAGCGGAAGCTGACATTATCATTTGGCTCATGCTTTCTGGAGCCGCTGGCGCTGGAACATCACTTATCACTTCACCCACCATTGCTCCTTCTGGCATCACCGCTTTTTCTAATTTATCTACATCAACATAATCTAAACCAGAACCGGATTCCATAGCCGCCTCAGGATTGAAATATTTAGTAGCTTTAGTGCTTACTTTCCCTTGAACAGTTCCATCTTCGCTAACAATAATCTCTGTAAGAGCAAATGTAGCTGGATCTACTTCATATCCAGATTGAGAAAGAAGATTCACTGCAAAATTGCGGAATTTTTGATTAAAAGCTGCATCTTTAACATCTGTACCAATGTCATCAAGGGTGCAAGTAATTGTTGTAGCATGTGTTGTTTCATCAATCACTTGAACATCAGATGTTCTAATAGCTTTAGCTAGTACGCTGGTTGCCGCTTTATCATATGAGCAGAATAATTTCGCTGCAAGAGCCATTTTTTCTGAACTTACATTATGGTGATTAGCCATATCAGCAAGCCAGCCCACGATATTATTATTCAAATCATTTTTGGAAGCTGTTTTAATGGTTTTTTGTTTTGCTCTAGCTGAAGTAGCCATTGGGGTTCTGGCTTCTGAAATACCTGCAGCCATATCTCCTGCTGGCATAGAATTAACACTATCAACAAGATCTAAAGGAGAAGCACCAGTTTCTTCGCCAGAAAGGCTAAGCCCTGTTACTGCACCTTTCATAGCATCTTGGTCCACATCATCTGACACAAGAGCATCTTTCATTTCATCACCTTTATCATCTTCTTTGGTTTTTCCAAGAATTTCATTAAGTTTTTCTACAGCTTGAGAAAAATTGTCTTTAATTACTTCAAGAGCTTTCATGATATCTCCCTCTGAAGTTTCTGGAGTGGCTGTATCTGCTACATTTTTAATAGCTTCTGTTTCCATATCTGCTTCTGGCATATCTTCTCCAGGAACACCCATCGGCATTTCATCTTGCATTTGCAAATCTGTTTGAGCATATTTACCCATAATAGAGCTGTATCGTCTTGCGTGGGTGCCAAGTCTTGCGATTTTAAGCAATCTTCCCATTTCATTCGATGAAAGCTTGGTAAGAAATTCCACCACTTCCTCTGGATTGGAATTTGCAGCCTGACAAGCTCTTGCAATGCCTTTAACAACATTGCTCATAATTTCTCTGCCTGGTACTGTTGACTTAGCAAAATTTGGATGGAGCATATCTTCTAGTGGTTCTCGGCCCAATCCTTTCTTTGCGTCGGCTGACAATTCTGTTACAATTCTTACAAGATCTGATGTTCTTTTTGTGGAAAGTTTTTCATCTAAAGTGGATAAATGATCATCATTTTTTCTGTGGTTTTTTAGTTTTTCTTCGTATTGAACAAGTTTATCGCCTCTATGCTCACTTTCAATATCAGTAGCGGCTCTGGCAAATTCTTGATCTTTATCTTGGTCAAGATTTTCGTCAAAGACCATTAACACATCCACTTTGTTTTCTTGCATAGCGGTTTTGACAACCTTTGAAAAATCTGTTAATAGATCGGCGGCCACTCGATAGCCATCGCCATTTTCCATTTGTGCAAGTTGAGAATCTGTAAGGTTTGGTGACCAATTTGTAAGTGCACCCTGGTGATAACCTTTGATACCTTTATCGGTGGATAAAACCACACGATTGCCAGACTTATCATCTAATTTGATGTCGATTGCAAGAGCTACAGAATTTTGCTTTTTATAATCTTGAGCAATTTTTTTGAATTGATCCATAATGTTTTTGTCTCCACTAGAAGCTGATGTTTTATTTTTCTGAGGTAAATTATTAATTACCTCATAGTCATTCTTTTTGGGTATCAGGCAAGCCTCCCTTAAATTATCGAGAGCCACAGCAAGTCTCCCAATTTTGTTTAATTTGATTTCTTTTGTTTCAATTTCTTCAGATTCGTGGGTTGAAGCCCAAACAAATCTTAAATTGTTCCCAGAAGCAGATACACCTCCACCCAGAGGCATCGCATAAGGTGTTTGCGAAAATGGAGCGACCATTGTGCCCACCATGGGTTGCTCTAATGACGCGTTCATCGCTGGAGCAACAGATTGTGTTTGAGGTGGTTGAGGAGTTTGAGGTGGCTGTGCTGGCGCTTGAGGCGGAATCATGGGTTGAGTATTTTTTTGGCCACTAGTTTCAATGCCATCATCAATCATGTCTTGAAGAGTATTTTGCAATTCACCCATCGCTTTAGTTAATTTTGCAACATGGGTAAGATCAATATTGTCTTTTCTTGAGAAAAGATTCAACACTGCCACTTCTAAGAAATTAAGAGCAAGATTGACAAGATCAAGTATGTTCAAGCTACTGCTTGGGTCGATTCCTAACCCTTGAAGTATTTTTACCACTGTGGCATTTTGTGATCCCGCTCCACCCAATAGTTGGCCACCCACTAATGTGCCCGCTGTTTGAGCGATCTTGATAATGCTTTGATTAAGATTTTGTAGTTGTCTTAAAGCTTGTTCAACATCTCTTTTGTCATTAATATTTTCATTTATAGAAGCTGCTAAAGTAATTGAAGAATTTAAAGATTGTGCTGTTTTGATTGTGTCTTGGGCTTTTTGTAATAATTCATCTTGGTCATAAAGCTCAACGATTTCACATGATTCAAAAGCACCATCTCCCACACATGAAAGTTCAATGAATTTAATACCATAGTTGTATTCAAAGGCTTTCTTTCCAGAAACAGGTTCAATTTTGCCTTTGTATTGTTTTAAATGTGAACAATAATCCTTCTCTGTCGTGGCTTCATTACCGCAGATTGAGCACCGCCCCAAGTCAACGGAACAATTTTTAGAAATAAAGTTATGTGCAAGATAATTGCCAGATTGTGTTTGGAAAGTGTAAACTTTTTGTTGCTTTATAGGAATTTCTTCAATTGAAATTATTTTTCTTGCAAGAAAGTTTTTGTATGTGTGTTTGTTTTTGTTGAGTGTACTCGAACAAATAGTCTTGTGAAGATAGCCATCTAGCTCACATGTAGCATAAGAAGGAATTTGAATGATACATTGAGGATGAAAATCCTCAAACGATTCCAGATCGATATAGTTGAATCTTTTGCTTTTATATGAGAAATAACAAGAGTGGAAAATACCAAGTCTTGATAGAATAAATGACATTTGATCAAAAAGATCAAATGAAATTGTGGTAACTCTTAAATAAATATTACCATTTCTTTTGTCTAAAGTTGAAGTTCCATCGCCATCAATCCAGGCTCCAATAATTGATTTTTGTATATCATATGGTGCCTGAAGCCATTTTGGATGTAATTTCTTTTTGGAAGACCATCTTCCGCAATTATTAAAAAACCAATTTTTTAGGTTTTCATTTGTAATTGTTACTTTACAATAATTTTTTGTTTTTGGTACAGAAATTCTTGCGTCTAGATTAAATTCTTCTCGAATCAAATCTACTACTTCTTGAGCGTAAGTGTCTTTTTCGGATATATTGAAAGTAAAATGAATTCTATTTCGATGAGAGTGTGAATCAAAACTACCTTCAGCCAAGAAATATCCTATTAATTTAGCTCGGTTTTTATTGAAATCTTCATTTTCAATTATAGTTCCACCAATTGGCGAGAGAAACACATCACCTGGTTTTAAATTTTCAAGCCTAATGTAATCTGGAAATATTTCATTTTCCACCCATTTTGATAATTTTTTACCATTTATATCTTTTGGTCTTTCAAGTGATTTTCTTTCATTCCATTGTTCTTTAGTAAAAGTCAGAAAGGGATGATAATCAGTACATTTAATTTGATGTCCACCCTCCAAAGTCACGAGATGTATTTTTTCAAAATGATTGTATTCTTGCAAATTAACAATATCTACTAAATTACCATTTTTGTCAAATAACTGATCTTTTTCGTTTACATCAACAATTTTCTTAAAACCGTTAGATGTTGGAATTTTTGTGTTTCCATCAAAACATCCCATTGAAACGTCGTGAACGTACGCTTGTCTGATACCTCTTCCAATATCTGGATATGCATCTTCATCAATAAAAAACACACAATACACACACTTTTCTTCATCATCCCATTCAGCGTAAACCACCATGCCCTTGGCTTCTTCTATGTTATCATTTTTGTGGTTTGTGTAAATTGGCACACCTTCAAAGGTTTTATAAGCGGGCATTTTTTTGCCTTGATAATCCACTTCTTTGGTCAGCTCTTCTTCGCTGAAATAATCACCATTGGTATTCACTATATCGGCATCTATTGCTCTAGCTCTAACCCAAAGAAGATTTGCTCCTTTTCGAGCCTTCATTTCTTTGATGATGTCAAAATCTTTATATTTATCCAATACTTCATCTGCGTTTGCGTATAAAGATTGTAAGCCAATTTTGGCTGCTTGTTTTATGGAAGAAGATGTCTTGACCATAGAATTCTCAACTAAAGCTTTTCGGTCTTGCTCTTTGAGTAAAGAAACCACTGATAACATTCCTCCGCTTATGCCTCTTCTAACCATGTGTATTTAAAATTTCCTCAATAATATTAACAATTCCTTTCTTTTTTTTGAAAAAAATCGTATATAATCATTGTACATGGATCAAAAAAAATTTTTAATCAACCAACACAATGGTAATTTTCATCTTATTAAAGTGGGAAACAAACGGGCCACTCGTGTATTTTCCAGCGAGGCGGAAGCTATTTCTTATGCAAAAGAACACAATCTGGAAATTCAAGAAGATTCACAATTGGTTGAGCTTGAAACTGAAAAGATAAACCAAGAAGATAAAGCTGTGATTGTTGAAAAATCCCCTGCTTCTTTTAAAAAAACAGGGGAAAGTTTTTGGCAAAAAATTATTTCTTGGTTTGCTGATCTTTAGACCATTCCACCCGATGAATAAGCTCCTAGTAGCTTTTGTAATGCCTGCTGAATAACCATGGCCACATCTTTTGGTTGTTTTTCGATCTCTTTATCAGTAAATCTAAGAATTGTCCAACCTTGTTGTGCCAATTGCATATCTCTTTGCCGGTCTTGTTCAATTTTATTTGGATTATTATGCCAAATTTCTCCGTCTGCTTCTACAGCCAGCTTAATAGCCGGGAAAGCTCCATCTAAGATATAATTTTTGGTTGGACCGGCTTCATATTGTGCATAAAAAGCCAAAGGAATATTCATTGACATGATTAATTTATAAAGTTTCTTTTCAAGACCGGTATAACCATGCATGATTTGTCTTGATTTAACAACAGCTAATCTCACTTCTTTTTCAGCTAGATATCCCAAAGGCTCGCCCACCGGGATATAAACCCAAGGCTCCACAATATCAAGTGTTTCTGGAATTTCACCCACCTCGCCACGGCCTGTTACAGCGAGCCTCTCATTTAATTCTCTATCCACTTCGTTTAAGAATTCTTTTGTATTCATAGAAGCCGATGCATTTCTGTTGAAATAAATTTCGTTCATAGTTTGAGCGGCGAGCCGATATTGATGATAAATCTGCTCTGCTGTGGCAACAGGAGCTGCAGGAGGAGCCGGAGGAGCTCCCATACCACCGGGCTCCGTCATTGCAGGTCCGGGCATAGGCGCTCCCAATCCGCCTTCTGGCATAGGAGCACCAGGGGCACCGCCAGTTAAAGGCATATTTGTCGGCCCCCCACCAAATCCTTGCCCAGACACCCCTCCGAATCCAATATTCATATCGGTGTTCATTATGTCCTGAGAATTTACAAAATTCATACCTTGTTCAAAGCGCAAACGTTCCACTTCCTGATCCCAATCGAGATCCATGGCCTCAACCAAACTTTGAGCTGAAATCGCACCATTTTGCTGAGCAGTAACCATTGTTTGCAGGATACCTGTATTGTCTTTGAGTTTAAGGTCATCAAATTTAATAGTTGGGTAAATAAGTTCTTTTTGACCGCCCTCACCAGAGCCGTAAAATTCATTCCATTCTGCCACCTGCTTAAAAAGTTTTTCTTCAATCCATTGAGCCACTTCTCTTCGCCAAGTCTCAAGTCTTTCGTTCATGGATATCAAGCCCACTTGGGCGTTTCCATAATTTGGCCCCTCACCGTTGAGTAATGATTTATTTAACATTAATCCATCAAGGGCTTCTTGGTCAAGTAATTCATGTTCGTTAGATGTTTGAAGGATTTGACTACTCGCTCCAACAAATTCTAATTTAAATGCGTGTGGCGTAACAAGAGTAAGGTTTGGATCATTGGCTACTGCCGCTAATTGATCTTGAACAGAATCCAAATCTTCTTGTGAAGCTGGACGATTGTCATCTCCCACTGTAACAATTTTAATAGGAATAATCAATCTTTCAGCAATTAACCATTGAGCTTGGCGCAGCTTATCTTTGTAAGCCAATGTAACAAACAAAGGCCTCACGATTGATGTTCCATAATCCGCCCATGCATCTGCAGCATGTTTAAAATGATGAACACAAGATGGATTGAGAGGAATCGGAATCTGTTTTGCAATCATGATTTTCACATCATCAGGAATTGCATCATACAGCTTCTTTGGCTGCCTTTCCATTACCACTTTAATTTGCTGTGCAGAAGGTAAATAAGAATACATAGGCTCTGCATCCATGAATCCAGCGCTCACCTCAACAGAATCCGGATTAAGAAGTGATATTGATTTCCATGTTGCACCTTTATGCCCACACTCGTCTCCAGAATTAGGATCAACCATAGTGCCTCTACAAATAGGACAATCAATAGATGCAAATACAAAAGCATCTCCATAAGTGTGATAAGAGCTTGAAATTTCTGGTAACCATTTTTGAAAATTCAGCTTTTGTATAAGTTTTTCAAAATAGTCTTTGACCACTGCGGATTTGCATTCAAGCTTCCATCCGTTAAACGGAAAATTTCGATAAAAATTAATACCAGCTGCAACTTTGGGATCATTAGTTCTCCACCAGTTCGCCCATAAATACACTTCCTTTCTTGTGTTTGGGATTTGAAAAGATGATGGAGTAAGAAATGGTGAATAAAAATTCGGTTGTGTGCTAGTATTGTTGATGTTTCCGCCACCATACATTTGAGCTATTCTCGTTGCATTGGGTGATACGGAGCGATCCATTCTCGCAGTTCTTATTTGTGCCCAGTTTCTTCTATTATTCTGATCTGCCCCTAGTCGATTGTTGTTATTCGTTTTGTTTACCACTTCTCTTGCCGCATTTGTCATAAATGACGCAAGAGATGGAATATTATTTAATTCAGCCAAAATTTACTCCTTATTTTATTTTACAAGTATTTTATCTTTTGAGGCTTAGTGTCCCTAGTTTTCGTTCCACCTTGTGGTTTTTGTATAGTTATCTCCGCCTGGTGGCATGTTCACATCATCATGATCTTTAGCATTATATAATGCTCCTTGCCCACCCGCCTTCATTGTGTCAGGTGTAGAATTTAGAAACTGATTAACAGGAAAAACAAAAGGTTTTTCCAGATTGCTTAATTGTTGCTCTAGAGTTTCTTGTTCTGGTTTTTCTTTTTGTGGATTTAAACCGGGCAAAATTGTAGGTGTTATCTTGGGGTTAGATTTCTCTATAGACTCAACATAATCTTTGGCTAATTTATACCAAGACATGCTTTTATTCCCCCATGGATTTTCGGATTTCGGCTTCCAATGCATCCAGGTCTTTTTCGTCAAAAGCTTCTCTCACATCATTTAGTAATAATTCAATAGCCGCATCACTGATGATTTGGGTTTTCTTTTGATTTTGTTTATTGTCTAAATTGAATTTTTTGTGCTCCTTTTCGAGCTGAGATTCCCAAGATTCTTCGGTGTTGGATTTTACACTTCTGTCGATTTTTGAATCTTGCGGATCTTGATCGGACATTGGAAACTTTGTTCTTACGCCCTTTGGCAACTCCATATATTCAATTTCAGTTTTTCCGTCATTGTAATCCATGTGGTCGCCAATATTTAAAGCTTGTTTGTGTGTAATCATTGTATCATTAAGCCATTTCAGATAATTACAAGAAACTGTTCCATCAGGGTGTAGTTTTGCGTCGATACAGTATTCTCTACAATTGGAAATTGCCATAGGGCGAGGACTGCCCCAGATATAAATCCCCTTGGGACACAATTGGTAAGCTTCACCATCTTGGTTTTTAATCGTAACAAATGCGGTTCTTGTATTTCTTTTAACTCCAGAAAAAACTTCTCTTATAGTATCTGAAGCATTATCTAGATCCTTTTTCATTATTAAACTATAAGCTTCAGCTAGAGCTTTTTTCTTGTCAATCCCATCGATATATTTAGAAAGAAAATTAATCATTTTGGCGGCTTTGAGCTGACTATCAAAACTACTCATAGTTTGTGCTTCTATAGTAGAATTTTCTAGTTTAACCGCTTCATTCTCCGCCGCACGCGCATTCTGAATGAGATTGTGTGCTTTTCTCAAGCCGTAATTGACAATCTCGTTTTTAAAGGATGCTAACTCTGTCGCTAAAACATCAATATTTGATGATGCATATTTATTTGATTTAAAACCCTCTGGAAATGAAGCAAAAAAAGTTTTAACAATTATATCATCTTGATTAAAATCATTTAATGAAAGCTCTTTGGCGTCATTTAAAACGTTTTGATCTTTTGAAGCTTTGATAATCGTTATTACATCTGATCCAGTAAGTTTTTTCATAATTTTATTTTAAAAGCGAATTTAAAGACGCTTCGGACATTCCTCTTTTAATTAATTCAGAACGAATATTTCTAATCATTGTTTTAACTCCAGAGCGATCTTCCACCTCTTTAACATCGGCTCGAACTGGGTTAACTTTTGTAAGAGAATTCAGCCACAAAATAGAAGTAATTAATTCTGGTGTTGATCTCTTAGAATAATCTATTTTACCAATCTTTGGCCATTCTGGGGCATTAGATAATAAAGTTTGGGCTTCTTTCTTATTTTTTTTGACATGTTTTTTCTTATTGTACTCTTTTACAATTTTAATTGATTTTTCAATTGTTTCTTCGTTCCAAATTTTTTCTTTGAGTAAATATCGCACAATATCTCTGCGCTCTAATCCATGATCAAGAAGTTTACCCACTTTCCCCATTAATACTCTAAATGGATTTCCTCTTGATTTTTTCTTATCGTCTGGTTTTTTTTGGGAAAATTTCTGTAGATTAAAATTTGTTTCGCTCATGCGTTGACCACTCCTCAATTCGTCAATAAGACTCTGTATTAATTCATTAGTGTTTACATTAAAATTCTCCTCCGATTTGATGTTTGGGTCATCAAATTGAGGATTTTTGATCTGCAACCCATTAGATAAAGAGTTGGGGGTATCCGTGGCTTGAATAATTTCAAGCATTTTGATACTAATAGCTGGAGAGCTCAGCCTGCTAGCCAGATTTTCAAGATGTCTTTTCTTATGATGATCTGGAAGTGACTTGCATTGTGTTAAAATTTTAATCACTTCTTCAATAGGCACACCGGTTTGTGCAAATTTATTTATCATCTAACGAAATTCCCTCAGCAAATCTCGCCAATAAAGAAGATTGCTCAAGAGATTTCATGGTTCTAGCCGCAATAGATTCTTTATTTTCCCACTGTGATCTAGCTTCTGCTGGGTCTACACCTTTTCTAGAAATTTTAGCTTTTCTATTTTTGCTGGCTTCTCGCGACATTTTCCGGATAGCATCTTGGGCATCTGCATAAAAATCATTTACAGAACCGAAATCGCCATGTCGAACTGGCTGTTCATTAGCCAATCTACTCACGCCCAAGCCTCTATAGGGCAATACTTTTGCTTCTCTGATCTTGCCAATTTGAGAAGATTCCCAGCTTTTGTGTGCAGAAACTTTTTTCTCAGCAGCCGTTTTTCTATCAAACGCGGAATCGTGCATTTTTTGAGATTGCTCAAAAGCATTTTGAAGATCATCAAACTCTGCGTCCCAAATTGATAAACCATTATTAAGCATAGATTCTGCATATTTATTGTTATCAAATTGTGGATTTCTCACCCGATCAGAAGAAAATAATTCTGATTGTTCGTCTTGAAATCTTTGACCATATCCTGCTCGGCGAATTCCACCAGGCATATCTGAATATTTATCATTGTTATATTTTGCTGGCTGTGGCGCTTCGAATTCATGTGATTTTGAGGCCACTTTATTGAATTCTTTTAATCTGTTTTCGTAAATAGAACGATCAGATGAAGCTTCTTTTAATAGGCCAGCAAATTCATCTTCGAAACTCACAGAAGCTGTATCAAAGAAAGCATTGGCCACCACATTTGGTAGTGGCCGCACTGCTTCTGATTCTGATGCTTTTCTAAAAATGCTCATTGTTTATATATTCCCGTTTTATAGCTTAGTCATTTCCGTAGTTTGTAATTGTTATTACCCATTTGTCATCATCTTCTCGATGATGTGGTTTACCTAAATATTGGCCGGGGTTTTTCCAGTCATCTTTATTTTCGCGGTACCAATCCATCGCTTCTTTTTCAGAATCAAAAATTTTCTTGCTATGTTCTGCAGCAGTTTTTATATTTGATTTAGCGCTAGCAGACTTGGTGCCATCGGTGTAATCTGCGGCAACATCAGGCCAGAAAGATTTATCTTGGTAACCAAGAACGTTATTCCAATAATTGATGAATTCGCTCTTCGAATCAGCAGAAAGCTTGGCTTCTTTAATCAATGTCTTAATGGTAGCAGTCTTTACTGAATCAGAAAGATTAGAAGCATAAACCTCGTTAATTGATCGATTAAGAGTTTCTACTCTTGGTGAAACAGGTGTGGTGCCGCACATTGCGTCTACATATTCTTTGGGCATTCCAGAAGCCAATGCGATTTTCTTAAACGATTCTCGTTGCGCTTGTGTGAATTTAGCAGGGGAAACAAAAGCTGTAGTTGTATCCTTATCTGCACACTCTTGGCAGCAATATTTATCGCCTTCTACGCCTGTGCCCTTTTCAAATTTTTCGCCACATTCTTCGCAAGTCATTTCATCTTCGCTCGAATCTTCTTGCGCTTTTTTAATAATAGAAGATCTTTGTGCTTTGCGAATCTCAAGTTCACTTTTTTCTTTAATTGCGGAAGCAATTCTATTTCTATTTTCTTTTCTGGCAGCAAGAATTGTATTCACAAGTTTTGCGTCTCCGTTAGCCATAGCTAATTCAATGGCTTCTGCGCTAATTTGACTTGGATTTGTAAAAGCAATTTTTCTCATCTTATTTGAGCCTGAAGTTTTCCAGGAGGCTATATCATGCATAGCAGAAGTATCGTCTTTCATTTCGTCCATGCTTTTCATTTCATCCCCATCATCCTCATAATCCTCATCTTCCTCATCTTCCTCATCGCCCATGCTTTTCATTTTATCCTGAGCTTCCTCATCTTCCATGCCTTGCTTGTTTTCGGGTACAGATTTAACCAGATCGTCTATTTTCTGAACCTGCTCTTCAGACAAATTGCCATAACCTGCTTGCTCAAGAAGCTCTAATACCTTGTCTGTATTGTCTTGTGCAAAACGATTATTTGTAAGCGATGCCTGTACTGCATCCCAGTTAATACCACTGAATTCTACTTTTGAACCCATATCTACGTTAACATTATTTGGAAAAACTCTATCTGCCATAATCACTCCAATAGTTTTTATTTCTTAATTATTTTTATCTTCCCTTGTTAATATTTTTAATTTATTTTTTTCAGGAAAAAAGAAATCTCCTATCTTGATATTTAATTCTTTTGGTAAATCAATATGTCCTTCTACTACATATTTTGTTAAAGGATATTTTGACCTACAAGGTGTTTCTTGATGCTCCTTGAGTTCTCCTATATCTTGTATTTTAAAATTTTCGTCCAAAAAACACAAGCTGATTGGAAAATCTACGTTTTTATTCCAAAAAGAATGACTATCAAGATGATTAAAAACAAAAAAAGCACAATCGTAAAGGCTTAGTGGATCACTGAACATTAAGCCTTTTCTTTGTGTTTCTGCGGTATTACACAACAATTTAATGTTTAAATGCATATTTTTGAATTAATTTGTTTAATACAGAAGCTGTATTAATATTATTTTCTTCTTCTGGCGTGGTCACAAGTTCATTTCCTTCCATGAATGTGTGTGGCTCTTGTTGTTTTTTGTGTATTTTTTGTGAAGAAATTAGTCTATCAGATAGATTGCTTTTAATAATCTCTTCAGACTTATCACCAAGTTCGCTATGCCCTTTTGAAGAAAAAGTATATTCTCCCGATTTTGCAGCATGCGGCAAATGTGCGGATTCACGATTGTGTGCAGTATCGTATATTTCATCAACCATTTTCTGATGTTGCTCAGGGCTAATATTGCCAAAATCTTCACCCATTTGCTCTTGATATTTGTGCATCAAACCAGCGTATGTCAGGGGTGTAGTGTGCTGATACAATCCCTTTCTTAGTTTAGATCCTTTTTCTCTGCCTCCTTGAACCATTGGTTTCGCCACAGGGTTTTCTGCAGTAGGCGTGGAATATGTGCCTTCCAAAAGATTCAAAGCCTGCTTTAGAAAATTTTCTTTTTGTTCATTATCGATTGACATTGATCTGATATTTTTAGTCAATAGATGGAAAAGAAATTTAGTTTCATCTAATGGGCCGCGTCCAAGACCGCCTCTACCCTGTTTCTTTTCTTTGATTTCCATGCCTGTCTCTGGATCAATTGTCGTTTTTTGAGTAGCGCCTTCGGCAGCAGCCAATGGTGCGTCAAGTTCATTTTTTGTATTGTAAATCAATTTTGTTTTGATTAAGCTCTGGATTGCTGCTTTTACAAATTCAGGGTGTTCATCTACAAGTCTTCTTAATCTAAGAGGTAATGGATGAAAATTTTGTTTAATAATTCTTTCTGACAAATCTTCTAAATCAAGTCTTTCTACAGCAGCATTAAGCATGTTTTGAAGCTCAAACTGTGAAAGGTTATGAGGTTTGCCAGTTTTCGGATTTCTAATTCTTTCATTAAAACTTTTGTTAATAAATTCCCGAGCATTATTGTAGAATTCTCTTAAATCTTCTTCTGCGGAGGCCTTTTCTTGCGGAGTATCAGCTATAAAATATTTTTTTTGCAATGCTTCAAATTTCGGCAGCAAACCTTCTTCAACATAATAAGACAATACATCCTGTTTTGGATCTTTCATTATAGAATAAAAAATATTTTTTAATTCAGTAATATTTTCTTCTGTGGATTTTTTAGATTTGTCATCTAATTGTTGCTCAGTTGAGGGAGCTGTAAGTTGAGCGCCAAATTGCTCTTCCTTGTCTTGGATTGATTGAGTTGCCCTGTTTAATTTTGCTTCATCGCTCCGGCTGGTTTCTAATAATTTAGTATTTTGGTATGCAGAATTCAACAAACCATTCAAAACACCTTTTAATTCAAATTTTTTTGACTTATCGAAAATATATTTAGGCAAAATATTTTCGATAGTATTATCAATAAATTTTTCATATAAATATTTAATTGCAAAATCAGCAATGCTTTCTGTTTTCGCCTTAAGACGAATGTATATAGCCATAGCCTCTAAGCCAGATTCAAGATCTTTTCTTAGATATTTTTTATTTTTTTCATATTGCTCAGGATTTCTACAATACCCCAAAGTTTCTTGAATCCGACTTTCAGTAAGATTGAGCATTTTTTCTTCAAAATCACCGCCTGCCGCCAATTTTAAAAATGTAAAATATATTTCTGTTGGAGCTTTTGATTTTGTTTGTGTAGAGGCGTACTTCAAGCAAAAGTTAAAAATATCTTTGTTTTTGGTATATTTGTTCAGCATTAATCTTCCTTTTTAAAAGCAATTCTTGAAAATGATCTGTAATCAAATTTATCGCTTGTTCTACTGTCTTTCAGCGCATTAGTGCTTTTGAGATAAGAATCTCTCAAAGCCACTCTACCCCGATCTGTGATTTTGACAGATTTGCCATAACCTGTAATAAGGCCCTCAGCCTTTAATGCTAACACTGTTTCATCATTCAAATGAGCTGGAATTGAACAATATCTTTCATTTGATTCAGCCGCAATTGCTGTACTTACTAAATCCATTGATTTATCAATTTCCTCTAAAGCCTTTAGGGCATTTTGAGAATATTTTTTTTGCACAGGTTTATTCGTTGCCTGTAATAAAATTTGCTGAAGTTCAGAAAATTGAAATTCTGGCTGCATAGATTCCCCAAAAGTAATTGGCATGCTTTCTTGTTGGTGTATAGGAATGATAGGCTGTGGCATAATATTTTTTTCTCCTTATGTGCGCTTTTACCTTCTTGGAAGAAGATTTTTCCAATAATCAGGGCCGCTATTTTGATCATGTGCTACATCCCAAGTGAAATAATCTAAACTCCCATTCATTGACGGACTAGAAGCTAAATTACCAGGATCTACATATGCTGGCCCAGGCACTGGATCATCACCGTGGAGTTCTCCTTCAAGATTGTGTTGTTCATCTTTATCGACTGGCAAAGCATGATAATCTGGAATTCTCTGCTTAAGCTCTTTCCAAAATACATCATCATATTGATTGTAATCATCTTGGTTTCTTCGCCATGTAACAAACCGCGCAGAAAAGGGAAGTGTATCAATATTTGTCAAATTATAAGGCCACGCGGCTGTCTTAATAAAATGATTTAAAATATTATCTGACAATTTATAGAATCCATTTTCATCAAGAAGATCGATAGCTTTTAAAATTTCTCTCATTATCTTCCTCCAAGCACAGAATTATAAGGATTATTTGATGTGAATTGTCCGATTGCTTGGGTATTTTCTACAGTTCCAAGGCCATCATC
>Ga0136644_10000796_pt1 | contig 25232 bp, 23 predicted proteins | sample C_130820_EF_Meta_FD_94780 | JGI IMG/M metagenome (GOLD analysis project Ga0136644, IMG submission 94780) | Freshwater microbial communities from Lake Croche, Canada to study carbon cycling - C_130820_EF_MetaG (v2) (version 2) | ecosystem: Environmental > Aquatic > Freshwater > Lake | place...
CCTGCACTTCCCCCAGGCCCCATCGCAAGTCCCGGGCTTGCAGCAATCTCTGCTGTTTTAAAACCAGCTCAGACCGACTATCTGTTTTTCGTTGCTAGCCCCCAAGGCAGCCATGTTTTTTCAAAAACTTACGAGCAACATTCAAGGCAGGTTACGACTAATCAAGTAGCTCCCAACAAAGGGAAAGCCTTGGGGAAAGTTCAAAAAAAAGATGACAAAAAATAAAACAACTAAGACACAAAGCGATTTGTCTCCTGTCTTAATGACCGAATTAGTTCTCCCATCACATGCCAACGCCCTGGGAACTGTTTTCGGAGGGGTAGTAATGAGTTGGATAGATATCGCTGCTGCTATCGCCGCTCAGAGGTACGCCAGATCTCCAGTAGTCACTGTATCTATCGATTACTTACATTTTATCAACCCGATTAAAGTAGGTTACACAGTTAAAATTAACGCTCAAGTGAGTTATGTAGGAAGAACTTCAATGGAAGTTGAAGTGAATGTTGAAGCTGAAAACAGTATTACAGGTGAATGTCGTCCAGCGACACGAGCCTACTTAACTTTTGTAGCTGTAGACAAATCTGGAAAACCCATTCAGGTGCCTTCTTACGAGCCGAAATCCAAAGAAGAAAAATCCCGCTATAAACAGGCAGAGATAAGACGCAAAGAACGCTTAAAAGCTTTCAGAACTTAACTTTTTGCCGGCAAATCTTTTATGTATTTAGTGATCTCCGCCAAAGAATTTGCTGCCGTAAAAACAGCTCTCACTCCCAATTTCATTAAACCATCGACGTCACTTTCAGGAATAATGCCTCCGGCTAAAACCGGTATATCGATAGCCTTTTTCTCGCTTAACAATCTCATGGTTTCCGAAAAGACTCGATGGTGGGCTCCCGATAATATACTCACACAGATGACGTCGACATCCTCTTGAATCGCAGTACTCACGATCATTTCCGGAGTCTGATGTAGCCCCGTATAAATAACTTCCATCCCGCTATCACGAAGAGCCGCTGCTAATACTTTGGCGCCCCGATCATGCCCATCTAACCCAGGCTTAGCGACTAAAACTCTAATTCTTTTTTCACTCACTGCAGTTTTCCCCAACGTTTAGGGAATACACAAATCACTTTTTTCTTAATTTCTAAGAAAGCCTTTATGTGATCGTGCATAGCTTTAACATTTTCCTCAGTGGCCGGTGCAGCTGCCAGCATCAAAAAAACTAAAGCAAAATTATAATTCTCACCAATGATTTTTCGAATAAAACTTCTCCAAGGAAGACTTGGATACTTATAAATACGTTGATCACCGTTTGCAGTTAACCACTCGGATATCCATTTCATCTCAATTTTGGATTCGGTCTGTAAAATCGTTTGAAACTCCTTAGGAACCCACTCTCCGCATATTTCCAAGAAGTTATGTAAAAACAGTTGATCCCAGTCTCTCATGAAGGAAAATAAAAACACAATTTCATCATCATCCAAATTAACGCCGGATTTAATATGCAAGATAGGTGAAATATTGGCGGCCCTAAGATCACACAAAGTGTCTTTAATTTTTTCCCACGATTGAACCGAACCTGTCACATTAACCAATAAAGGGCTCTCCTTTTCAGGAAAAGCTGTTAGGACCTCTGCCAACTGCTGAGAACCATCTACGTTAATTTCAGGCATCGACTCAATAGACATAGACACCCCTTCCTGTTTTACGTCCAAGCCAACCCGCTTCGACATATTTTCTCATCAGCGGAGCCGGACGATATTTAGAATCCCCCAAATCACGATGAAGCACTTCACATACGGCTAAACAAATATCAATACCCACAAAATCGGCCAATTCCAAAGGGCCCATGGGGAAATTACAACCCAGTTTTAGCCCGGTGTCTATGTCTTTTGGTGAAGCCAGCCCTTCAGCTAGAGCAAAAAAGCCTTCATTAATCATGGGCATTAGAATTCGATTGACGACGAATCCAGGAGCATCTTTGGCCTCGACAAAGACCTTCCCCATTGCTTCAGCCACCATTCTCACTGTTTTAAAGCAAACATCACTGGTTTGAAGGCCACGAATTCCTTCGACCAAAGTCATCAAAGGAACAGGGTTCATAAAGTGCATGCCCGCAACCAATTCAGGCCGCTGAGTCTTTGACGCGATCTCGGTCACTGAAATAGATGAAGTATTGGTGGCTAAGATAGCCCCTTTGGGCAAAATAGCATCCAAATCTCGAAACAACTTAAATTTGATCTCCCTGTTTTCAGAGGCCGCTTCAATGACAAACTGGCAGGATTTCAATTCTTCGAGCCGTGTTGTTTTTTTGAGCCTTTTTAAAATATCCTGGGGAGGCTCCTTCAGCTTTCCCTTCTCTTGTAACTTCATCAAGCTTTTCTGAATAGTTGCTAAAGCCTTTTCCAGTTGCCCCTCACTAATATCAAAAACCGTAACTTCATAACCCGCTTGGGCGGCTACCTGAGCAATTCCATTTCCCATGCTTCCGGACCCAACGACCCCAATTGATGTGATTTGCATAAAGCCTCTTACTCTTTAAAGTTAATGGTTAAAAATAACCAGTAAGATGAGACTCGTCAAACCACGATATTGAGAAGCGTCAAAATAAAAAAATCCCTCTCTATTAAATCAGAGAGGGACTCTCGAAAATAAGGGCGCTAGGATTCGACTATCGTCGTAAGGTCGAACCGCTGTTATTGCCTGAGTGAGTTCCCGTGTTGCCAGCAGGGAATCCAGCAAGTGCTGGGTTAGCTGCAAAACCGGACTGACTTCCAACGCTATTGTTTCTGTTGGTACCAGGCTGTGACATGATTGGCTGAATTCTTTGTCTAACAGCTTCTCTAGCATTAGCTACGTCTTCACAGCTTGTCATAAGAGGTTGCAACTCATCCGAGATTTGAGCTTGCATATTTGCCACGTCTTGCATTGCTGACACAGCTTCGCTCATGAGAGTTGTGGGGTCTTTGGCTGCATTAATATTGTTAATTCTGGAGTTAATGCTAGTTCCACCAGCGCCTTGGATAATGGCTTGAACTCTGTCACCAACGTCTTCGCATTGTAGCTCTTGGGCTCTTTGCAATTGAGCTTGAGTATCCAATTGAGCTACATCAGCTCTGACACCCCATCGGACCATCCAGTCCGTGGAATTTACGATATCGGTGTTAAGATTTCTTAACTCATTATCACAGTTAGAAAGCAGTTGAGAAGTTTGTTCTTGAGCTGCTTCGCTAGCTTGACGACGAATATTTTGAATCATTTTGGTAAATTCGGCGCCCAATTGAGAAACTCGTTTATCGTTTGCTTTCACTTCACCTAATTGGCCGATGAATTTAGAGAACACATCGACTAGGTCCCCTTTCAATTCTTTATTTAACTCTTTCTGAGCTTTATTTTTAGCTTTCAATTCGGCAAGTCGTTTTTCAACTCCGATGTCACCCTTGAGATCCTCACTAGCTAAAGTCTCGACCGATTCATCCTTCTGACTCAACTCTTTGAAATATTTCATCACATCAGCAATTTTTTGGACCTGCTTTTGTTTGAGTTCCGCTTTCTTTTCTTTGAGGAGCCCTTGTGAAGTTCTCTTTAAATACTGGCCAGGTTCAGAACTCAACTGGTCTAAAAGACCTCGAACCTGAGAAAAATCTACGTTTTTCTGACAAGCCTTAGGCAAACTTGAGGTGTTAAAAGCTGAAGTGTTCGTGACTGGAGCTTCTCCTAATTGAGCAGCAAACTTATCAGCTTTGTCCAAGTCGACTTGTCTTTTTTCTAAAGCTTTTTGTAGTAGAACATCGGGCATGCCTTTTAAGTTTTTAAGAGCATCGTTTTTCTTAGCCCAATCTTTCAGTTTTACTCTTTGATCAAATTCTTCTTTATCTTGTGTCACGACTTTTTCATTTTTTTCAATCGTGGCTTTTAACTGGTCAGCTAAAGAATCCGAGGTAGACCCCGTTTTTCCCAACAGAGCCGAAAAGGCGGTCTCAGTTTTTCCAATATCCGCTTTAAAAGACTTAAGATAGTTATCGTAGTCATCTCCGAACCCAGATTGGCTCAGTAAGAGAGCAACCGATAAGGTAACTTTCACAAAGCCCTTTTCAACACTTAATTTCTTCATCACTTTCAACTCCGCTTGTTAGAACGCTACAACAACTAAAACTTTCTATTCTCAAGAAGCCGACTTCCTAGTTAAGTAGGAAGAAACATCGAGCAAGTGAACCTTGCACCGAGAGGCTCCGGATAATCCAGTGTGCAACCTGCAAGCCAAACACAACTTCACCGGTAAACACGCACAAAATTGTTTTCCCAAAAGTGGTGGGTGCCTTTTTTGGCGAACCCACGTCAACACATATGCTGTAATTACAGATACTTACGCACTGACTAACTTTTAGAAGGTTTGTAAACACTTTAGACATCTCTTAAAAATCAAACGACCAGACAAAAACCCCTGCGGAAATACTCCCCGCTGCATTGGCTAGGAGATCTTTACCGTCCACCTTCTTATCGATGGCGGTCTCTTTTACGATACCTATAGCATTCACCACTAAAGTCGAAATCAGCCAGGATTCCAGTTTGCCTTTTTTCATTTTTCTTCCAATGGCATATCCTGTTTCAGTAGCGATAAATGAAAACCCAAAATGGGCCGCTTTATCTACCTGAAAAATCGAATCTTCCGCTTTTAACCGAGTGGGTAAAATCATCAAGAGTGCCAAAAGCACTAACGTAAATCTCATGAGGTTTCCTCCGAACTAATATCTGAAGGATGCAAAAACCCTTCCTGTTTCGTCGAAAGTTGACTGGGCTCGTATTCTATTTAATATTCTCTTGAATACATGAGAAAGACTATAGAAATGGCTCAAGAATTAGAATCTCCCCCTTCTGCGGCTCCTAAAACAAATTTTGAAGATTGGTATAAAGCGGTTCCGCCTTGGGATATTGGACGTCCTCAGCAGGTTTTCATTGATTTAGAAAAACAAAAGCTAATTAAGGGCAAAGTGCTCGATGTCGGATGTGGGACCGGAGAAAATGCCCTTTTCCTGGCAGAAAAAGGCTATGAAGTCAGCGGTGTTGACTTCTCTCCCACAGCGATACAGAAGGCTAAAGAAAAAGCGCAAAGTCGAAACTTAAAAGCCGACTTTGAAGTAGCCGATGCGCTCAAACTGTCCGACAACGGAACTAAAGCCGATTGCATTATAGATTGCGGACTCTTTCACTGTTTCAACGATGACGAAAGAGCAATTTTTGTTGAACAACTGTATAAGACTTTGACTGAGAACGGACTCTACCATTTTTTGTGTTTCAGCGAAAAAGAGACCCGCGAAGGTGGTCCTAGACGAATCGCTAAACAGGAGATTGAAACGGTTTTTTCTAAAGGCTGGAAAATTCTTAATTTAAAAGATGTGTTTTTTGAAAATACACTTCACGAAAATGGAAGTCGGGCCTATTTAGTTACTTTGCAGAAGGTTTAAGCTTTAATATGAAAAAAACTCATATCCACAAATTTCATACTGAGGACTTAACAATTAGGGCTTCGGCGATCATCAATACCGATTTTGTCCGCGAAATTCAAAATATTCACCAATCCCATCCTATCGCTACTATCGCCATGGGAAGAGCCATTACGGGAGCTCTCTTAATGGCAAGTGGTTTAGCGGAAAAACAACAGATTCACATCCGTTTTCAAGGGGACGGCCCGCTGGGAATTCTATCGGCCGATTCCAGTTTTGAATCTGAAGCCCGCGTCTTTTGCGGCAACCCGCAATTGGACTTACCTGCCCTCAACAAAAAACTCCCTGTGGGCCAAGCCATCGGGAACGGAATCCTGACGATTACCCGATTTCACGAGTTTCATAAACATCCTCAAATTAGTTTGGTTGAAATTCAAACTGGAGAAATCGCGGAAGATTTAACCTATTACTTCCAACAGTCTCATCAAATTCCTTCAATAGTCGCGTTGTCTGTAAGCTTAAGTAAAACGGGAGAGGTTCAGGCTGCCGGAGGGGTGATACTAGAGTTGCTTCCGGGAGCCCCTAGTGCCTTGATCGACACTTTGGAATTCAAAGCCAAAACGGGAAGACCCTTGTCAGAATTGATCATGGGGGGGGCCACACCTTTAGATTTGCTCAAAGAGTACTCCCACAGCCTGAAGATCAAAGAAAATTTGCACCCTTACGAAGTAAAATACCACTGCCCTTGTTCCCTCGAAAGGGTCGATAGAACTTTGAAACTTCTGGGAAAAGCGGCTCTCGCTGAACTCATACTTAAAGGGGGTCCTTGCGAAGTTAAATGTCACTTTTGCGGCCGAACCTACAGTGTCGCTTTGGAATCCCTTCGCCATCTTCATGATGAACTCACAACCCATTAATGCTGTGCATAAAACCTCTAAGGGGACTCTTAACATTCTTTTAAAAGACAATGGAATCAAACTCTGCTTAAAGTATCAGACATGAAAAAAATATTCGTTTTCTTTTGGCTAATTGGGCTCACTCCTCTCTTTGCTGGAGAGTTGGGTTTTTTATTTTTTGGCGACCAGGGAACTGCGACCCCTTCCCAATACCGAGTGGCAAAATCCATGGTTGGATTTTGCGAAAATAATCTTTGTGATTTCGTAGCCCTCCTCGGAGATAATTTCTATCCCTCGGGTGTTTCATCGATTAGCGACCGCTTATGGCGAAGCGCTTTTGAAGAGCCTTACAAAGATCTTCAAATTCCGTTTTACGCAACTTTGGGAAATCATGATTACAAAGGAAATATAAAGGCCCAAATCGACTACACAAAAAAATCTTCAGTTTGGAGAATGCCATCTAAATACTATTCTTTTTCAAAAGGGGACGTTGATTTTTTTGTTCTGGACACCAACGACTTCACTAAAACACAAAAAAGTTGGTTAGAAAGCGAGATCCAAAAAAGTAAAAATAGATGGAAAGTAGTTTATGGACATCACCCGATTTTCTCCTACGGAGGTCATGGAAATAACGAAACTCTTAAAAATGAACTTCTGCCTATTTTAGAGGGCAGAATAGATTTTTACTTGTCGGGACACGACCATAGCAAACAGGTCATACAAAAAAAATCGAGCGATCTCACTTTTATAGTGAGTGGAGCTGCTGCGCAAACTGAGCCCGTAAAGAGATCGCGACTAGCCCTTTATAATTCGGCCACTTTAGGATTTGCTCACTTTCTAATCACAAAAAATAAAGCCATATTAAAATTTTTGGATAAAAACGGGAATTTAGACTACACGCAAACCTTTGACCTAGAGTAAAAGTAATAACAAATAATTCGTAAACAAGAAAAGCCTCGACGCACGAGTCCAAAAGAAGATAAAATCTTCGGTACTTAAAAATGAATACTTTTGGAAATCTGAATATATCGCGCGCGGAGAGAGTAGCTCTTCTTGAGCAGCTATTGGAAGAGAGAATACTCGTTATTGACGGAGCCATGGGAACCGCCATTCAAGAAAGAAACTTGAGTGCGAAGGATTTCGGAGGGGAATCCTACGAGGGCTGTAATGAATATTTGGTCATCACTAAGCCCGAAATTATAGCTGCGATACATGAAGCTCATTTAAAAGCGGGCTGCGATATCATCTTAACCAACACTTTTGGGGGAACCCCCCTGGTACTTGATGAATACCAGTTGGGAAAAAGAGCTTATGAAATAAATTTTGAAGCAGTTCAGTTAGCAAAACGACTTACAGAAAAGTATTCAACCCTTGAGAAACCTCGTTTTATAGCAGGTTCAATGGGCCCCACAACACGCGCTATTTCGGTCACCGGCGGTATCACTTTTAAAGAGCTGATCGAGAACTTTTACACTCAAGCAAAAGCATTGTTTGAAGGTGGGGTCGATTACCTTCTGCTGGAGACATGCCAGGACACTCGCAATATCAAAGCCGGTCTTTTGGCTATTGATCGATTATTTAAAGAAAAAAAAGAGAGCATTCCTATTGCGATCTCTTCGACCATAGAATCGACGGGCACCATGCTTGCCGGTCAAGCCGTCGATGCTCTAGTCGCCTCACTACCCCATCGAAAACTGCTTTATCTGGGGATTAATTGCGCCACAGGGCCCGAATTGATGACCGACCATGTGCGCACACTTGCTGATCTGTCTCCCTTTCGGGTGGCTTGCGTACCCAATGCCGGACTTCCCGATGAATATGGTCACTATTTAGAGACTCCTAACATGATGAGTTCTACTCTTCAGCATTTCATTGATAAACAGTGGATAAATCTCATCGGAGGTTGTTGCGGAACGACTGCCTGCCACATAGAAAGTTTTGCAAATCTAGTCAAGGGGAGACTTCCTAGAGTTCCCAAGCAACTCAATCAATCGGTTTTATCTGGCATCGACTACCTCGAAGTATCTCCAGAACTTCGTCCGGTGCTTGTCGGCGAACGAGCCAATGTTATCGGTAGCCGCAAATTTAAAGATCTCATTTCTACGGGTAAATTTGAAGAGGCTTCAGAAATAGCTAGAACGCAAGTCAAAAAAGGGGCCCATGTGGTCGATATCTGTTTGGCCAATCCCGACCGCAATGAAAAAGAGGACATGGAAAACTTTTTCAAGGTTCTGATCAAAACGGTCAAAGCCCCACTCATGATCGATTCGACTGACAGCGAAGTCATCGAAATGGCTCTTACCTATTGCCAAGGCAAGGCGCTGATTAACTCTATTAATCTAGAGGATGGAGAAGAACGATTTGAAGCCGTAGTCCCTCTTGCCAAGACTTATGGTGCAGCTTTGGTAGTGGGTTGTATCGACGAGAACCCCGAGCAAGGAATGGGGGTGACTCGTCAAAGAAAACTAGAAATAGCTACCAGGTCCTATCAACTCTTGACCCAAAAGTATGGCATTTCACCTCAAGATATTTATTGGGACCCTTTGGTCTTTCCGTGCGGTACTGGCGACGCCCAGTATGCAGGTTCAGCTCTTGAGACAATTGAGGGAATCCGCCTTATCAAAAAGCATTTTCCTTTAACTAAAACTGTTCTTGGTATTTCGAACGTCAGTTTCGGGCTTCCTAATCATGGAAGAGAAGTTTTAAATGCGGTCTTTCTTTATCACTGTGTTTTAGCCGGCCTTGATTTAGCGATCGTAAACACTGAAAAACTGGAGCGTTATGCCCAGATTCCTCAGGAAGAGCGAAAACTCTCGGAAGATCTCCTGTTTAATCGGGATCCAGAAGCACTTAGCCGGTTCGCTGCCCATTTTAGAAGCTCAAAAAAAACCAAAGCAAAATCCCAGGAACAGTCTTTACCTCTTGAGAAAAGGCTAGCGAATTACATCATTGAGGGCACTAAGGAAGGTTTAATTCCTGATCTAGAACAAGCTTTGAAGACGCTAGATCCATTATCCATAATCAATGGCCCCTTGATGGCGGGAATGGACCAAGTTGGAAAGTTATTCAACTCAAACCAATTAATTGTAGCTGAAGTGCTTCAATCGGCTGAAGTCATGAAGGCTGCGGTTACTTTTCTTGAACCTTTCATGGAGAAAACCGAAAGCAGTGTTCGAGGAAAAGTTCTTTTGGCGACTGTCAAAGGGGATGTGCACGACATTGGGAAAAACCTTGTAGATATTATTTTTTCAAACAATGGTTTTAAGGTCATTAATTTAGGGATCAAAATCCCACCGGAACAATTGATTCAAGCGGTGACGCAACATGCCCCAGATATCATCGGCCTATCTGGACTTCTTGTGAAATCGGCACATCAAATGGTGCTAACCGCAGACGATTTTAGCAAGGCAAATATTTCTACTCCGATAATAGTCGGAGGGGCTGCTCTTTCGAGTAATTTTGTAGACAAACAGATAGCCAAAGCCTACACCACAGGATTTGTGACCTATGCTAAAGATGCGATGAGTGGTTTGGACCTGGCAAAAAAGATCGTAAATGCCGAAGCTTTTCTAACCCTTAAAAAAGAAACCCAAAAAAAACGAGAAGCTTTGGAACCTACTCATAGCAAAACAGATAAGACTGAAACCTCAGTAAAGAATGAACAAAGATCTCCCAAAATAGATATTCTCACAGTTATTCCTCCCCCCCCAGATTATCGCCGACATCTCGCCACAAACAATCCACCCATCGATGTTGTTTGGCAGTACATCAATCCCATGATGTTATTAAATCGGCATCTAGGAATAAAAGGGCCAACCGTAAAAAAATTGATGGAGATGAAGAACAATTCTTCTTTAAGAAGTGAACTTCTCAAAACAGATCCAAAAGGGCTGGCGATCTGGGATTCTGTCGAAGAATTAAAAAAAACCTATCGCAACAGTCCAATCATGGAACCCAGAGCTGTCTGGAGATTTTTCAGGTGCTATTCTGAGAACAATAAAATTCACTTGGGTCTGAACTCTGAAAATGGCGCCCCTTTTTCAAGAGAGATCTTATTTGACTTTCCTCGAGAAGCGACGGGGGACAGACTCTGCATTTCCGATTTCTGCGATCCGGATCCAGAACGAGAAGATAATCTGGCACTTTTTGTAGTTACCGTAGGCCGAGGAGTGCGTGAGGCCGCAGAGGAGTTAAAAAATTCGGGAGAATATTTAAAAAGCCACATTCTTCAAGCTTTGGCTTTAGAATCGGCCGAAGGTTACGCCGAACTTCTTCACTCACAAATTCGTCGAATGTGGGGAAATGCCGATAGCCCTGATTTGAGCATGTTAGAAAGATTCCAAGCTAAATATTCAGGAAAAAGGTATTCTTTTGGGTATCCTGCTTGTCCCGAACTTTCCGATCAAAGAAAGCTTTTTAAAGCACTGGCCCCCGAAGAGATAGGAGTCTCATTAACAGAGGGCGACATGATGGATCCCGAAGCAAGTGTGAGCGCTATAGTATTTCATCATCCGCAATCTAGGTACTTCTCAGTAAATACAGGTTCCACAAAAACGGATGCCAATGTAGATTTTTAAACCCCGTTAAATAGCACCTTTTTGTTTTAATGCATTATGCATCTGCACACAGTGGACCAAGGCCATTCCTGCTTCCATAGCTGCAGCTACATGTACAGCTTCGGTCATTTGCTCTGGATTTGCTCCCGTTTCCAAGCATTGAGTTGTGTAGGCCTCAATGCAATAAGGACATTGTTTTGCATGAGCTACGGCGAGAGCAATCAAGGCCTTCTCTCTTTTTGTTAAAGCACCTTCCGTGCTAGTTGCCTCTTGGTAATAAGCAAAAAACTTCTCCATTAATTTCGAAGCAAATTTTCCTACTTCTGCAAACCTAGAAAGATCTTTTGATTCATAATAATTCATAATAGCTCCTTAAAAATTGGCTCTCTCAGTCTAATCGAAAATCAGGTATACTTAGAAAAGTATAATCCAAATAAAATCAAAACTATGGAACAATTTTATAAAAAAGTTAAAGACTCGCAAGTTGACCTTTCTCCTATCGGAGTAGAAACTCTTCAAGTAAATATAACTAAGCTATGCAATCAGGCTTGCCGTCATTGTCACGTCGACTCATCACCAAAAAGAACAGAACAGATGTCTAAAATTACGGTAGACCAATGCCTTAAAGTACTAGCCAAATATCCCTCCATAAAAAATCTAGATCTCACCGGGGGAGCTCCCGAACTAAACCCACACTTCGATTATATGGTCGAACAAGCCAAAGCCCTCGGCAAGCATGTCATGGTTCGACATAATCTGACAGTTACTTTTGACGGGAATCCGCAAACTAAAGAAAAGAAAGATTACTTGCCTGATTTCTTTTCAAAACATCAAGTTGAAGTGGTCTCTTCACTTCCCTACTACCAGGAATTTTTTACCGACAAGCAAAGAGGTAACGGCGTATTCTCAAAAAGCATTAAGAGTTTAAAAAAGCTCAACGCTCTCGGCTACGGCAAGGAAGGCTCTGGAAAGGTGTTGAACTTGGTATACAATCCAGTAGGCCCCTTTTTACCCGCCAATCAATCCTCCCTTGAGGCAGATTATAAAAAAGAACTTTGGAATAAATTTGAAATTTCCTTCAACAAACTCTTTGCTATTACCAATATGCCCATTCATAGATTCAAAGATGATCTCGAACGTGCGGGAACACTCGATGATTACATGACAAAGCTTATCAATGCATTTAACCCCGTTTCAGCGAAGGGAATTATGTGCCGCTCGCTTATTAGCGTGGGTTATGACGGCCGCCTTTTCGACTGCGATTTCAATCAAATGTTGGATCTTGAAATTCCCGAAGGCAGCTCTAACTCTATTTTTAATTTTGACCTTGAAAAATTAAAACAGCGGACAATTATTTTTGGGAATCATTGTTTTGGTTGTACTGCTGGAGCAGGAAGCAGCTGTGGCGGAAATACAGCTTAACTTTTTGAGGAAGTATGAAACCAAAAACCGTTGTCTTTTTAGCCTTTCTAAGTTGTTTTACCTCTCAATTAACTTGGGGTTACTCGGGCTGTAAATGTCTCTGCAGCATTTTTTACACCTCAGGCGGAGAAACAAAATTTTGTGCTGAAGGCAATGTAAAAAAACCAAACTGTGAGAACTGGTACTATGAGGTGCCTAGCATTACAAACTCCAAGCAGTGTTTTAAACTTGGCGAAAATATAAATGACTGTAAAGGATACTTTAAGGAACAGAAAACAAAGGACCTGTGGAGCTTAGGCGTAGGGGGACGTTTTCACAGCTGCAAATTTTTCTAGTTGTCGTTCCCTTTCTAAGACACAAGAAAAATTTTAAATCGACATCCCAAGTCACTATCAGCTGGGAGATTCAGAAACTTCTTATCACCTGGAAATATTACGTCAAACTTACTTTTTTCACCCCTCACAATAACTTCCTTAGTATTCTTGGGAATCATGATAAATAAGGGACTAGTCGTTCCACAGCTCGAGATCTCTTCCTGAAAAGGTATAACCTTCGCGTTAGGTATATTGTCATTTAATACTGCGAGGAAATGTTTAGTTGAAAATGTAAATTGGCCCACTTCAGCTACGCGATAAAGTGGAAGCTCTGATTCTCCATTGAACCAAACCTTGGAGGCTCGACTCAAAGGCATCCACTTCCGATTTTGAGATTCAATGACATATACTGTAGGTTCGTAGACCTCTCCTCTTTCGCTGGTCTTACCGATAGAATCATAAGTTTCTGAAAGCCCGACTTTTCTCTCTGAATAAGTGGCTATTTCAAAACGACCCTGCTTAGCATCCCAAAACACAATATCTGCCGGATCAGTTTTTTTCTTCATTTTAAATATAGAGACAAGATCTTCACGATAGTCATGTAACAAAGGAGAGTAGTACACCTTTAGTTTATAAAATTTGAATAGGGCCAAACCTAACATTAAAAAAATAACCGATTTTTTTACTTTTGTGGGGTTTTCACACAAAGCTGACATCCCTACTGCTGCAACAAGGAAAAGATAGGGCATACAGGCAATTAAATAATAATCATGAAACGTTTGAACCTGAAAAAAAACGATCGTATGGGCAAGAAAAACACCAAATACGATTACAAATACTGGCTTTGTTTTCTTAAATAAAAGCGCACTCCCGACAACAAATGGAATAGTAATCCAATCATAGAATAGCGAACGGACTGTGAAGGTCCACAGAATTTTTTTCCAGCGCCAGAGGTCTAATCGATGCCGCCACTCGCCCAACAACCAATAGGAGTCTGCAGGCGAATGCAGATCGGTTGCTCGATGATAGTTCCAGAGGGCAATAACGCTCAACTGGCATAATAAAATACCAAGAGCTCCCCACTGCCATAAACTCCTCTTAGCTTTTTCTGAAAACCATTCAAAACAAAGGACAGCAAAAACGGACACCGAAATAAAAAACCAAATATTTATTTTAGCGAGGCTAGCAATTCCCCCTCCGACCCCAAACAAAACCCAACTTAATAAATCTCTATTTCCATCTCTCAACCGGACAAGTCCATAGACTGAAGCCAAAGTAGCCGCTAACGCGAAATAATCTATTAGACAAACTCTCGAAAAAACGACTCCGAATGGGTTGACTAGGTATAGCAACAGAAACCAAGCTGCCACTTTACGATCGAAAAATTCCCGAATGAACAAAGCTGAGAAAAAAGCCGTCAATCCAAAAGAGAGTAATGTCACCCATCGAGAAGCCACATCCAAGTCCAGGCCAAGTCTCATCACTTGACTCACCACCCATTGGTAAACTGGAAACTCATAGACGTTATTCCAAAGCATTCCACTTAAAGGTGAGCGGTAATCCCAGACTGTGGCTGTGCCTTGAAACAATTGGAGAATCGTTAGAGCTGTTTGGGTCTGCCTCCACGGATGGGGCTCTATTAAAGCATTATCCAAAAAGTAAAATCGCCCCCACACAGCCCAAGGACCGTAAGTAACTAGAATCAGGCCAAATGCGAACCACCCCCAAGACACCTTATTTTTGGCGATATTTATACAATTCTTAAAAAAGGGCATTACCCATTCTATTACATTAGTGTCATAAAATCAGTATCACTCCTGACGATTAGCGTTAGATCATGCCGAATCTCTCGGCCTTCGCGGTTTGATGCACGGTAGTTTTAGGTCGGCCATGCTAAAATTAAAAGATATGTTTGCTTCTGATTTCGAAAGCAGTATTTCAATAAAGAACCCGGCTAATTTTAATGTCTCACGCTCGGTTTCATTTGATTTGAGCTGGACTTTTGCGACGGTAGTTTTCATCGCTGCAAATATTTTTGGCTTATATCGCATTTTTTTTGGTGTAAATTTTTTTGATGAGCCCTTTTACGCTGCTCTACCCTTTAGATTTCTCCACGGGCAAAAGCTTTTCATCCAAGATTTCACTCTTGCTCAAACCTTTGCCATCGCAATTTACCCCTTTGTTAAAGTTCACTCACTTTTGTTTCAGAGTACCGAATATCTAATTCTGTTTTTAAGGTGCTGTCATTGGGTCCTCAACCTCGGTTTGGAGCTGATTCTTTTTTACATCATAAAAAAGGAGCTACCCCCAGCTGTAGCTCTTATTATTGTGAGTTCCTTTGGTCTCTTTTTACCCGGCAACATTCCGACATTAAGTTACAATACTTTGGGAACTCTCTTTCTAACTCTAGGCCTCTTCACTTCCTTTTTTGCCTTTTACTCTAACCGAACATCTCTCTACTTTTTCTCAGGTATCAGCATGGGTCTGTGCGCCCTTACTTATGTTACTTTTATCTCAATAACTATATTGGTTGCGCTTCAAGTAGTTTTTTGGGGGAGAAAAAAATCAGATTTTTTCTTTTATGCTATCGGAATTTTATTTGTGGTCGTAGTGCCAGCTATACTTTTGGTGAGTCGCTTGGATGCTTTTCAATCGAGCTTTGCACTGTCGAAAGAATACGGATATTCGGTCAATAAGTTCATTAATTTAGTAAGTGTCCTTCATAAATTGTTTCCCAAACAAATTCTTGGAACTATTGTTCCATTTTTTTTGATCTCTTATTTTTCATGTCGTAGGAACAGCAATTTAAGATTTTTAGTTATTCTATTTATCCCCATTTTTGCCTTTATTCTAAGCCAGCTTTCCACATTGTATTGGTCAGTTTACCCGTTTTATCTATCTATCCTTGCCTTAATTCCCCTCTGTACGACTCCTAAAAATCCTTTTGTTACCAGTCTAATAAACCGAATCTTTATACCCTCCATGCTAGCGGGTTTTGTTGCAGCACTAACCTCAGCCCTAGGTTCTTTGAATGCTCAGGTCGGGCTAGTGCCTGCCGTTTTAGCTTCTCTGACTTTGATCTATTTAGCTTTAGCCCAAGCCCCCAGTTCATTATCGCGCCTATGCCCTGTTTTTCTTGCGGTTCCAGTAATTCTTGCTTTAGGGGCACCTATCAATATCTGGGATGAATCCCCAATCCATGAACTCACTGACCAGATTACCCAAGGCCCTTTTCAGGGTCTGTACACATCACAAGAGAAAAAGAAATATCTAGATGAGGTGAGTTCGGAGCTACTTTCTGCATTATCCTCAAAAGGGCCTCTTCTAATCTATCCTAACTTTACAGCGGGCTACTTGATCGCAGGTGTATCACCAGCTTCTGGACTACTTTGGTATCAAAATCCTAAAGGTGGTGTCGATTCCTATTTGGCTAAGGCCTATAAGAAGGAAATGTCTTCCGAATCAAGAATTCTTCGCATGAAGGTTTGGTATGCTACCCCCACATTAAAAATGGAGAACATTTTTAATCCCAACAGCCCGATAAATAAAATCATTGATACCGACCACTTTCCAATTACCGATAATCAATGGTTTACGCTTTATGCTCCGTCAGATCAGTCATCAGTGCACCGAGATTGACTCAACAAAAACATTTCCGCCTTGAGACGGTCCGTCGTTTTTTTCTGATTGTTCCGGAAAGACAAAGTCCAATTTATGTTCATTTACCTTCGTTTTAAGAATCTGCGGTTTGAAATTTAACTCTAATATCGATTGCGTCGGTTTTAACAAGCCATCATAAATCTTTTCCCCGTTTAAAAAGCAATTCATTCTCTGCGGTTTAGGAGTGCCCACTGAAAGCTTAATTTTTCCATTCAAATCCGTTCTATTTCCTTTAAGTGAAAATACGATTGAGGAACGAGAGTCCCGACTCCACCGCTTTTTAGGCTGAGGCTCGCTCCACTCCAAAAAATACAGTCTGGTATCATCACTCGTAATAGTCTCGTTAATTGGGATCGAAAATTTGATTTTTTTTCCAAAAATATAAGAATTAAATTGTGGCTTATTGACCCACCAATTCAAACCACTGTGGAGAAAAGAGGGAACTCGGCTTTCGGTAACAGGATAATTGACCCTATCATATTGGGCACGATATTTATTATTTAGAAAAAGACTAATCAGAATTAGAATAAATCCAAAAAATAATGACTTGATAAGATCCTCACCCGAATTTAAGTCTTGTTTTTTCTCATCTTGAGGCACTGCGAAGAGAATAAAAAAATTATGGATACTAAACAATGATATCCAGCGGCCAATATCCCAACCCATCAAACAAACTAAAGGAAACGCAAGATTCGAGAAAATCAGCATTTTCCCAAGTTTATTATTCAGAAGAAAAGACACTGAAGAACTAAAGAGCCATAAAGTTACTAGGTTAGTAAGGCCAAAAACTAAAACATAGGACTGGACGCTATAGACATCCTTTAAAACTAACAGACTGTGCGCTGCGGAAACTTGAGCAGACATCCCAATCGCCTCAATCCCTCCTTTGCAGGGGATAGAGAACTCTACAAGACTCTTGCACATTGCGTCTCTAAGCGGGTAGCTTCCAGGAAAAAGCATAGCTGCAAATAGACCCAACAGAGGAAGGAGGTTCAATAAAAAAACTTTTCTTTTTTGGGCAGAAGAAACTGGGTCTAAAAACACCAAAAGCAGATGAAATGGGACGAAGAAAACATATATCTCGTGCGAAAAAGATATTACCAGCCCTAAAACAGGTAATACATATTTCTGAAACCGATTTAACCAGAGACTCTTTTGGTGAACTAGTAATACATGTAACAACAGAAGAAAGAAAAAAAGGTTCTCCTTTCTCGCCATTGTGTCCGTTGGGATCATCAAAAAAAGTGCTGGAGAAAATAAAAGCCAATAGGTCTGAGAAAGAGTCAACGAACTCAATATCAAACCTACTAATGAAAGATTTATGAGAAACAAAACAAGAAGGGATGAGTTTAAAAAAAGTAGAGGTTTAATATTAAGCGCATCGGAAATATTAAAAATCAACGAACCCGAAATACCTCTTCTAACAAAACCTGCACTGTAATTTATTAGCCACTCTCCGAGCGTATATTCATCAACAATTGAACTTTTTTCTACAACGATAGCGAGGGAACAGAAAAGAAATATGGCAAGAAGTAGGTAGTTTAAACTCTTGTATTTAATAGCGCGAATGATTTTAAGACTCCGATTCAACTAGTTCAAAAAGCCCAAAAACCTTATGGTAAAGCCAAACTATTTTATTATTATCAAACGCCACCGCAGGCTTCGGGGATGCCACTTGATAAAACCCTTGTTTTTTTGCGATAGCGATAGAGGAATCAAGATTGGGCACTTCAAAACACAAGTGAACCAATCTTACGTTTTTTTTTATGCTTTCATCAATAGGGCTATTCTCTTGAGCTGGCGAAATCAGCTCAATCGGAAGTGTATTGATCTCACCGAACGAAACATGAACTTTCTGAATCGGATCAGTCCACCGTGGCTCGTTGTCAAAAGACTCTGGAAACTCAGGCACCGCGATACCCACATGATGAAATTTAGCATCCTCTCCAAAAAAATTTAATTTTGGCATTCTACTTTTCCCAATTTAATTCGATTTGCTTCGGTGAGGGATACTGACCAGCTATATCCCAAGAAAAAGTGGCGTCGTTAGGGTTTTCAAAAAATCCAGAGCCTTGAAAGAATCTATAGCAAGGGGCATTTTTATCAGTTCTCTGATATTTTGCGATTATTCTGCGACTTCCATACTCCTTTGAAACCTCATAAACTATATTCAGCATAGCTTCTTCAACTTTTCTTCCCATAACTCTGCAACTCAAAATATAGTCTTGAATTAATGTATCCGTTCCAATCTTGGAAACCCCCACAATACCGGTCAACCCATAATCTCCAAATTTGTCGGCCACCCTTATTGTAAATACCTTGTTATCTTTTTGGGAGGCCCATGCCATGAGCTCTTCAGCTGAAAGTCGGCGAGTAGTTAAATTCATCTGATTCGTCTTGTTAAAAAGCTGAACTACCCGGTTCAAATTACTTGGATTCAACTCTTCGACTACACACTTAATCCCCAGGGAACCCAACCAGTCATCACCTGACCCAACACTAGATTTCAGAAGATTTCTTTCCTTCTCCTGAATCATCATGGCTGTTCTACCCAAGTCTTCAGCAGTCAAAACGGGCTTATCAAAACACTTTAGCTCTGAAAGGGCCTGCGGGTAATGCGTTTCATCTTTCGGCCACTGGGGAACTAACATCTCTGGAAATTCTTTTTGGACACGTTCTCTTTCAATGGGACTATTATCGATAAACACTGCCGACTGAGCCCCCAAATTCAAATCTTTTAAAATCTTTTCTACGTTTCGCGCTTTGTCGTCCCAATTAATTTGCCAAGAAGCGAACTCATTCAGCTTCAATATCATTTCGGGATGGTTCTGAATTGCCTCTAGCGCTATGGACTCCTCGTTTTTACTGGAGATAGCTAGTAAAACGCCCGTTTCTTTTAATCTCTTTAAACCCCGTTGAAACTCAACGAAAGCCTCTCCCACGGGGTCGTGCCCCCCAAGTCTTAAATTAGAAGCTCCATCATCCCCTACAGTCCCCCCCCAAAGAGTGTCATCAAGATCGAGGATAATAAGTTTTCTGGATTGCCCTTCAATACCAAGAATAGCGGACTTCACTTCTATTGCCATATTCTTAAAGGTGGAATGGCTAAAAATCTGTTTGGCTACGAACCATAGCTTCGGGTTAAAAGCGGGCCCAGTCGAATTTTCGACTAACCTATTAGTACTTAAAATATAACAGCCCTCGACCGGATCAATCTCTTCCACAAGAAAACAGTTCATCATGGAAATGATGTATTGAGGCCCGCCTTTTTTAAAATCTCCAACGGTAGCGTTGTATTTCCAAGATGGAATTACCCAATTAGGAACAAAAACCGCTTTAACTCTTTCTCTTAGCTTGATAAGGGACTGAGCAAACGATCCAACTTCTCGCCTAAGAATCTGTTGATTAAATTCGTGTTTCAATTCTGCTTTGTTTAGAGTTTCAGTGATGCATGCAGGCTGGGTCAGGACAACAGCGTAATCATATTTTTCTTTCCAAAAGACGTGCTCAGAGTCCATTAGTATCTGCATTGCCTGGCCGAAAGGACTACTTTTTACTTCAAGCTTTGGAGCAGAAGGCAAGTTTTGGAGATAATTGACCAATACATCTGCATTTGAATCCGAAATAACAGCAATTCTTTTCGGCAAAGAACTCACGCCCTTTGATCTCCATTGTTTACAAGATGCTCGGCAAGCATTTCTACAGATATTTCGGGTTCTTTACTGTTTGCAATAAACTCCACAAAGGAAAATTCCAAAGAAATTCTATTCTTAAGTTTCTCTTCAACTGCAATCATCAAATTTAATAACATCAATGAATCTAAATGACTGGATTCTCCAGCGACAATTGTAGAAGAGTCTTTGGAAAGATGTTTTTCAGCAGGCAACATCTCGTTTAACTCATCAAAAGAATCAAAAAATGCGCTCTCAATCAAATGACGTTTGGACATTTTAAAGCTCCTTCAGAAATTTTATTTCGCTCGCCTCGCTTCCACCTCAACAAATAAGAGACATTTTCTAGTCTATATCCACAGCTGAGATGAATCTTGAACGACTCCGAATTATTACTGGAGTTTCTGGTCTTAATCCGGGTGTAACCATTTTCCTTAGCCCATTGTATAGGTTTAAAAACAATAGAAAGTCCCAAGCCCTTATTTTTGTATTCACTGTAAAGCCCGGCTAAGGTAGCGAACAAAATTTTTTCATCCAACTGGCGTAAAACGAAAAATCCGATAGCCGTTTGACCTAACCTCAGTTCATAAATAAAAGCTTTTCCAGACTTGAATTCATCCGAAATCCAATTTCTATACCGCTGGGCTCCTAGTTCCAATCCCAATTCAGGATCAATCGATACCCTATCGACAGCAAACATTTCTGCAGTGATTCGATTTGAAAGCGATTTAACCTGCGCTTCAGTATTCAGAGGATAACAGCTAATTTTTGCCATTAAAGATTCAACTGCTCCAGAAATTAAAGTGGGCTGACTCAGGTCGACCGATATCTCAAATTGTGCTTCGATAAATCGAAATCCCCTACTTTCTAAGTCATGAACTAATTGAACCGACCCGTTGGGAACTTTTGCAACGAGATAATCATAATTCTCAAATAAACCAGGAGATAAATCCTCGATAGTATCGGAACTCTGGAAAGACAACTCTCCTGTTTCCAGATTTAAATTCCGTCTTTCCCAGTGTGCGCTAATTAAATCCATGTAGTTTCACCCATGTCCGGCTCTGTGATAAGAGGGATCTCTCCTAAAGAACAAATCTTTTTATCAATGACATAGCTGGGTTTTCCCATACTTCTAAAATGAATCCTCCCCAGATACTCTCCGATGATTCCAAGAGAGAATAGCTGGGTTCCGGAAAAAAGAGCGATGATTGAGGCCAAAAACGGAAAGCCTGGAACCGAGCCTCCGATAATAAAATACCTCCCCACTACATAGATGAGTACAAACACACCAAAGGCCGTGCAAAGGAAACCCGTTAAGCTTGCGACCTTGAGGGGGAGAGAACTGTAGCTCGTCATCATAGTTAGGGCGTGAGACAAAAGTTTTTTTACTGAGTACGTGGACCTCCCTACTTTGCGCTCGTTGTGTTCAACAGTCACGTAACCAAAACGGTGAGTTCCCCAAGTTAGAAGTGCATCAATCGACACAAACTCCCCACTATAGGAAGCAAAAGATTCAACCAGACTTCTTTTAAAGGCTCGAAAAGAGGTCACATGACGAGCCGAATCCGCTCCCATAATCGAACTTAAAGCGACTCGAGTTAAAGTAGAGGATAAATTTCTAAATCGAGAGTGTTTTTTCTCGGTTGGGACTCCATAAACCGTATCATAACCCTCTCTCAGTTTGGTTATAAGTTTCCCAATCTCTTCTGGAGGGTTTTGGAGATCGTCATCAATAGTTAAAACTATTGAATTTCGAGCGGCCCTTATACCGGCAAGTAGCGCATTGTGCTGACCAAAATTTCTACTTAATTTGATAGCAGATAAGTTCTTAAACTCTCGGCTAAGCTCCTGTATTACATTCCAACTTCTATCCGGACTTCCATCGTTAACAAGAATAATCTCCCATGGCATATTTAATTTATTCAGTGCCAACTCTAATCGAAAGCACAACTCAGCAATGGTCGTTTCACTTTTATAAACGGGAACAACAACAGAAATACTAGGGAAATCGTTTTTATTTGAGTTGGTTTGCATGTTTAGAAACTTTTTTAATATTATAAGGCAAGACTTGGGATTTACTTAGCAGGATTGTGACCAACTTGATTTCTCGCGTTAAAAGACATGTAATCGCCACGGGAGAGCCACTTTTCAATAAAGCAATATAGAATAATAAAGAGATACCTCGACCCCATCTCTTTAATCTTTAATTTTGATTCTCCTGTTTTTCTATTAATCCAGGTGTTCGGCAAAACTGTGTAGCTAAAGCCCCTCACAATAGCCTTAAGAGGCAATTCGACGGTGAGATTAAAATGAGGACTAATAATGGGCTCGACACCTCGAATCACTCGTCTTGAATAAAGTTTAAAGGCATTAGTCGTGTCGTTATATCGAATGCCAAATAGTATTTGAATAAAGTAATTCACAAGCCGATTTAAAACCAATTTTAAAATGGGATAATCGATAACTTTTGATTCCTTCTGCCATCGAGATCCAAATACGCAATCGACTTTTTGATTCAGCATGACCTGATAAAACCGCACCAAATCCTGCGGAGTATCTGAGGCATCTGCCATATAAATAGCTATCGCGTCGCCAGAGGTGTGATTAAGGCCGCACTTAACAGCATGGCCAAATCCATTCGGCGGAGTATTGGTGACGTAACGGAGTTCGGGAATAGATTGGGTTAACTGCTCTAGAATATCCTGAGTCTTGTCTTTCGAGTTATCATCGACAACCACTATTTCATGTTCGATAGAATGTTTATGTAAATATCTAGAAAGCTCCGTAACGGTTCCCGCGATACACCCCTCTTCATTATGGGCTGGAATCACAACCGATAGCTTCATGCCACTTTCCTCTGGGAAGAAGATTGAAGGTTTACTTCAACAATTTCTTTCAAAATAGCATCGATATCATAACGGTAGGTCCAATTGGGATAATCAGACTGAAACTTTCTAACATCACTAATCCACCAAATATGATCTCCAGAACGGGCTTGTTCCAAAATTTGAAAATGAAATGGCCTTTGAGTAAGCCGCTCAATTTTTTCGATCGCTTCTAGAACCGAACAATTGCTGTGCCGGCTCCCCCCGATGTTATACATTGCTGCCGGCTTTGGCTTTTCGGAAAAATGCCAAAAAGCATTCACCAAATCATAAGAGTGTATATTGTCTCTAACCTGCTTTCCCTTATAGCCATAAATATTGTAGGGCTTACCTTGCACTCCGCAGTGAACCAAATAAGCCAAAAAACCGTGTAATTCAGCACCTGAATGCATAGGGCCAGTGAGACACCCGCCACGAAAAACTCCAGTTTTCATACCAAAATATCTGCCATACTCTTGCACTAAAATATCGGCTGCGACTTTACTTGCGCCAAATAGACTATGTTTGGAATTATCAATACTCATCGACTCATCAATCCCATGCCGAAAAAAAGGGTGTTTTGAGTCTAACTCCCATCTTAATTTATTCTCAACTAAAGGGAGAGCATTCGGAGTGTCCCCGTAGACCTTATTTGTCGATGTGAAAATAAAAGTAGCTTCGGGACAAAACTGGCGACAAGCTTCTAATAAAACCAAAGTCCCATTAGCATTAACCGTAAAGTCGGTAAAAGGCTCTCGAGCGGCCCAATCATGACTGGGCTGAGCTGCTGTATGAATAATAAGTTTTATCTCCGAAGCATACTTTCTAAACAGTTTAAAAATTTCATCTTGATTTCTGATATCGATGGAAAAGTGAGAAAAATTTTTGAGTTTTTTTGAAAGTCTCTGAGTATTCCAGGCAGTTGAACTTTCCTGGCCAAAGAAATAACTTCTAAGGTCGTTATCAATACCCAAGATCTGGTAGCCCTTCTCGTGAAAAAACTGGGCTGACTCGCTACCTATCAAACCGGAAGAACCCGTAATAATCGCAATAGGCATAAACTTTCCTTTGTTTTAACAAAATGATTGCTTCAATAAATTTTTATTATTTAATAGCCAATCTTTGATATCCGTAACTAACTGAACGACTGTACGCTCAGGTTGCCAATCAAAACTCGCTTGAGCTTTCGAGATGTCTGAAACATACCAAGGAATATCTACAGCACTGGAATTTTTTTCGCTCTCAATAGCCACAGCATTGCCTGTGACTTCCCGGCAAATATTCGTAAGCTCCAACAAAGAAACTGAGGATCGAGTTCCTCCACCCACATTAAAAGTTTGAGCATCAAATACTGATTTGCTATGAATTTGTTTTTCTAAAAGAGAGATCAAATCTTGAATGTGAATCAGGTCTCGCACCTGTTTTCCTGTTCCCCCAAAACCTGTGTACTTCAACGGCTGATTAAAAAAGTGGCGAGCCACCCAAAGGGTGAATACTCCCTGATCCACTTTTCCAAACTGTCCGGGCCCCGCGATAACTCCGCACCGATTGATGACTGACTTAAGACTATAATTGGCCGTGTACTCCTGGACTAAATACTCAGAAGCTAATTTACTAGTCCCGTAAAGTGATCGACTAGAGTCCGTGGGAAACTTTTCGGAAATTCCTTTTTCACCGACTCCTGGGATCGATTGGTGGGGAGCCAAAACTAGACGAGTAGAATCTTGAACTAAATTCAATTCTCTTAGCGGAGCTATAGAGTAGACACGCGAAGTCGATAAAAACACAAAAAGGCCGCAGTTCTGCCTGGCAAATTCAAGACAGTTGATCGTCCCAACAAGATTTGTTTCCAATAAATATTTTGGAGAGGAATTTATTCCTGCCAAAACACTCGGTTCAGCAGAACATTCAAAAAAAACATCCCAGCTTCCTTTGACAGCTTCGAAATCGGAAGGGTTTCTAATGTCCCCATGAACAAATTCGATTCCCGCCTCTTTAAATTTTGACAAATTCAGTTCCGAACCGCGGCGTTTCAAATTATCAAAAGCCACAACTCGGCCCGAAGGAAATTTGCTCTTAAAATGCAGGGCTAAAGAAGAACCAACAAAGCCCGCTCCGCCTGTAATAAGTATGTTCATGAAACTTTCGGGTTTTAGGGATTTTGTAAGATATCTAAGTGTAACACTTTCGAACTATTAGGAGCAATTTGTGGTTGGTGAACCATTGCAGCAAATACCGCAACGCAACAAATCAAGCTTAGTTTTTTTGGATAGTAGATGCCAAGAATGGAACCAGATTAAAAACTGGTGCCGCAGGAGGGACTTGAACCCCCACGCCACTTGATGCCAAATATTGAAGATTAAGTGGGCCTTGATGCAGCCACCCAGAATTTTGATTGCTGAAGC
>Ga0136644_10000797_pt1 | contig 25229 bp, 20 predicted proteins | sample C_130820_EF_Meta_FD_94780 | JGI IMG/M metagenome (GOLD analysis project Ga0136644, IMG submission 94780) | Freshwater microbial communities from Lake Croche, Canada to study carbon cycling - C_130820_EF_MetaG (v2) (version 2) | ecosystem: Environmental > Aquatic > Freshwater > Lake | place...
ATCACATTTTGCTCTACGCAAAAATTTATCATGTCCTTGTTTTCCAACGAAGGAAATACTTTGCTCATGGCCGCAAAATGGTATATGCCATCTATATATCCTGTCAAATGCAATTTATCATTATCTAATATATTTCCCTCTATAAAATGAATATTATCATTCGGTTTAATATAATTAATATCACCCGTAAATAGATTATCTAAAACTACTATGCTATTATCAAGTGACAATTTATTTACTAATGTACTACCTATAAATCCCGCACCACCCGTTATTAAATACCGTTTCTGTTTCATTATACTCGAAATTTGCAATTCTTTAATGAAACAAAACAAAATTAATCTTTCGAGACACCATCCATCAATCGAATTGACATCAAACGTATGCTTTCCATAACAGCTTTCGGTAATAGTCATTATTTTTGTATTCAGTGTCATGGAATGAATCCTCATATAGAATTGTATAGGTCGATTTAATATATTTTCTTTTGGTATTATGTATTGACAGCCCGGTGCAAATATACTATTATCTGGCACATCTCCTTCGAAGAATAAAGAATAATATTCCTTTGATTTAATCGAGGGGTAAGTATAATGTTGTTCACTCATTTTTGATGTAAACAGACCCATAATATCATTTACGCCACTATTTATCAAATTATCAATATTTTCTTGAAAATTAGTAGGGCTTATATTTTTCATGTGGTCAAATGGGTTTCCTTGCACAAACAACACATAATCGGGTAAATCATAATAATTATTCACAATGTAATGAAAAAAACTTTCAACCTCTCTTCCTATATTCGGTCTTTTTATCGCATTTTCAATATTATTATTGCCTTTGTTGTAAATGACGATATTACTTTTGTTCATATAATTTACCCAATCTAGTGATTCATTATATCTTGCCACAATAATTTTATAGCTCATATACAAATAACTATTTATATAAATGATAATACTAACGAAAACTAAGATTTATACTTTATTTCCATATAATCTATGATATTTCTAAATGTATCTTGAATGGGGGCAGGATGTAATATACATATGAATTAATATAAACATTATACGTGTATAACACATTAGTAGCCTGTACAATGTCCCGCAATAGATACGATGCATTACTCGATTCCGACGATGAATCGGACGAAGATAATGTCATTGAATCCGAAGAAGAATTAATCGAAATCAAGAAATTGAAGGAATTACCCGACGAAGTCCAAGTCCGCATTTTCGCCTATCTCCCCCATCGCATTCGGCTCGCCATCTTGCATGAAAAATACCCCTATAAATATTACTCCGAAAAACTCAACCGATTACCCGTCACAAGGAATACGTTTAATCTTTTGTATAAATATGCCTGTATGGTATTTGATTTGGTCTCTACGTTCCAACAACGTGGCAGCTGGTATAAATTGTACGGTACGGTGAATAATAGCATCGATTGGATGTATTTTACAGATGAGCTCCACCGTCGCGGGAATTTTGTCGAGGACGCATTGCAGTATGAAAACGTACCGGTCAAACACATGATTATTAATGCGTTTCGATATTATAGAGAAATATATCTGCGTGACCGCTCGGGAAATCAAATGGATAAACGTGAAGTTCGTCAACATGAGAAAACTATGTTAAAGTTGTATGCGTTTATCGCTAATCTCAATGTACAATCGGAACATCAATAACAACTATTTATTTTGTGTGATACATTATACAAAATAAATTATATCAGTTTTCGACCATATCCATACCAAAGTGCAACTGAAATGACGCTTCCTACGACGAAGCCATTTCCGGCACTAGTCAGCGATTTTTCGACTAAATAATAAAACGCAGTTGGAAAAATCACATAAGACAGCAAAATATAGAAAATCATAATTCCGACAAAGGTTTGAAACTTGGGGCTCATTTTATATATTATATCGTGATTTTATTTTTGCATAATCCATATAAATGTATTATTTGTAATATACTTATAAAATGGAACGCACCAATTCTTCTGTCAATACCGTAGTCGAAGTAATCAAACAACTAGAAAAAGAGGGCGAGGTTAAGGTACGCGAATTGAAAGCGACAAACGCCCTCACAATTGATTCTTTGTCCAAGGTTATGACGCAAGGTGAGGAAGAATTCATCAAGAAAACGGGACGGCGAATGACTTATAGCGAAATGCGCGCAATTTACGGTTAGGAACGCACCTTTTAAGGTTAGGCACGCACCTTTTAAGGTTTCAAGTTAAATGTTGCCAACTTCGCTTTCAAATTCGATGTCGCCGTATTGAGTGCCGAAGTTTGATGCTTTAATGTGTTATTCGCCTCTTGAATATATTGTATGTCCGCGTCATTTGCCATTGCTATACTCACTCCATTTTCACACAATACATTCCAATTATTAATCGTATCCACTGATTTGGCAATCTTCGCCTTTTCATCCAAACTCAACTGTGCGTCATTCAGAGAAATGTCAGTTGGGTCAACAAAATACTGTATATGTTGCACTGCACAATTGATTTCTTCCATGACGCCCCGAATAATCACCGCTGCATCATGTGTCGATTTGGGAATTTCGACCTGGGACGTCGCAAATACCACTTCTTTGAACCGTTTGAATATAGACGATAAATTCACAATCTTAGATAATGCATTGACAATCGACGTTAAAAATGTGACATCGGTTATTATATTCACATTTTGCAGTTTGATTATAAACCCATTGAATAAATTGCTCAATTCGTCCGCCGCCGTAGCAAATTCGTTGAATCCCTCGACATCCACATTCAGCTCCATCTGTTTCGCCTCATTGGCAATCTGACTCGCCGCTTGAAATAATTGGGTATAATCATCAATTGTCCCCTTTCCATGAAAGTCGGAGCATTTTATTTCACCCGCATATTGTTTTATTTGATTCATCAAGAGAGACACCTGCGACCCACTTATATCTTCGTCATCATAAGTACTGAATACTTCAGTCAAATTTTCCGTTATTTGAATATTACTGGATGGGTCGGTCGTAACAAATGTCGTGTTTATCACATACGAACCATCCACCGTATAACCCGTCGTATCCGTAATCTCATATCCTGTGCCATCCACCACATAGGATGAACTGACATCGGTAATCTTGAATGGCACAAATGAGGCATCTATATTATTGGTCGACGCATCATACGCAAAAAAATAGGTATTACTTGGTAAATCGGTATAGCGTATTGGGTTCGATGATACATCTACACTGTTATTGGAAACATCCGCATGTGGCGAACCAGGACGGTTACTCATTTATATATTATTATTTTACATTTAAAATAATAAGAAAAATATTATTCTTCTAAAGCATATATCGTAACAAAATGTAGATTAGTATTGTAATTATAAATTACACTTTTCAACAACTACATAAATCAAACGTCAATGTATTTAATGTCACGTTTCCTGCAGAGGCAGTAATTGATATATACCTATATGGTATTGCGCCATACAAATACAAATCACCTGTATTAGAAAAATCCGTCGTATTATAAGAAGGAATCACAATTTCCTTTGACGTATGTACATCCGCATTGTCAAACGTATTTGTATAACTATATATTGGTAATCCAATTACACCTAGTATATTGGACCCTAGTATTTTGAATCCATCTCCCACTTGAATACTGCCTATTTTTATCTTGGGGTCGGGGCATTTGATACTCTTTACGCGATTAAAGTCGCCCAAATCGATTTGGGCATAGTGCAGAACATCTATTTCATGTTCCGGCGTGTTGGATGCAAATCCGATTCCGTTTTCGTGAGATGGAGTCTCTCCCGATTTCACATACAAATTACTTGGTAGGTTGGCTAAGTCGAATCCATATACAATAAAATTGCATTGGTTGGGGATGTTGTATATTAATTTGACTCCTTGTGCGCCACTTAGCCCCCCACTATAGAACGTATTGACGAATTCAACGCAACTGCAGTCACATACCGATGCCGGACCCGTTGGTCCAATGGGTCCGGTTGAACCATTTGTTCCTGAGTCACCTTTTTGACCATTCTGTCCTGTTGCACCGGTTGCACCTGCTTGTCCGGCCAAACCATTTGTTCCTGGGTCGCCTTTTTTACCAATTGGTCCAGTTGCGCCGGTTGCACCGGTTGCACCAGTTACACCTCCTTCTCCAACTGGTCCAGTTACACCTACTTTACCCATTGGGCCAGTTGGTCCGTCCTTTCCATTCTCGCCATTTTTTCCATCTTTACCGTCTTTTCCATTCTCGCCATTTCGGCCATCCTTTCCATTCTCGCCATCCTCTCCGTCTCTGCCGTCTTTGCCATCCTTTCCGTTCTCGCCATCCTCTCCGTCTCTACCATCCTTTCCATTCTCGCCATCCTTTCCATCCTCTCCATCTTTGCCATTTTTTCCATTCTCTCCGTCTTTGCCATTTTTTCCATTCTCTCCATCCTTTCCATTCTCACCATCCTCTCCGTCCCGACCATCTTTGCCATCCTCTCCGTCTCGACCATCTTTGCCATCCTCTCCGTCTTCTCCATCTCTGCCGTCTTTGCCGTCTTTGCCATTTTTTCCATCCTCTCCGTCTTTCCCATTTCGGCCATCGCGTCCATCTTCCCCATCTTGCCCGTCACATCCATCTTTGCCATCTTTTCCATCCTCCCCGTCACATCCGTCTTTGCCATCTTTGCCATTCCGGCCATCGCGTCCATCCTCCCCGTCCCGACCGTCTTCCCCATCTTTCCCATCTTTGCCGTCCTTTCCATCCCGACCGTCCCGTCCATCCTCACCATTCTTTCCGTCTTTGCCATTCTCTCCATCGCGTCCATCTTTACCGTCGCGACCCCGTTTCCCCTCTTTTGCAATACATTTGGATTCACATCCCTTTATTGGTCGTCTACGGCTACATTTTGAGTCGTTGTGATTGCACCCTTTCCGGCTGCATTTCGATACGTTGTGTCTGTATTCGGAGTCATTTTCCCGAAAACACGACTTTTTATAGCGTCCGACGCCATCCGATTCCTCGTCATATTGCGGTTTGGGCATAGATGATTTTCTATATTATACAAAATCATTTTTCATTTTACCAAGATATTTATTTTGCTAGATAAACGCAGCCAGTTTATGTAATACAATTTACATTCACGGTTAATTGATTGTAATCAATATTACTTTCCCTTTGCCACACTCTGCATTTTCGTACTTTGGCTTGTCAACATAGTATCTCTCACACCCGCATTTCGAATGATGTTTGGTCTGTTCACAGCGTCTGCACGATTTACATACATACTCCGGACGACTTCGACAGCTTCGACTGCTACATGAACTCTCGCTCTCTGTATATTCGCACCTTTTGGGCATTATATATTATACTATATATATTTATACGCGAAAAACGTTGTATTCACCCTTTACAATACTATTTATTGTAACTGTTATTTGGCCGGGGTACAAAGATAGAGTGAAATCCAATACCCATCTTAGTATTCAGTGCGATTTCTATCCTTTTTTCGTCGGCCAATAAATCCACCAGTGTCAAATACCCATTGTATTCTGCATCATATACAAAGAATATCAGATAATCGCGTCCTCTAGATTGGACCAGGGCGGGCTCACCACATATATTCCGATTCTTCAAATCAATCGTTCTTAGAACGTCCAGCTTTCGACATATCACAAACTGGTTTGCACCCCGATTATATGCATTACGCAATATCACTTTGTCGTCCCCCCATCGAATCGGGAAATCCAGATTGGCCTTTTCGAGTTGGGGGGTTGTAAATGTTTCTACCTTTCCCGATACTTTATCGATGTGGATGAGACTGTAGCATCCCTTGATATTGAGACAGGCCATGTCGAGGTCGCGATATATTGACCCATATATAAAAATATCCTCATCGGTCTCCGTCATATCCGCATAATGGAAAATATACATTCCCCGGTTCGTCTTGTATCGGCGATGCGTCATATCCGTCTTGTTCAATACATACAAATACGTCGGCAAGGTGGGATTGAAAATAACCGGCATTTTGCCGTGAAAAAGCCGCCGGAGTTTTACGACCAGTGGCGAATCCATGAACACTACCGTCTCGTCCCGTGTGATAAAATCGTGTATTACCGGCAAATACGTGGTTTCGACCGTCGTCTCATTGATAATATGAAACGTTTCATTCAAACAGGCATACTTTATCCGATTATTAAAGACATTATAATCCACCGTTTCCAAGATTTTCTTTGTAGGGTCGTACAATGAATGCGCCGAAAAATGGTCGATGCCCTTTATTTGCTGTACACCTACTGTATCCAATGTCTTATTTGCGAAATCCAATCTTAGTAAAATGGGTAAATCGCGTTCGAATAGGGCATATAGTGACTGATTAATATACATCAGTGCCGTATTTGCCAGATTCATCGTGCTCGGAAATATACCCAGCTTATTCATGCATTCGAAAAAGGGGACCGCCTCGACATTGACGGGCAATTGCCCGTTCGTCTCTTCATACAGGATTTTATCTGTCCTCACCATATGTTTGACATATTGGATTTGCCCATTGTCTAAGAAAACGCCCTGAATATTTCCATTCCCCGTGAATAATTCATATAGTGATTCGACTGAGGATGTATTCACGTCGGGTCCGATTAATCCATAAAACCCATTCACGTTTTTTATGACATCGACGTCTTCTTTGGGCAAGTCATATACAATCGGTTTATTCCTCTCTTTTGCGGATATATGGAAGGGTGCTCCGAAATGATGCGGCACAAACCCCCGGACTATATGTGTAGCACTCGCTATTATACACAAAAATCTAAGATACATATCAATCTTAGTTATTTTTGGTGAATTGTCCTTATACTGTTTATTTTTTATAAAATTATACAAACTTATAAATATAGATGGCCCTTTTATTTATCAATACAATTGGTTCAAAAATCAACTATAAAAATGCCGGAACAACTACAACTATTCAACCTGTAAGCCAGTTTTTCAGTGGGAAAATTAATCCAGGTACTACTACACAAACAAATTTACCATATGGTGTCACATATATGGCAATGGACCCAACTGGAAAATATATATGTTGTCAGGGTGGTGGAGGGGGTATAGCATATTCGAATAATTTTGGCTCAACGTGGACAATACCTGCTACTATTACGGCGGGCAATGTATATACCCAATGCATATCGGCATCAAGTACTTTTTTCATAGTAGTTACAGGAACAACCACAAATTATATTTATTATTTTAGCAGTCCTGGATGGCAATCGTTTACAACAAATATTACTATGAAAGGTATAGGTGTAACATATACAAGTAATGTCGCAGTAGCTTGGAATGGCGCAAATAATACACTATATTATTCTAATTTAAATGGGTCTAACACACCACCCGCATATACAACATGGACGCAAATGTCTATTGGTGGAAGCATTTCTAGTGCAGCATCATGTACTATAGCATGTGATATATCTGGAAGAAATATTTTTTATTTTAATGGAAGTCAAGGTGGAAATGGTGGAACTACCGCCTCCGCCAATAATAATAATATTGCTGTTTTAACATATACTCAACCATCTACATGGACCGGTATTTTCAAATTTGTAAGCACTACTAACAACATTATATATGGAGGCTCTGTTAGTCAAAACGGTAAATACATGTTGACATCTTATATACCAAATCCAGGGCCACCGCCACCCCAATATAGTAATCGTGCTGTCTATTTTTCAAGTAATTATGGTTCGACGTGGACAACCATATTGTCTGGAAAGTCTGGACCGACTGTAACTACAAATAGTATATCTTCAACCGGACAGTATATAATATTTTCCGATAATAATACAGGGTTAGTATATTATTCTAATAATTATGGTGGTTCATTTAGTACTGCCGCTGTAGGGGGTACTAGTGCACAATGTAACATAAATACAAATGCATTATATGTATACATTGCTAATACTGCTTCCACTGGAACTATATCACCTTACAATTAAACATATAATGGAACTATAATTTATTCAAACACATATAGTATTAACTGTGTTTGTCGGCTCTATCTTTGTATTTGCCCGATTATTTATAATATATCCCGTCGATATTGTAAACAATATTAGGTCGGCCGTACCTCGCGTCAATAACGGCATATCCGATACGAATAAACTATATACTATCCACAGTGAGGACGATGCGATATTCATCACCGAAAATAATAGCGAATACAGATTCGTCGATTTCTTCGTATACAATAAATACATAAATACGAATCTACCTAAGATGGAAATTGCCGTCGCCGAATAGGCGATTGTCAGTGAATTGTTGGACATATTATATTGATATATTATTACATTTTTATTTACTATTGGAATTCATTTATTTACATGCATATCGGGTCGACATCATATATATCTATAATAGCCATAATATAAATGTATATGATATAATACTTGTGTTGGAATTTCGGGGTTTTGTAATTACACGGTGTATGTATAATTACAAAGGGTGCGTTTGGTTTGTGACCGTCTATGCTTTAGTTATTATATTGGGTGTTTTTTATATGTGATGGGTATATATATTGTGCCCCGATATGAGCATATACAATCCTTATTATTATTCTTCTGTCGCGACCGCAATTGCTGCGGCGGATTATTATAATCCGTATTCGGCTGCTGCAGCTTACGCGAATCCGTATGTGTCTGCCATATACAATCCTTATTCGGCTGCAGTGGCCGCCGCCGGTGCATTCGCTGCTGCCAATGTGAATCCCTATGCGGCTGTCCTATACAATCCTTATCCGGCTATTTTGGCCTCCGGCTATTATCCATATTGGTGTCGTTAATATTACATCTGTAATTGCGCCTTGTCGACATACACCAACTCTTCGATGGATTTTGCAAGTGTGATATGCGTGTCTGATGTACCCGACCGACCACCCGTTGTTTCCATCATCATACGAATTCCCTCCTCGTATTCTTTTGTGCCGCATTCTTGGTATTTCGGGTTTTCTCGGATAATTTCGACTACCTTTTTCACGCATACGTGGTCCGTTTCGCCACATAAGCGTTTCAAATGCGCTTGCTCTTTGTCCACTATCCATCCGTCCTCTTCTTTGACATAAGTAGAATGGCGTTTCACGTCGGTACAATGAAGTGGGCGCTCGGTAATCTGGAGTCCACTCAGTGCGTTTTTGAGTATGTTATATATCCCCTCTTTGTTTCCATGTTGTGTCATATACATAATATCTTCAATACTGGGCTGTATTGTCTTCATGAAATCGCCGATGGTCATTGCGTCTTTGCAATAATCATTCAAAAAGACGTTGAAATTGATGTAATTGTTGGTCGGATTGTTTTGTATAACCGTATTTTGCGTATGGTTATGCACGACCATACTATTAGTAAGTGCCGCATTTGCCGCTAATTCGTCCACCTTTTCTTTGACTTCGGTTGTTTTTGCAATCGACTGTAATACCAATTCATACAAGGCTTTTGCCTCCACTTGTTGTTTATTAACAACATGGATGCACCTTTTTTCGTGGTTTACTAAGGCTGTCCGGTATTTGTAGTCCTTTCCACAACCGCATGTATATATCCGTTTATTGGTCGGTAATATCGACGCGGGGGGTATTTGTCTTTTATGCCGGTTTGTCGATAAATGGCGTGTATATTGACTCTTGCGCTCCGTTTGATATTGGCAATATTCGCAACTATATTTCGCCGAAATAGTATTGTCCATTTTATATTATAATACTATTTTATTTTTAAGTAATATTGTGAAAAATACATTATTACGAGCGGATTTTGGGAAAGTGTGGGTTATACGCGTCTGCATTATTCGGGTGGAACTAAAACGTGTCCAAAATTGCGCTTTTATTTCGAGTTTCCGAATTTATGCTGTCGTTTTTCGTTCGGGTGGATTTTTAGTGGCTGCATTTATGCAGCGGAACTAAAATGCAGTGCGCATTTTGGCATTATTTTCTTGGCGGCGACTGCATTTATGAAGCGGAACTAAAAAATCGAGCAAATATTTGGACAATTTTTTAGTTCCGAATTCGAGCCGTCCAAGTTCCGGTTTTTTTTATGCAGCGCCGATTTTCCGATAAAAAACGGAAATGGCTGCATTATGCTCACAACCCACTTTTTCGAAAACGCCTTGTCAAAACTTTTTGCCACTTTTCTATATTGGACAAGAATTTCTTGTCCATTCTGAAAAATCCCCAACTCTTTTATCTAAAAAGTCATTTCTAAGATTGGAAGAAATAGAAGTATCGAAAATGGGCGTTTTTGGGGATTTTTGGATTAATTGATTTTATAATATCGACGCCGCGAAGCGGCGTCTTTACCAGTAGTCATTTCATATAGGTTATATATGCAATGACCGCATTCATCGGGTGGAACTAAAACGTGTCCAAAATTGACCATTTTGTCTGTTTTTGGAAATTATGCAGCCATTTTTCGTTCACGTGGTTTTTTAGTGACTGCATAACATGCTGCGGAACTAAAATGCAGTGCGCAATTTGGCATTATTTTCTTGGTCGTGACTGCATGAATGCAGCGGAACTAAAAATGTGTCCAAATATTTGCCCAATTTTTTAGTTCCGAATTCGAGCCGTCCAAGTTCCGGATTTTTTTATGCAGCGACGCAAAACGGCCGCAAACCAGAAATGACTGCATTATGCTCACAACCCACTTTTTCAAAAACGCATCGACAAAACTTTTTGCCACTTTTCTATATTGGACAAGAAATTCTTGTCCATTCTGAAAAATCCCCAACTCTTTTATCTAAAAAGTCATTTCTAAGATTGGAAGAAATGGGACATCGAAAAAGGGCGTTTTTGGGGGGTTATTGCCACCATTTCTGCATTTTGTATATAATATACGTTATTGCGGTGAAAAGGACGCCGCCCCACAGAGTGTCGATAAACACCGTCATCGGTTTCCATTGTTTCAATAGAGCGTAATTGGTCGTTTCATAGACCCCATATACAAAAATTCCTAAGAAAAACGCGTCTAAAAGGGGGCGATGTTTGTATATGATGAAATAATAGAGACCGGCGGCAATGAGCAAATAGCAGGGAACGGCACCTGCGACTCTGAGCGAGAGCTTGGCACTCTGTACCTGGATGACCTGATTCTCAAAGTATCCTTTCATGGCTCCAAGATAAACGCCGTCGAAAAACAGCAAAAGCGCGAGGGTGGCGACCAACGAAGTGACAATATTCATATATATAATACTGTATATTATTTCATTGTTTCAAAATCTTAGATATTGGATACATTTGTATTATTTTTGTACCATATCGTACGCTTATATGCAGTATTGTGGTGCGAGTAGACGCAATACTTTTATATTTAATACAATACTATATGAAATATAAAAAGGGGTCCTATTGGAAATGGATAATACCAATATTATGGATACTATTTTTATATATTGCCATATATTCAATCGAATACCAAGAAGACGCGGAGGTCGCAATGAAAACGCGCACCTTGGAAAAAGACGGTTTTTGTGTATTGTATGACACGCGCTATTTATCGGGAGGCGACTCACTCATACATCCCATCTTAGAAAAGGACGTTTTATCGCGTCTTCCATCCGGATATATCTTCCTCGATTATTCGTATTCTATCTATGACGGGACACTATCGACCTTTCATCGGGATGTGACGAGCAGCCAGCGCATATACAAAACCATTCACCCCGTATATACGGTTATATTATATAAGTATTCGGGGCAACTACTCTCACTCTGCCCGGGAAGTCACGCGACCTATCCCTTTGTGGTTTCGCCTATAGTAAATATTGATGGACCCGCTGGGTCTGCCTTCCTATTCGACTGCGATGTATTACATGCGGGTCGGAAAAACGGCTGCTCTGAGCGCGAGGTCGTCCAATACAAGGTGTGTCATCATTCGGATTTGTCCAAGATGGCGCATTTGAAGGGTGTCCGCGCCATAAAACGCGAGCAGTGTGAGGAATCTTTGTATCAGACTACTATAAGAAAGGCCTCGTATTTCTTAGAAATGCCCGTAAATACGGTGTTATATCCAATTCTAATACAACGCGAAGATGATAGGACGCTGGTGGGTGCAATACAATCCTTGAGTCCAATAACCTATTATAACAATGTATGATAATAGTCTTCGAGCTCGCGAACGAAACAGGTCCCCAATTGCCGGTAATAATTCAAATAATCGGTATAGGGTTTGTATCGGAGATGTTGACCGAACATGTTGACATGATAGGCTTCGGGGTCGGTATTCTTCATGTTGAATGGTTCATCCCCTGGGAAGATGAATGCCAATTTATCCCCAGTGTAATGCTGTTTTACTGTGTCGAAATGGGGGAAATAACAGTATTCATCCGGACCGACCTTGCCATAAATGATGAGGTCCCAGAATCCATCGCGGATTTTGTCCAAGATTTCCGCCTCGGACGTGTCATAATCGGCGTCTTTTTGTAACCTTTTCGGGAAAGTAAAGCAAATGTTGCCATAATAATTGGAGGCCAATGAATCGTCGAAATCGGTGTACAAATAGGGCATTTTATCGTGCTCAACGGCCGACCCACCTAATTCGGTAATATAGCGTTTTAATCCTATCCATAACATTTCTCTCGCATAATTAACTCCGCAATTACAGGTAATAAGAAGAACATTCCGAACTTTGTCGCCGTTTTTTATCGAGCCAAGGAAACGCTTGGCTGCCGCGGATGAAGTGCAGTATTGTCGCGTATGGTCTAAGAATTGATTACATAATTTATTGTATTTTTCTATACATTCCTCCGAATCGTCCCAATTGCGATATAATTCAAATGCAGCTACATTGAGATGTTTGGGGTAGGTGGTCAATGTCGTCTCGGGACATTGGTCCAATTTATCAAATAGGGGGATACATCCGTTCATCATTATTTCATAATGTCGGAGACAATCCCATCCCCCCTTTTTCATCGTTATAGCGAACCGCGATTCGCGATACATCTCATTGTATTCCTTTTCCATCGTTTTATCGAAGACATAGGTCGACACATCCCCGGGTATAAGTGGTGCAAGAAGTCGCGTTTTCTTTGGAATGGCATCGACAATACATTCATCTGGAATACTGAAAGCCAATGGTACAGCGGATTTGACAAATTCGGTCATCTCAATAGAGTCGAATATTGATGTGGTTCTAAATTGTTTTATTGGATTTACAATAGTGATTATATCGGCGAAACCGAATCCGATGTTTTGATATAGTGTATTTTCTAAGATGTTTTGTATAAATTGCTGCATCTTAGCAGTGTATTTAAGTCGAATTAAAAAAACGGCGGAATTTAATATGATAAAATATTATATAATGCCTGGCTCACACCGCTCGCATCATTCGCATCATTCGCACCGCTCTCATTCTTCGGGGTCCTCTTCGTCTTCGGGGTCATCTTCGTCTTCGGGGTCATCAAGGTCATCCTCGTGCTCTTCCGGGTCATCGAGGTCCGGTCACCGTCATTCGCGCAATCATTACTATTATCATTATTATTATGATGAAGGTAGAGACCAATTAAGCTATATATTACCTCTGTTACTTTTAACGCGCAATAATGATTATTTTTAGACCCGGGGGTATATACAAAATCTTAGTATATTATATAATGCCATACCGAACACGTAAAATGCCCGGCCGGAATTGCTATAAAGTGTATAATGCCAAGACGAAAAAGGTCTTTGCCAAATGCACTACGGCATCCAAAGCAAAGAAACAACTCCGACTCCTGCGCGCTATAGAGAATAATCCCGGATTTGTGGTAAACGGTGCGCGTTCAAGCCGCCGGAGGCGGCAGAAATAATGATTTGATTATATAATATAAACACAATTTCGATTATATAATCAAAGAAATGATTACGACCTATTTGATGGGTGGACTAGGGAACCAACTCTTTGAAATAAGCAACGCAATGGCCTACGCGCTCCGCACAAAACGCGAATATCGATTTTTCAATGTAAAAAAACTGGAAATAGACGGTACGACCCCAAGACATACCTATTGGACGACCTTTTTAAAAGGTTTAGCACCAGTCTTAGTGGAGCATTTAGATATGGAGCTGGCCGTAGTAAAAGAGCCGGGATTCGAATATACCGAAATACCGTTTATCGATTCAAAGGGTCAATGTCTTTGTCTTTATGGGTACTTCCAAAGTTGGAAGTATTTCCAAGACCAATTCGCCACTATATACCAAATCTTAGAAATAGAGCAGGCAAAACAGGGTGTATTGTCCAAAGTGGGTGTTCAACGCGATGATTTGAAATACAATACTATTAGTATGCATTTTCGACGGGGGGATTATAAGGACTCTAATGGTTATCATCCAGTACAAGAAATAGATTATTATCGTACATCCTTGCAATATATCTTAGATAAGGGTGGATTAGACCGTTACACAGTAATGTATTTTTGCGAAGAAGCCGATTTTGAGGAGGTTCATATTATGATAAGACAATTAGATTCTATATTTCCCAATTTGGTCTTTGTCACTGCACCCGACGGTTTAGAAGATTGGGAGGAAATGCTCATTATGAGCGAATGTCGACATCATATCATTGCCAACAGTACATTTAGTTGGTGGGGGGCCTATTTAGACCCCTATCCAGACAAGATAGTGTGCCACCCAGCACAATGGTTTGGCAAACATATGGGAATAAATACGTCCGACTTATGTCCCGAAGAATGGACTAGTATAGCATCCACATAAAATTGAATTGCTTTTTATGCCCGAATTATATGCAATACAACCCGACAACTATTATGAATATGGAAACAGAAACGGAACCGCGCAACTTGACCTCTGATTTTGAGACCAAACGTAGCTACAAATGTAGCTTTTGCAATAAAACGGGACATAATATATTGAAATGCCATGATGAATCAGTCGGATTCATGGTGCGCGAGGTGCTTCTAGCATGTGAATATAGTATTGCCTACCAACCGGACGGGCGATATGCCTATTATTTGCTGAATGTATTGTGTACGCCGAAAATGATACAACTACTCGTCCGCGAATTGATGCCGGGCAATCGTGTGGTCAATGCGACCAAATCCCTGTATCGCGAATACTATACTAAACGCGCTGAATTGCCGGGTGCGGCCGAGCTATACCGTCGGAGATTCGAGGGCGACAATCGGCATAATTTGATAGTAATCGACGAGAATCTAAAGAAAATATTTAGCTCACAACCGCGAAAGTTCCAGCCGTCGTGCCCGAGAGAAATAGAAATTGCCCGCGTAATAGAATGGGAACGTATTTCCGAGAGACGCCTTGATGCCATGGCGGCATTTGACCGATTGGCGGCCGAATTTGACCGTATAGAAACCAACTATTTGGCGGCCGAACGGCGACTTCGAGAGACGGAAGATGAGTATCACCGAATTCTCGATATTATGTTTCGACCCAAACATAATATTGAAGTTTGTATATCCCTTGTTGAGGGTGCAGCCGAGGCGGGTCAATCGGACACTACTTGCCCGATTTGTTTAGAGACGGTATTGTCGAAACGGTGTGTTTCGATTGACTGTGGACATTTGACATGCACTGGATGCATGTATAAATACATGGATAGTCTCAATTGGAATCATTCTCCAATATGCTCACTATGTCGCACACCCATAACTAGGATGGAATTTACGGATTCTGGTGAATCGGTTGAAATATGTAACACTTTTATAGCTTGAGATACAAGTACAGTATTCATAATTATTTGTATAGACGGCGTTTACGACTAAATCCTGATTTATTACTACGTTTTTTTCTGAAATTCTTTGTTTTTCGGTGTTTTTGACGTCGCTTCTTTGTTTTTCTTGCTGAGCCGCCTTTTCCTGCTACATCCATCGCGTCATGATGTGGTGTCACTTCCCTCGCGTAGGGTGTCACTTCCATCGCGTCATGATGTGGTGTCACTTCCCTCGCGTAGGGTGCTGCTTTCATCGATTTACAGGATGCTGTCAATTCCATTGCTTCATCGGGTAATACTTTCTCCGCGTAATCGCATACTGACGCCATATATCGACATTCTAATTGATATATTTCTTCTTGTCTTTCTACAGATATAGGGGTCACAGTGTCTCGACATGATGTATCAAATATGTGCGTTTCGTCAAATCCAAGCAACGAACAAATGAATGATATACTAACATTACTTAACTCGCACATACGGTCGGTTATTAATGCTTCTATATATGTTATTCTCAATTCTTCAATTGACTGAGTATCCATACCCGTTTTTTTAAAATCATCTATCATATTATTTATCAAATCTTTCAATAGCCTTGTATAGCATGGATATCTCATATCAACTCTTGTAAGAGATTCACTTTTCAATTTTTCTTTCAATCTATTAAATATTTCTTCTTCATATATCGGTGGCCTTACAAAACCTTTTCTGCCTGTATATTCTAATATTTGGCTTATAACATGCTTTGATGATAGTAAAACCCCTCTAGTTAGTGCATCTGTCTTTATTATACTATACCATTCTGGGTTTTTTAAACCTGTATCTGATGGGTGAATAATTTGACACCTATAATCTACAATTTTATTAAGATACCTACGAATTTTGGTCTGTTTACCCATACCCATACCCATAAGTTTACCGTGTTTTTCTACTATATTACCTGTATCGATAAATGATATAGATTTATAAACGGTTTGTGGATGTGGAAAAAAAGTAGTATTGGTTAAATATAATGGTGAAACTAACAATTCACTATCATTTTGTGTACATTCTTTAATATATGTAGGCTTGTAATGGGTGAATATAGTCTGAAATTCTTCACATAATGATTCTTCACTCGCTGCGCGGTCCATTAGATGGCTTTGTAATGATAGGGCTATTACTTCTCTCAAATTTTGACCCTCCTCTGATGATAGTGTACTAACAGTACACCCACATTTGCCTGCCATACTATGTACTATTATATTGGGTTTAGGTACGTCTGTTATTATAGCATCAGGATACTCGAGACCATGACCAAATATACATATAAAGCATTTATTTGTACCACTTGCGTTACACATAACATGAATTTCATCTTCCGCTTTACTTTCCATATCCATTTCCTCTTTACTTTCCTCTTTACTTTCCACATAGATTTTTAATGGCCTATCATCTATATGATCTCTATCATATATATGATCTTCCATATTTTTTCTTTTTCCTTTTCCTTCAAACCCAGCCATTAATATATAATACATTTATACATCTTTATCTGGCGGTTCGTTTCTTAGTACCCCCCACCGTATTGGCCCTTTTGCGACGTGTATTCTTAGAACGTCTATCTTGCATACTATTTGCCCGACTTAGTGCAACAGGTAATACATCTTCGAGTCCAGTTATATCGATTTGTTCCGACCGAGATAATAAATCCAAGGTGGAGCGACATCCACCATCGATTACATTGGTAATATTAAATCCTAGAAATGCACATATGAAGGCCACATAATCATTATGTATGTCAACTACCCGGTCGTCAATTAACGCCTCGCGATACGCCAAAGTCGCCGATACGTCTAAATCCGCATTCAATAAAAGGGTTTCTATATTGTCGGCGTAATCGGGATATATCGTTCTAACACTGTCCCCAATCAGACGTTTCAACATCGACTTCAATACCAAATGAAAGAGTTTATTACGTTTTTGCGCGGGGTCTTGATAAATTGTATCGAGATAATCCAAGATTTGTCTCAATACCGTTTTCGATGACAATAATATCCCATTTGTGTGTATAATACGATTGCCTAAATAATCAACAATTTGGTCATACCATGCCGGATTAGTCAATTCGATATTGGGGGTTCCATCGATTATCTGAAATCGCGATAAAGTGAGCTCATTCAAATACCTGATTATTATATCATCACTTGAAAATTCCAATTTATCTATTACTTGTTCGAGGTGACCCACATCTAAGAACGATATTAATTTCCGATTTATGGGTGTATATAGTCGAAATGGGACATTGGATTCATATAATACGCTTTCGTCGGGTGACATCTCGGCAATCGTAACGCTCGCCATGCTCGAGTAAATTGCGCCGTATTCCGCCGCGATTTTGTTTATTATATCTCTCACCCGTCGACCGTGTTTATTATGCATCAAGTGTTGTAGTCGCGCAACGATTCTTTCGTCTAGACGGTGTTGAGGTCTCGAATAGATGCCATATATGGCATCGCATCCGATTTTACCCGCAACACTAATCCATCTTAATCGTTTCACGTATTTTTGGACCAATCCCAATATATCAATTCCGCGCGAATTACTCCGACCCGTTTTGATAAACGGTTTATCTGGTTTTTCGCGTCCGTGACCCAATATACATACCGTTGCGGTTGTTTTGCTCATCCGAACCTAATATAATGGTCTATTTTTATTGGAGATTTGACGCCGGTGCTTCTTATAAATCACATTAGAATACAGTTATGGAATTCTGAATTACAACTGCATATATGCTGTCAAATAAAATATATTTAGTATATGTATATGTCGACTGGAATCACTTCGGACCAAGCGGTCGAAATAACCAATTATATAAATACATATAGGGCGAAGCATCGTGCGGAGCCACTCACATGGGATGTAACTATTGCCGCATTTTCACAGCAATGGTCTTTGTATTTGGCATCGAATAATGTCTTTAAACATAGCGGTAATACATCGTATGGTGAAAACCTGGCATATTTTCAGGGATATGGGACCGATACAATGACATTGATGAAAGCGGCTGTCGATGCATGGTATAATGAGGTTTCTTTGTATGATTTTTCTAATCCCGGGTTTTCAGAAGCGACCGGCCATTTTACATGTTTGGTATGGTTGGCGAGTACTAAGATGGGGGTCGGAATTACCTATAATCCTACTACATCTGTCGCAATTATCACGATGAATACTTTTCCTCCGGGTAATGTGATAGGTGAATTTGCACAAAATGTATTGCGTCCACTTTCGCCTTTGCCTACGCCCGTACCTTTGCCTACTCCCGTACCTTTGCCTTTGCCCTCTATAAACCACAAAACTAACATACTAAGCATGATAGACTCCATTATACATACAATACAAACCAATTCCCCACTTCCAGATTCAGTCATTCTCGATTTGATAAATACAATACAGACCTATGTTCCACCCCAAAATATTGGTAATATTATACAAATTCTTAGTTATATGAAGGGTTTGATTCATCGAAAACGGAATTATCGCATTGTTGTCCAAGATTTGATTCTGGTGAGAAACATGATTATGGCCATTCCTTTTTGATTGTATTGTGTTGTCCTTCGATGAAATAATATAAAGAGAATTGTGTCAAAATATATATTTGACCCATCTTAGATGCACGAGCCAAGTGAAGAACAAATGGCTATTATAAATTATATTATAGACGGGAAAAACGTAGTAGTTGATGCGTGTGCGGGTTCGGGTAAATCCACCACGATTTTGTCGGCGGCAAAACGAATGCCCAACGAACGATTCCTTCAAATCACCTATAATTCCTCGTTACGCCAAGATGTAGTCGCCAAAGCGTCGGAGTTAGGCATTAGTAACCTCGAAGTCCATACGTTTCACAGTTTGGCAGTCAAATACTTTTTACCAAGTGCACATACCGATACTGGACTGAGACAAATCCTGAATTCGCGTATGTTGCCTACGCGGCCGTTGCCCGAATATGATATTGTCGTCTTAGACGAAGCACAAGATATGTCTCTCATTTATTACCGTTTCATTCGGTATGTCATCGGACACCTGGTCAACAAAATACAAATCTTAGTCATGGGGGATTGGATGCAAGGACTATATGAATTCAAAGGCGCCGACACCCGCTTTTTGACCCTTGCCGATAAGATTTGGTGTGGATTTGACTGGTTACAAAGTCCCCTCTTTTGCAAATGCACTCTAAGAACGTCCTATCGCGTTACGAATGAAATGGCCGAATTCGTGAATCAAGTCATGCTAGGAGAGCCCCGTCTCGTCGCGCAGAAATCGGGGGGTAAGGTGGTCTATATTCGTAATAGTCGAATCAATATAGAGCGTGTTGTGGTGTTCCGTATTAAACAATTGGTGGATGGGGGCACGCCCCCCGACGACATATTCATCTTAGGCGGCTCCGTCAGTGGCCCCAATAGTAATATTCGACGCATAGAGAATGCGCTGGTCGAAGCCAATATACCGACTCATGTACCGATGAATGAGGTCGTGGATAAAATCGACGAGCGAGTTATTCAAGGAAAGGTGGTCTTTTCCACGTTTCATAGTGTCAAGGGTCGTCAACGAAAACACGTATTTGTCGTGGGATTCGACCAAACCTATTTCTCCTTTTTCGCACGTAATGCACCGACGGACCAATGTCCAAATACATTGTATGTGGCATGCACGCGGGCAACCGAAGGGCTCTATCTGCTCGAATTCGACCAATATGATACGGACCGACCACTCGAATTTCTTAGAAAATCGCATATAGAAATGAAAAAGGAATGCGGCGATTTCATCGAATTCAAGGGACACCCCAAGAATATTTTCTATGAGAATAGTGCGGCCGACCAAGACGCGGCCCTGATTCCGACCTATCACACCACGCCAACGAAATTAATCAAATTCTTGCCTGAATCGGTGGTCGAGGAAATATCGACCATCTTAGACCAACTCTTTGTCGTAGAGCAACCCAAGATGGAGGATATAGAAATCCCGGGGGTAGTCCGTACTAAGACGGGGTTTTACGAAGATGTCAGTGATTTGAATGGTATTGCTATACCATGTATTTATTACGACTACATGGAGGAGAAATGGGGCGGGGGCGGTAATAATCAAAACTTGGTATTATATGATATTATACAGAATAAATTGGACGATATGCGGCCGAATGACCACGCTTTTCTAAGAAATCTATTTGCGGAAATCGACCCCACCAATATGAAGGGTGCGGGTGATTATTTATATATGGCCAATATGTATGTATCCGTGTCGGAACGATTATACTATAAAATGAAACAAATTACTAAGCCGGAGTATTCTTGGTTGACCGACGATATGATTTCGCGGTGCAAGGAGAGAATGGACCAGTCAATCGGTCGGGATTGTGTGATGGGATTACCCGAATATGAAAAGGCGTTTATACATTATACGATGGAGCGTGAAAACCTCCTAATAGACGCCGAATTGGCGCGTATTTATGGTTCAGACGCCCGTTTCCGATTCAGTGCCCGGTTAGACGTATTGAGTGATACAACTATATGGGAAATCAAGTGCACGTCGCAATTATCGACAGACCATTTTATACAAGTGATTATATATGCGTGGTTATGGAAGACGGTGTATCCAGACATTCCTAAGATGTTTCGTATAATCAATATTAAAACGGGGGAAATACTAAGATTGGTCGCCGAGCCGGAAAAAATAGACGACATCTTTGTACAAATATTGCGGGGTAAATATGGCAAAATGGCGCCGGTCACTGACGAAGAATTTATTGCGAATTGTTTGGTATAGTCGGTGCATGGGGATATTATACAACATTATCTATATTTTTACGATAATGTTGTTTACATGTACGATTATCGGCCGCATAATCATGGAGACTTTCATGGCATGCGACTCTGGAGCATCGCCGACCCGACGACAACATAAAATCACATATATATTGAAAACACCCATTGGCTTTCTTGTGCTTGTCGTCGTGCCAACATACACTGGCATCGTCGAAATCGATTTCTTGGTACACTGGCATAGGGTGCGTAGATGCGGTCGGTTTGGTTTGATATTGTTTAGTTGGCACTTTATTTTCCTGACTGCGTCTGGACATGGGATGTCTATTTGTTTCATTCTTGTTCTGAGAAGTATTCATATTATCTGTATATCTGGATTTGCGAGGTTGTAATATAGAACCATCTTAGAAAAGCATTCAATTTTATGTATTCGTCTGCTCTTCTAAATATTCATATAGACAATCATAGAAGAATCCATAGGACATGTTACTCACGAGTTGGTCGCTCTGCATAGTGACGGAGCATCCACCTTCTTCCAATAGTGATACATCGAACCGATTGATTCCAATAGTAAGGGCATATTTCACGACCTGTTTCGACATTTCTTGTTCCTCCGAATTTCGAGGAATGTGCAAATGGAGTGAAATCTTAGAAAGGGGTACATTTCTTTGTATAACACATGAATCTAAGATTTGCGCAAATTCGCCCAGGGACAGTGTACCGCAAGTATCGGACAAACACAATTCGGTGAAATCATATTTCTCGTGATATTCGCATATTTCTTGGGTAATATACGGTATATCGTATTTTCCCGAGAGGGGGCATTCGGTAATACAAGATATATACAACTTCCGATTCATCGACCGATAATAATCTTGGTCCCTTAATAGGGCAAAAATGGCGTCAAATTCGGCCTTGGTCTCGCGAATCGTTTTCTTTGTATTTTTCCGTTGAAAGGGGTCGGAAATGGAGGTAATAAAGGATATATTGCTGACGCGATGCTCTACCGCCGTCGCCATTTTGGCCAGACTTGGAACGAGGAGATAGATGTCGAGGTTGGGAGGTATAAACGGCGATTTCTGATTGGTGTAATAGGGGCGATGCACTTCGCGGGTATAATCATACATTTTCAAAGAATCCCACATAATGGGGAAGACTTTGGTGGAGGCGAGCGACCCCACTTCGATTTTGTTGGGGCGTTGCTCAAATAGAATATCGTGTAATATATCCTCCTTTTTCTGAGTATTGTATTTTTGGGGGTCGGCCTTTTGTATGCCATCTCTTAGTGAAACGTCGAATAAAATGGGTTTCACCTTATTATAAACGTCCATTTTCCTTGCGGAATTTTTTATCTGCGTTCGAATGTGGTGATAATACATCCTTATTTTATATGGGGAGCTATATTTATATTTTTAGTTGAAGGATGTTTTTATATTGGGTTTCCACTAAATGATTGAGCGTTTCTGCCGAAATCGATTTGTCCCGTTTCAACATTTCGGCCGTATCGCGGATAAAATCTTTGGAATTGCGTATAATAAATTCGGAAAAGGTATACGCGTCGTTAATAAGATGGATGACTTCGTCGTCGACCATTTCGCGATATTTTTCGCTATTTTGCGGATATATGGCATTTTTACCCATACCATAATACACTATCATTTTTTGGGCGAGTTTGAGTGCTTCTTCGAAATCGTTGATTGCGCCAGTGGTGACACTGACATTATAGAATACTTCTTCGGCAATACGTCCACCCAAGAGTATCATAAGATGCTCAAAAAGTGCCTCGCGCGTATAAATATTGGATGGGTCGGATTTGAAGACAGTATAGGCGGGCGATTTGGGAGCGGAAAGATTAATGACCACTTTGGAGACTTCGGAATGATGTTTTGATATAAGGCCTAAGACCACGTGTCCCATTTCATGTATGGCAATATGGTCAATAATATCTTGGGTGAATTTGTGCTCAGTGGCTTGCCATCCCACCATGATTTTGTCTATCATCGTATTGATGTCATTTGCGTCCATATATTGCCGGTCCTGTCTAAGTGCGTTTAACATGGCCTCATTCAGGACATTCTCGAGTTGGGCACAAGACAGTCCATTGGTAAGTGAGACGAGGTCATCGACAGAGACCGTTTTGTCGTGCGGTTTGCCCGCGATATGTATATTAATAACGGCGCGTCGGGTTTCTTCATCGGGCAGACCGATGAAAACGCGTTTATCAATTCTACCCGGGCGGATGAGTGCGGGGTCGAGTAGGTCGGCGCGATTTGTCGCCCCCACTAAGAAAATACCCGAAATGTTTTTGAAACCGTCCAATGCAACCAAGAGTTCATTGAGCGTACTGTCGCGCTCCGTGGTCGATTGCTCGCCGTCACCGGACCGGGCGCGACCGAGGGCATCAATTTCGTCGATAAAAATAATACAAGGTATATGTGCTCGGGCCAGATTGAACAATTCGCGCACACGTGATGACCCCACACCCACGTACTTCTCCTGGAATTGGGACCCGGAAACACTGATGAATCCGACACCGGCTTCGCCGGCCAACGCTTTGGCAATAAGTGTTTTGCCGTTTCCAGGTGGACCCTCTAAGACGAGACCTTTCGGTGTGCGAACATTGAAATTCTGGTATTTGGTGTGATTTTTCAATAGGTCAACACATTGGGCCAATTCGGCCTTGACGTTACTATATCCACCAACGTCCTTGAATGTGATGGGTGAATCGGTGACAACCTCGAAATTCTCCGATTTTTTGTTTGTCCGACGTTTGAACTTTTCAAAAGTGTCGTCTTCGCCGTTTCCACTGGGTTTTACACCAAATAAGCTTTCAAAAGCGGGGTCCATTTTACCACCATTGCTAATAATAATACGTAGTCCAGGAGTTTTTTGTGGGGCCGCTTCACTATCGGGCGCATGGTCTTCGGCATCTTCGCCATTATTATCTTCATCCACATCATCTTCTACTTCGTCTTCATCGTCGTCTTCGTCTAAATCTAAGAGGGGGATTTTTTTATATTTCCGCATTCGTTCCTTGAATCTATCGCCGGTTAAAATCGCCTCATTCTGTATAGTGGCATTCTTAGAATTCAGACGTTTTAAATGCTCTTCATAATATCGCCTAGAAAGAGGATATCGTCGTAAATCGTGGAGTTGGGTCGATTGACGGGTGACTTTTCCTAAAAAGGGTCTGGACGGAATGAGTCCGTTTGAAACTGCTAAAAATAAAAGAATAATCGCAATATTCATGTTATAAACGATATACTATGAATAATTATTTTTTTGTCGTTTTTTTACCGCTTCCATTTACCCCGAGCCAATATATTAGAATTGGAATCCACTTACGTTACTCACTACATAAGTCGCCGAATTGATATTCAATAGAATAAATTGTTGCATCGTCATTATAGAGGACGTTATACTAATGGCTGAATTACCACCACTATAAATCAAATTGGCTACATTACCTGTAAATGTATTATTTGTACTAATTGCCACTATATTTGCATAACATAGTGCATTTGCATTATTAATAATCGACACCGTATATGAGCGAGTAGTGTCATTAACCGCGGGTATATTTGCAATAAGGACACGATAATTAGTGAGCAATGCAGTGGATGGCAATGTAAACACTGCGCCTCTACTATAATCAACCGTATAAACGGGTGGCGTTGTTCCGACTGGTCCGGATGCAATGAGAATCTTTTCTTGGATATTCGAAAAGAAGGCATAA
>Ga0136644_10000800_pt1 | contig 25209 bp, 23 predicted proteins | sample C_130820_EF_Meta_FD_94780 | JGI IMG/M metagenome (GOLD analysis project Ga0136644, IMG submission 94780) | Freshwater microbial communities from Lake Croche, Canada to study carbon cycling - C_130820_EF_MetaG (v2) (version 2) | ecosystem: Environmental > Aquatic > Freshwater > Lake | place...
GTGACCGTCGCCAAGGAGATCGATCTCGAGGACGTCTACGAGAACATGGGCGCGCGGATGGTGCGCGAGGTGGCGAGCAAGACGAGCGACGTGGCCGGCGACGGCACGACGACCGCGACGGTGCTCGCCGAGGCGGTGTTCAACGAGGGGCTCCGGGCCGTCGTCTCCGGCTGCAATCCCGTGCAGATGAAGGCCGGCATCGAGAAGGCCGTCGAGGAGATCACCTCCAAGCTCAAGGAGATGTCGATCCCGGTCAAGGGCAAGAAGGAGATGGCCCAGGTCGCGGCGATCGCCGCCAACAACGACATGGAGATCGGCGAGCTGCTCGCCGAGGCCATGGACAAGGTCGGCAAGGACGGCGTGATCACCGTGGACGAGGGGAAGAGCCTCAAGACGGAGATCGAGTTCGTCGAAGGGATGCAGTTCGACCGCGGCTATCTCTCCCCCTACTTCGTGACCAATCCGACGCAGATGCAGTGCGTCCTCGAGGACTGCTACATCCTCGTGTACGAGAAGAAGATTTCGAGCGTGAAGGACATCGTTCCGCTGCTCGAAGCCGTGGTGAACGCCGGCAAGCCGCTGCTCATCGTGAGCGAGGAGGTCGACGGCGAGGCCCTCGCCACGCTCGTGATCAATCGGCTGCGGGGCACGTTCCAGGTGTGTGCCGTGAAGGCGCCGGGATACGGCGACCGCCGCAAGGCCATGCTCGAGGACATCGCGATCCTCACCGGTGCGACGGCCGTGTTCGAGAACCTCGGCATGAAGCTCGAGAGCCTCGGCCTCGCCGAACTGGGCCGGGCCAAGAAGGTGATCGTGGACAAGGACAACACCACGATCATCGAGGGCGCCGGCAAGTCGACCGAGATCAAGGCCCGGATCGCCCAGATCCGCCGCGAGATCGAGGCCGCCACGAGCGACTACGACCGGGAGAAGCTCGAGGAGCGGCTGGCGAAGCTCGCCGGCGGCGTGGCGAAGATCAACGTCGGAGCGGCGACCGAGAGCGAGATGAAGGAGAAGAAGGCCCGCGTCGAGGATGCGCTCCACGCCACGCGGGCGGCCGTCGAGGAGGGGATCCTGCCCGGCGGTGGCGTGGCCCTCCTGCGGGCGAGCTCGCAGGTGAAGCCGAAGGGCCTCTCGGAGGACGAGACGGTCGGGTTCAACATCGTGGTCCGGGCCGCCCGGGCGCCGGTGACGATGATCTCGTCGAACGCCGGCCAGGACGGCTCGATCGTCTGCGAGAAGGTGCTCGCCGGCAGTGGCAACTTCGGCTACAACGCCGCCACCAACGAGTACGAAGACCTGGTGAAGGCCGGCGTCATCGACCCGACGAAGGTGACGCGCACGGCCCTGCAGAATGCCACGAGCGTCTCGACCCTCCTGCTCACGAGCGATGCCCTCATCGCCGACAAGCCGAAGGAGTCGAAGCCGAAGGCGGGCGGAGCCGGCCACGGCGGCGACTACGACATGTACTGATCGCGCCCGGCGTCAGGGCCGGCCCGATTGTTTGCGCGTGAGCGTCTCGAGGGGCACGAACCCGTCGCTGCCGGGCGGGGCGTCGGCCGGGCCGCAGGCTGGCGCGGCCATCTGCAGCCAGAGCGTCCGCACGAGCCACACCCCGGCGGCGATCGAGATCGCGATGGCGATGGCATCCTGCATGGTCACCAGCCGAGGGCCGTGCCGAGCTGATAGATGGCGAACGCCCCCAGCCACGCCAGGCCGGTCATGTAGGCGAACGTGACGACGGGCCAGACCCAACTGCCCGTCTCGCGGCCGATCACGGCGAGCGTGCTCGCGCACTGCGCGCACAGCGCGAAGAACACCATGATCGACAGTGCCACCGGCAGCGAGAACACCTTCCGGTCGCTGCCGTCCCAGGTGGCCGCCTTGAGCCGCCGCACGAGCATCGTGGCGCCCTCCTCCTCGCCCGGATCGACATCGCCGAGGTTGTAGATCACGCCGAGCGTCCCGAGCACGACCTCGCGGGCCGGAAAGCTCGCCAGTGCGGCACAGCCGAGCCGCCAGTCCCAGCCGAGCGGCTTGACGAGCGGCTCGATGGCCCGGCCGGCCCGGCCGAGGAAGCTCTGTCGCAGGGCCTCGCCCCGGGCCTCCGCCGCGGTGAGTTCTGCGCCGGCCGGCAGGACGGGCCTGGGATACGTGCCGAGCGCCCAGAGCACGATGCTCATCGCGAGGATCAGGGTGCCCGCGTTCTTGAGGAACGACCAGGCCGCCTCGCGGACGCGCTCGAGCACCACGGCGGCCTGCGGCCACCGCCAGCCCGGCAGCTCCATCACGAACGGCTGCGGTGGCCCGCGAAACACCGTGCGCGAGAGCAGCAGGGCCACGGCCGCGGCGACGACCACCCCCAGGGCATACATCGCGACCAGCACCACGGCCGGCAGCCGCAGCCACGACAAGCCGACGGCGACATCGGGCACGAAGGCTCCGCAGAGCAGGAGGTAGACCGGCAGCCGGGCCGAGCAGCTCATGAGGGGCGCGACGAGGATCGTGAGCAGCCGGTCGCGGCGGTTCTCGATCGTGCGGGCGGCCATGATGCCGGGGATCGCGCAGGCGAAGCTCGAGAGCAGGGGAATGAACGACTTGCCGGAGAGGCCGGCGCCGACGAGGAGCCGATCCATGAGGAATGCCGCCCGCGACAGGTAGCCACAGCCCTCGAGCAGCGCGATGAACAGGAACAGAAGGGCGATCTGCGGCACGAACACCACGACACCCCCCACGCCGGCGAGCACGCCATCGACGAGGAGCGACCGCAGCGGACCCTCCGGCAGGGAAGCCTCGACCCGCGCCGCGACCGCATCCATCCCCGCGGAGATGAGGTCCATCGCCGGGGCTGCGAGCCTGAAGATCGACGTGAACAGAAGCAGCATGACGAGCACGAACACGAGCGTGCCCCAGATCCGATGCGTCAGCACCGCGTCGATCGCCTCGGACCGCGAGCGGCCCGCGCGGGCCGACCGGCGGACGACGTCGGCGGCGACGCCGTCGATCCACGCGTAGCGGGCGATCGCATCCCGCGCCGCCGCCGGCCGCGCGGCGTCGGCCGGGGCGAGGTGGGCCGCCAGGTCGGGTGGACTCGGCGGCGGCCCGTCGGCCGCGGACAGGAGCGCGTCGCGCAACTGGGCGATCCCCGTCCCGTGCGGGGCGACGACCGGGATCACCGGGCAGCCGAGTCGTCGGGCGAGGGCCTCCCCATCGACGGCGAGCCCCTTCTCTGCCGCCAGATCCCCGAGCGAGAGGGCCACGACCGTCGGCAGACCGAGGTCGAGGACCTGGCTCGCGAGAAACAGGTTGCGGGCGAGGTTCGTGGCATCGACGACGACGACGACGCAGTCGGGCGCAGGCACGCCCCGCATCCGCCCGTGGAGCACGCTGACGGCGACCTCCTCATCGGGGCTTTGCGGCCGCAGGCTGTAGGCCCCCGGCAGGTCGATGAGATCGACGGCGCGTCCGGCATGTCGAAACCGACCGATCTTCTCCTCGACCGTGACGCCCGGATAGTTGCCGATCCGCGTGGGAATGCCCGCCAGCGCCGTGAACAGAGTGCTCTTGCCGGTGTTGGGGTTGCCGACGAGCGCCACGGTGAGGGGGGCGTCGCGACCGGCCGGCGGAGTCCCGTCGCTCATCGCAGGCCTCACGGCGCCACGTTGACCAGCGCCGCCTCGCGGCGCCGCAGCGACAGCCGATAGCCGCGCACCTCGACTTCCAGCGGATCGCCGAGGGGCGCTGTGCCCACGACGGTCACGCCGGTGCCGGGTGTGAGGCCCATCTCCAACAACCGCAGCGACAACTCGTCAACGCCCGGCACATCGGTGATCGAGGCTGAGCGGCCGACGGGAACCTGTTCGAGCGAGGACAAGCGAAATCCGCGTGCTGCGGCTCCGTTATCGGTCTGGCTCATATTGAGAATGCGTCTCAACACGGCCATCACTGGAGTGTAGAACGGGTTTGGCCCAGCGGCAATCGGAGGGACGAATGCTCCCGGGAATCTTCGTGACTGGCACCGACACCGACGTCGGCAAGACGGCCGTGGCCGTCGTGATCGCCCGCCTGCTCGTCGCGGCGGGGAAGCGGGTCGGCGTCTACAAGCCCGTGGCCGCCGGCGGCGGGGGCGACGCCGAGGCGCTCTGGGAGGCGGCGGGCCGGCCGGTTTCGCTCGCCGCGGTCTGCCCGCAGTGCTTTCCGGCGCCGATCTCGCCGCCGCGAAGCGCCCGTGCCGCCGGAGCGCGGATCGACGAACGGCTGCTCGAGCGGGGGATCGATCCCTGGCTGCAGGCGAGCGACTTCCTGGTCGTGGAGGGGGCGGGCGGGCTGTTCTCGCCCCTGACCGACACCTGCTCGAATGCCGATCTGGCCGCCCGCCTCGGCCTGCCGCTGGTCATCGTCGATGCCGCCCGTCTGGGCGCGATCGGGCGCACGCGGGCGACCGTGACGGCGGCCAGGTCGCTGGGCCTCGCCATCGCCGCCGTGGTGCTTTCCGAGACGACACCTCCCGACGGTGCCGGGGCCGCCGGCCACTCGAGCAGCCGGGCCATCGCGCGGGACTCGCGGGCCGACCTCGCCGCATACCTCGCGCCGCTTGCGGTCGGCCTGCTCGCCCACGGGGCCGAGACGATCGAGCCGTCGCCCGCCTGGCTCAGCCCGTAGGACAGGCGACGAGCCTGCCGTCGGCCGTCGCGGGCCGCGCCGAATGGCGGCCGAACTCGAGCCGCATGGTGACCAGCCAGCTTCCGTCGGCTCCGGGCGTGACGATCCAGTGGGGCATCACCACCACCGACTGGTGCACGAGTTCGAAGCCCCCCTCCGACTGGCTCACCGACTGGATGGGGAACGTCCAGACGCCGGTCGCGGCCCCATTGGACGCGTTACCGAAGGACAGCCGGACATCGATGTCGAGCCAGTCGTCCACGAGGCCGAGGCCGCGGGCGTGCGGCAGGTCGAGCCGCTGCCCGAGGTCGCCCAGCGGGCGGCCGAACTCGTCGTGAAAGAACCGCCCGGCCGCCCCGGCCGGCAGGCCCGCGAAGTTGAACTCCACCGCCAGGTGCTGCCGAAAATCGGGGGGCAGCCCTTCGAGCTTGTAGGCGATTTCGAGGGCGTCGGAGCCGGCTTCCAGCGTGACCGCCTTCGAGAGCGTGAACGGGATGCCCCAGGCGTTGCCGGACCGCGACAGCAGCACCTGGATCCGCCCGGGGTTGCGGCGGATGCTCGCCTCGTAACTCCCGGCCGCGAAGTCGCCCCGCTCGAGAGCCGCCCCCTCGACCACCGCCGCCGCCGCGACGTCGCAGTCCCAGAAGTGATCGACGAGGCTCTTGCGCCGCGAGCGGTCGTACCGCACCATCCGCTCGAGTCCCTCCTGCTTGAACTTCGCCAGCTGCGACGCATCGACGACGCTCCTGGCCTTCCCCGGACCTGCGAGCACCTGCTCGTGATAGGCCTCGGGCCGACGGTCGAGCGTGGCGAGCAGGTTGTGCTCCTGATCGAGGAGATCGAGCTCGTACAGCATGCCCCCCTTGGCCGGCGCGATCCAGGCGTCGATCCGGTCGTTCGTGAGCCGCACATCGGTGCGGCCGTCGAAGTCGTAGTCGGCCGTCGTGGCCTCGACCCGCTCCCCGCGGCGGCCTTCGGCCCGGTCGGCGGCCTTGTCCGCGGCGATGAGCTGCCGGTAGACGGCGTTGCGCAGGTGCGGCAGGTAGATGCCGCCGAAGGCGCCGTGCCAGTAGGCGCAGTTGCACTGGCCCCGGTACAGCGAGAGCGTGGCTTCCGCGAGGGCGGCCTCGTCGGCCGAGCCGCTCCGCCGCAGCCGTTCGAGCCGGTCGCTCACGGCGAGCATCCGGGCGTACATCTCGTTGGCCTCCGGATACCGCATGCGGAAGTTGCGCCAGGTGCCGCCGCGAATGAACGTGGCCACCTTGGCGAACGCGGGGTCGGCCGCCGCGGCGACGCGGGCCTCGACGCAGGCGATCTGCTTCTCCGGCGGCAGCACCCACTCGGTCATCTCGCGATAGCTGCACTCCGGCAGCCAGATCGTGCCCGCCGGCGGCGTGTCGCGGACCACCTCCGACGGCAGCGCCATCTCGACCCAGTCGGCGTTCTGCTCGAGGAGCGTGAAGAACGTCTCCAGCCATCCCTCCTCGAAACAGGCACGGTGGGTGTCCGGCCAGACGCCGAACTTCTCGCCATCGTCGCCGAAGATGGCCAGCGCCCCGGGGCGGCGCGCCGCGAGCCAGCGCAGGTGGTCGATCGTCATGTGCGGGGCGGCGAACGGGATCACGTACCGCAGGCGTTCGCTCACCGGAAACACCGCCAGCGTCGCGCCGTCCCCTTCGGTGAGCCAGAGCCGGTCGAGTTCCTCGTCGCCGAGGCCCGCGGCCTTGAAGTGGCTGTCGTCGAGGATCGTCCATTCGATCCCCGCCGCGGCGATGTCGGCCGTCATGCCGGGATCCCAGACCCGCTCCGCCACCCACATCCCGGAGACCTTCGTGGCGAGCCGGCGCTCGAGCCAGCTCTTGTAGGTCGCGATCTGACCGATCCGGTCGCGGCGGGGCAGCATGGCGAGCACCGGTTCGTGGAACGCGCCTCCCACGATCTCGATCCGGCCCGCCGCCGCCAGCCGCGCGAGCCGGTCGAGGTACTCCGGGTGGTGGCGGTCGAGCCACTCCATGAGCGGCCCGCTCGTGTGGATCGCGAGCCGGACCCCCGGATGGCGCTCGAACAGGTCGAGGAACGGCAGGTAGCTGTCGCGGTAGGCCTGCTCGATCACCTCGTCGAAGTTGCCGACGGGCTGGTGGTCGTGGAGAACGAAGACGAACCGGACGGCGGCGGGCATGCGATCCTCGACGGGCTGGGGATGGTCGCCGGATTTTCAGCCCTCGCGCGGCCGGCGCCAAACATTCCGGGCCGCCGGGCGGACGATTTTCAGCGATCCGACGCGCCGGTCGCACCGGTGGTGACGGTCGGCGAAGCGGGCGGGGCGTCACGCCTCGCGGAGCCGCCGGGCCGACTCCGCGGGGGACATCGTCGTGATGTGACAGCCGGTCGCGAGTTCGAACCCGGCGAACTCGGCGACGCGGGGCAGAATCTCGAGGTGCCAGTGCCAGTTCTCGAGGCCGCTCGACGTCGAGCCGACGGACGCGAAGGGCGCCTGGTGGAGCCACCAGTTGTAGTCGGTGCCAGGAGCGATCCGATCGAGCCGCGCGACGACCCGCTGCGTGAGTGCGGCGACGGCGGCGACGGCGTCGTCGTCGGCCGCGTGGAAGTGACGGCAGGCGCGGCGGGGCAGGATCACCGTCTCGAAGGGCTGGCGCGGCGCGTGCGGCACGAGGGCCACGACGTCGTCCTGCTCCGCCACGATCCGGCCCTCGGCCTCGGCGGCCGCGATGAGCGCGCCGAACGGGTCGCGGGCGCAGCCGGCGATCGCGATCTTGCCGGCCACGAGCGGCGGCAGGAAATCGAGCGCCACGAGCTGGCTGTGCACATGCTCCAGCGACGCTCCGGCCCGGACGCCGGAGTTCTTGAACACGAAGGCCCACGCGAGGTCGGCGCGGTCGGCCAGGGCCGCGAGCCGGCGGCGACAGACGTCCCACGTCTCGCGCCAGGTGTCGGGCTCGATCGCCAGGATCGACCGCTCGTGCGTCGGCGACTCGACGAGGACCTCGTGGACGCCGTGGGCCGGCTGGCGCAGCCCCGCGCCGTCCGGCGCCGTGGCCGGCGCCGTCTCCACGACGACCGGAAACTGGTTCGGTACGAGCCGCACCCGCCACGGGAGCCGCGCATCGGCGGGCGACCGCAGGACGGCCGGCGGCGTGCGCGACTCGTGCCCGGCACAGAACGGGCAGTCGGCCGCGACGCCTCCCGCGGTGACGATCGGCCGTTCCGCCCGCTGGGGCGCGACGAACACGGTGCGCAGCGTGAGCGGCTCATGGTGCCGGTGAGGCGGCAGACCTTTGTCCGCGGCGGAGAGAGCGTCGCTCATGGCGGGGAGCGTAGCACACCGCCGCGTTGCGGTGAGGGAGGCCCCGCAAGTTGAACCCCCATCCGGGCGGCCGTAGACTCTGAACCTTCGGCGTGTCAGCGCCGACCCTCCCGAAGGAACCAGCGATGCTCACGGTCGGCGACCCGTTTCCCCAGTTCAGCGTGCAGGCCTGCGTCGGCACCGGCAAGGACGACCTCAAGCTGCTCACGAACAAGGACTTCGCGGGCAAGTGGGTGGTCTACTTCTTCTATCCCAAGGACTTCACGTTCGTCTGTCCGACCGAACTGGCCGAATTCAACAAGCAGCTCAGGGCGTTCGCCGACCGCGACACGAGCGTCGTGGGCGGCAGCACCGACAACGAGTGGTCGCACATGATGTGGCGCCGCTCCCACCCCGACCTCAAGGATCTCGGCTATCCGCTGGTCGCCGCGCAGAAACTCGCCCCGGAACTCGGCATCCTGGAGAAGACCGAGGGCTACTGCCTGCGGGCCACGTTCATCGTCGATCCGCACGGCGTGATCCAGTGGGTGGACGTCAACCAGGGGCGGGTCGGCCGGAACGTCGCCGAGGTGCTGAGGGTGCTCGACGCCCTGCAGAGCGACGAACTCTGCCCGTGCAACTGGAAAAAGGGCGATCCGTACGTGAAGGTCGGCTAGGTCGTGCTGTTTCGCCGCCGGCCGTGGACGCGGAAGTTCGGTGACGCGTTTCGCGGGCTCTCGCGGGCCCTCCGGACCCAGTCGAGTTTTTCGGTGCACGTGGCCGTGGCGGTGGCCGTCGTGGCCGTGGCGGTCGTGCTCCGCGTGTCGGCCGTCGAGTGGTGCGTGCTCGCGGGCGCGATCGCCGCCGTGCTCGCCGCCGAGGTGTTCAACTCGGCGCTGGAGTCGCTCGCCCGCGCGTTCGGGCCGCAACGCAATCCGCGGATCCGCGACGCACTCGACATGGCGGGCGCCGCCGTGCTCGTGACCGCGGCGGGGGCGGTGGCCGTCGGTCTGGCGGTGTTCGGCCCCCGGCTCGTGTCGCTGCTCCTGCCCTGACGACGGGCCGACCGGCGTTGACCGGATGCGCCGCGATGGGATAGCGTGCCGCCGGTTGGTTCGACCCTCTTTCTGGAGACCGTTGTCATGGGCAAGTTGTTGGCGGAAGCGATCGGAACGTTCTGGCTCGTGCTCGGGGGCTGTGGCAGCGCCGTGCTGGCCGCCGCCTATCCCGATCTCGGCATCGGATTCGTCGGCGTCGCGCTCGCATTCGGCCTCACCGTGCTCACGATGGCCGCCGCGGTGGGCCACGTCTCGGGCTGCCACCTGAACCCGGCGGTCACGGCGGGACTCGTGGCCGGCGGACGGTTTCCGCTCCAGGACGCGCTGGGCTACGTCGTGGCCCAGATGCTCGGCGGTCTGGCGGGCGCGGGAGTCCTGTACCTGATCGCCCGCGGCATTCCGTCGTTCGAGGTCGCGGCCGGCTTCGCCTCCAACGGCTACGGCGAGCATTCGCCGGGCGGGTACTCGCTCGCGAGTTGCTTCATCGTGGAGGTCGTGATGACGGCGATGTTCCTGTTCGTGATCCACGGCGCCACCGACCGCCGGTCGAGCCCGATCATCGCCCCGCTCGCGATCGGCCTGTGCCTCACGCTCATCCATCTCGTGAGCATTCCGGTCACCAACACGTCGGTGAATCCGGCCCGGAGCACCGCCACGGCCTTCTTCGCCGGCGGCTGGGCGGTCGGGCAGCTGTGGCTGTTCTGGGTGGCCCCCGTGATCGGCGGCGTCCTCGGCGGCCTGCTCTACCGGAGCATGATGGACTGCGAGGACTGACCGCTAGCGACCTGTCCGGAGGTCGTAGCAGAGGATCGCGTCCCCCTCGCGCAGGTAGAGACGTCCGTCGAGGATCACCATGTGCGCCCAGCTCGGCCGGTCGCCGCTGCCGGGCACCTTGAAGCTCGAAACCTCGCTGTAGGAGGCCGGATCGGCCTTCACGAGCGACACCGTGCCGTCGGAGTAGCGGACGTAGACGTGGCCGTCCGCCGCGGCGACGGTCGCCGAGTTCTTGCCGCTGCCGCGCTCCTTCCACACGACCTTCCCCGTTTCGAGCTCCGCGCAGACGAGGATCGGCTGGTCGTCGGCGCATCCGTAGAGATGGCCCCCGACGAGGACGACGCCGCCGTGCTTGTTGGCAAGTTCGGGCTTGAGACCGTAGACCTCCTGCACGGTGACGCCCCCGCCCGGTCCGGCCGCCTGTCGCAGGAGGGCACCGCCCCGCTTGTAGCCGGCGACGATGAACACGAGGTCGTCCTTGACGATCGGCGTCGGGATCACGGCCGTCGTCTTGTCGATCGGATAGGCCCAGAGAAATTTCCCCGTTTCGGCATCGACCGCGAAGGCGCCGGCGGCGGTGGTCTGGACATGGACCTTGCGCCCGCCGACCTCCGTCGTGACGATCGACGAGTGGCCGGCGCCGCGGTCACCCTTCATCGGGCAGCTCCAGAGCGGCCGTCCCGTCCGCTTGTCGAGCGCGACCATCGTCGCCTGCTCCCCGCCCGGCGTGCAGACCAGCCGCTCGCCGTCGATCGTCACGCTCTCGCTGTAGCCCCACGAGTCTCCCTTCGTGCCGCCGAACTGCTGCTTGAGATCGACCCGGTATTTCTCCCGGCCATCGGCCGTCGCGCAGGCCACGAGCTGGCCGAACGGCGTGATCACGTAGACCGTGTCGCCGTCCACCGTGGGCGTGCTCCGCGAACTCTGCCAGTCCTCCTTGCCGTCGGTCCACGGGCCGCCCGTCTTCGTCTTCCAGAGCTGTTTGCCGCTCGCGCGATCGAAGCAGGTGAGGTATTCGTCCTTGTCGTCGGCCGTGGAGAGGCCGTCTCCGAGCGTGTAGATCCTGTCGCCGGCGATCGCCAGGCTGGCGTAGCCGCGACCCGCTCCGGCCGTCTGCCATGCGAGCGGCGGCCCGTCCGCCGGCCACGATTCGAGCAGGTCGGTGTCGGGGGCGACGGCGGTGCGGTCGCCGCCCCGGAACGTCGGCCAATCCGCGGCGGGCGTGACGCATGCCACGAGCGAAAGCACGAGCCAGACACCGCCGCACAAACCTGCAAATCGCATCGCGGTTTCTCCCATCGTCCGAGGAAGCGAATCAGCGGAAGCCTAAGGGCCTGACGACGGGTCGGTCAACGGCTCGGGTGACGGTACACTCGGGGCATCCTGGTCGGTGTTGGCCCGTGCGAACGGCCCCAAGGTTGTCGGGAGAAGCAGGCGTGTCGATCGAATCGTCGTCGGAATCGTTGTTTGGCAAGCGCGTCACCGTCGAGCAGGTGGAGGAAGGGCACGACCTCGCGCCCAAGTTCGACGCCTCCGGCCTCATCCCCTGCGTGACCACCGACTTCACCTCCGGCGAGGTGCTGATGGTGGCGGTGATGAACCGCGAGGCGCTCGCCAGGACGATCGAGACCGGCGAGGCCCACTACTGGAGCCGCAGCCGCCAGCAGCTCTGGCACAAGGGCGCCACGAGCGGCCTCGTGCAGAAAGTCGTCGAAATGCGGATCGACGACGATCAGGACTGCGTCTGGCTGCGTGTCGAGATCGCGGGGGGCGCGAGCTGCCACGTCGGCTACCGCAGCTGCTTCTACCGCAAGGTGCCCGTCGGCGCCGCGCGGACTCGAGGCACGGCGCTGGAGTTCACCGAGCACGAAAAGGCCTTCGACCCGAAGGCCGTCTACGGCGACGCGCCCAACCCGACGCAGCTCTAAGCCTGCGAGCCAATCCGGCTTCGGGCTCCCCATATCCCGTCGCCGGACGTTCGCCTCTTGAAACGCGCCGGCTCGGGGCTGCCCAGACCCTCTCGCGGGACGTTCGCCTCGGCCCTCCCGGCCGAGGCTCTCTGCATGTCCGCTTCGCTTCGGCATCCATGCCTGCGCTCGCTTCCATAGCCCCGCGCGAGGGCATGGGCAGCCCCGAGCCTCCTCAACTCCTCAACTGGAAAACCGCCGGGCCAGATGATATGAGCCACGCCCTCCCGCGGCATCCAGAGCGATGTATTATTGAAGAGTCCTGCAATCGCCGAGTGATACCGATGCTCACCCCCTCCCAGGTCGTCGAGACGTACTTCCTCGAGTCGCGGCACCAGTTGCTCGAGATCGCGGCCTATCTCGACCGCTACGACGCGGCGGTCGCCCGGGCCGGCGACCGCAACGGCCAGGCAGTGGCCGACGAGACGAAACTGGCCGTGATCCGCCGGGCGCTCGAGATCGTCGCCGAGCCGAAGCCGGCCCGGGAGCGGACCGTCGCACTCCTCGAACTGTTCGCGACCGTCTAGCCGCCGGAGCGTCGGGAGACGAGACCCATGCAGATCATCCAGCCGCACTACCATGCGATCGCCCGCACGGCGCAGGACTACGAGCGGATGGCGATGAGCGGCGTCGTGGCCGTCGCCGAGCCGGCGTTCTGGGCAGGGTTCGACCGGCTGTACCCGGAGACGTTCATCGACTACTTCCGGCAGATCAGCGAGTTCGAGCCGACACGGGCTGCCCAGTACGGCATCCGGCATTTCTGCTGGGTGGCCGTGAACCCGAAGGAGGCCGAGGATCCGACGCTCACCCGCGAGGTGCTGGAGCATTTTCCGGAGTTCTTCGCCAAGCCGACGGTACTCGGCGTCGGCGAGACGGGACTGCACAAATCGACCAAGAACGAGTGCGAGTCGCTCGAGGCGCACGTCGAGATCGCGATGAAGCACGGCCAGCTCGTGCTCATCCACACGCCGCATCTGGCCGACAAGGCCCACGGCACGCGACGGGTGCTCGAGGTGCTCGCGGGGATGAACGTCGACCGTGAGCGGATCTGGATCGACCACGTCGAGGAGCAGACGATCCGCCCGTGCCTCGACGCCGGCTACTGGGTGGGATTCACGCTTTATCCCATCACCAAGTGCTCGCCGAAGCGGGCCGTGGACATGCTCGAGAAGTACGGCACGGAGCGGATCCTCGTGAACTCGTCGGCCGACTGGGGGCCGAGCGATCCGTTCACGCTCCAGGAGTGCATTCTCGAGTTCCGCCGGCGGGGCCACTCGCTCCAGGAGGCCATTGAAGTCTTCCACAACAATCCGTGCCGGTTCCTCGGGCAGAACCCGAAGTTCGACATCCAGCCGATCCGGGTCGAGATCGCCTCGGCGTCGGCCGTCTCCACCTGACGGCTGCCGAGCAGGACGCCCTCCCCATGCCCGCCCCGACAGCCACGCAGCTTTCGATCATGCGGCAACTGTCGTTCTGCGCGGGGCACCGGCTCCTGCGGCACGAGGGGAAGTGTGCGTTCTTTCACGGACACAACTACAAGGTGGACGTCGAGGTGGCCCCGCGCGACGGCGGTGCGGTGCTCGACGACGTCGGCCGGATCATCGACTTCGCCGTGATCAAGCGGCGGCTGCTCGGCTGGATCGACGAGCACTGGGATCACGGGTTCATCCTCTCGAGCGAGGATGAAAACGGCATCGCCGCGCTCCGGCTCGTGGAGCCGCGCAAGCTGTTCATCCTGCCCTCCAATCCGACGGCCGAGAACATGGCCCGCTACCTGCTCGAGGTGGTGGCGCCCGAGGTGCTCGGCGACCTCCCGATCGTCGTCAGGCGGATCGTCGTCTGGGAGACCGACACGTCCTGCGCCACCGCAATGCAGTGAAAGCCCGCATGGTTCCGCATCCCGGCCACTTTCCCTCGACCCGCCTCCGCCGCACGCGGCAGCATGACTGGCTGCGGCGCATGGTGGCGGAGACCTCGCTTTCGCCGGCTGACCTCGTCTGGCCGCTCTTCGTCCACGAGCACGAGGCGAGCCACCCGGTGGCGAGCATGCCGGGTGTCGAGCGGCTGGCCATCGAGGGGATCGTGAAGGCGGCGGCCGACGCGGCGACGCTCGGGATTCCGGCGATCGCCCTCTTTCCGGTGGTCGAGTCCCGTGACAAGTCCGACGATGCCCGCCATGCGCTCGACGCCGACAATCTGCTCTGCCGCGCCGTGCGGGCGGTGCGGAAGGAGACGGCCGACGCGGTCGGCATCATCTGCGACGTGGCGCTCGACCCCTACACGTCGCACGGCCACGACGGCCTCCTGCAGGCGGGGCGGATTCTCAACGACGAGACGGTGGAGGTGCTCCGCCGGCAGGCGCTCGTCCTCGCCGAGGCCGGCTGCGACATCGTTGCGCCGTCCGACATGATGGACGGCCGGGTCGGGGCGATCCGGGCGGCGCTCGACGCGGCGGGCCGGCAGGACGTGTGCATCCTGTCCTATGCGGCGAAGTACGCCTCGGCGTTCTACGGGCCGTTCCGCGACGCGCTCGGCAGCCATGCGGCCCTCGCGACCGCGGCCCGGCTCGGCGTGGCCGACAAGAAGACGTATCAGATGGATCCGGCCAACACCGACGAGGCCCTGCGCGAGGTGTCCCTCGATCTGGCCGAAGGGGCCGACATGGTGATGGTGAAGCCGGCCGGCACGGCGCTCGACGTGATCTGGCGGGTGAAACAGGCCTTCGGCGTGCCGACGCTCGCCTACCAGGTGAGCGGCGAATACGCGATGATCCAGGCCGCCGCCGCGAACGGCTGGCTCGACGGAGCGCAGGCGGCCCTCGAGAGCCTGCTCGTGATGAAGCGGGCCGGCGCGGACGCGATCCTCACCTACTTCGCCCCCGAGATCGCCCGTGTTCTCACGCGTTCTTCGGCCTGAAGGCCACGAGCCGCTCCGGCCTCGTTTCGAGCCGCGGCGCGTCGGGAACACCGGTCTGGATCAGGTCGATGCAGTAAGGGATGGCGGGAAAGACGGCGTCGAGGCATTCCCGGATGCTCTTCGGCCGTCCGGGCAGGTTCACCACGAGGGCCCGGCCGCAGACCCCCGCCGTCTGCCGCGAGAGGATCGCCGTGGGCACTTTTTCGAGCGACACCTTCCGCATCAGCTCGCCGAATCCGGGAAGCAGCTTCGTGCACACGCGCTCGGTGGCCTCCGGCGTGACATCCCGCGGGGCAGGGCCCGTTCCCCCCGTCGTCACGACGAGACAGCAGCCGGCGGCGGCCAACTCACCGATGGCCTGAGCGATGGTGTCGAGGTCGTCGGGCACGACCCGTTCGTGACCCTCCCAGGAACCGGCGAGCACCTCGGCGAGATAGCCACGGATCGCCGGACCGCCCTCGTCGGCGTATTCGCCCCGGCTGGCGCGGTCGGAAACGGTGAGAATCCCGATCCGAACAGGGGCCGTCATAGCATGCCGCGGGATTCGAGCAACTGCACGAGCGCGTCGACGCACCGGCCCACCGGCCACTCGTGCGTGGGCAGCACGAGGTCGGGCTTCTGCGGAGGCTCATACGGGGCCGTGACGCCGGGGAAGTTCGCGAACTCTCCCGTGTCGGCCAGCGCGTAATGACCGTCGGCGTCTCGCTCGCGGCAGACCTCGATCGGCGCCGAGAGATGCACGACGAGGAAGCGCTCGGCGCCCACCCGCTCGGCGGCCTTCCTGCGCACCGCCTCGTCCGGCGCCACGAAGGCCCCGATGCAGATGAGGCCCGCGTCGTTGAACAGCCGCGCCACTTCCACGCTCCTGCGGAGATTTTCACTCCGTTCTCCCGTGGTGAAACCCAGATCCTTGCTGATCCCCAGCCGCATGTTCTGCCCGTCGAGCACGACGACGGCCCTCCCCATGTCGAAGAGCCGCCGCTCGAGCGCCCGGGCGAGCGTCGATTTTCCGGAGCCGGTGAGCCCCGTGAGCAGGAGCGTGACCGGCTTCTGTCCGAACCGGGCCTCGCGTTCATCGGCCGTCACGCCGCTTTCCTGCCCGTGCAGGTGCGCCTCGGCCGCGTCGCCCCAGTGGTCGCCCGCGGGATCGTCGGGCTCGCGGTCGAGGATCATGCCGGCGCCGACGGTGGCGTTCGTCACCCGGTCGATCATGATGAACGCGCCGGTGGCCCGGTTGCGCCGGTAGGCGTCGAACGCGATCGGGCTGGTGAGCGTGATGGCGCAGCGGCCGATCTCGTTGAGCGCGAGCGACGGGGCGGGCTGCCGATGGAGCGAGTTGACGTCGATCCGGTAGCGCAGCGTGCTCACGGCGCCGGTCGTCACCTTGCTCGTCTGCTTGAAGAGATACTGTTTCCCCGGGATGAGCGGCTCGTCGCTCATCCACACGACCGAGGCCTCGAACTTGTGGTCCACCTTCGGCACGTTGCCGGGCCGCACGAGCATGTCGCCGCGGCTCGAATCGATCTCGTCCTCGAGCGTGAGCGTCACCGACTGCGGCGCAAACGCCTCGTCGAGCTCGCCATCGAACGTCACGATGCTCTTCACGCGGCTCTTCTTCCGCGAGGGGAGCGACATCACCTCGTCGCCCCGACGGACGATGCCGGAGGCGATCGTGCCGGCGAACCCGCGGAAGTCGAGGTTCGGCCGCAGCACCAGCTGCACCGGAAACCGGAAGTCCTCGAGGTTGCGGTCGGAGCCGATGTAGACCGTCTCCAGGAGCGGCATCAGCGGGGAGCCCGTGTACCACGGCATGTTCGGGCTCGGGGCCACGACGTTGTCCCCCTTGAGCGCCGAGATCGGCATGAAGTGGACGTCGGGCAGCTCCAGCCGTGAGGCGAAATCGACGTAGTCGGCCCTGATCTTCTCGAACACCGCCCGGTCGTAGCCCACGATGTCCATCTTGTTGATCGCGACCACGATGTGCTTGATGCCGAGCAGCGACACGATGAACGAATGCCGCTTCGTCTGCGTGAGCACGCCGTGGCGGGCATCCACGAGGATGATCGCCAGATCGGCCGTCGAGGCACCCGTGGCCATGTTCCGCGTGTACTGCTCGTGGCCGGGCGTGTCGGCGATGATGAATTTTCGTTTGTCGGTCGAAAAATACCGGTACGCCACGTCGATCGTGATCCCCTGCTGCCGCTCGTCCTCGAGGCCGTCGGTGAACAGTGCGAGATCGACTTCGTCACCCGTCGTGCCGTACCGCGACGTGTCCTTCTTGATGGCGGCGAGCTGATCCTCGTAGATCATCTTCGACTCGTAGAACAGCCGGCCGATGAGCGTGCTCTTGCCGTCGTCCACGCTCCCGCAGGTGATGAATCGCAGGAGCTCCTTGCGCTCGTGCTGCGCGAGGTACTCGTCGATGTCGGAGGCGATGAGTGCGGATTGGTGGGACATGAAAGTGGGACAGGCTCGAGCCCGTCAGAAATAGCCTTCCTTTTTTTTGCGCTCCATGCTGCCCGCCTCGTCGGTGTCGATCAGCCGCCCCTGCCGCTCCGAGAAGGTCGTGAGGAGCATCTCCTGGATGATCTCGGGGAGCGTCGTGGCGGCGGAATCGACGGCGCCCGAGAGCGGATAGCAGCCGAGCGTCCGGAAACGCACGCGGCGCATCTCGGGCTTCTCGCCCGGGTGCAGGGGAAGCCGCTCGTCATCCACCATGATCATCACACCGTCGCGCCACACGATCGGGCGTTCCGCGGCGAAGTAGAGCGGGACGATCGGGATCCGTTCGAGGTGGATGTACTGCCAGACGTCGAGTTCGGTCCAGTTGGAGAGCGGGAACACGCGGATGCTCTCTCCCTTGCGCACCTTCGTGTTGTAAAGGTTCCACAGTTCCGGCCGCTGGTTCTTCGGATCCCAGCGGTGGAACTCGTCTCGGAACGAGAACACCCGCTCCTTGGCGCGGGATTTTTCCTCGTCGCGCCGCGCGCCGCCGAAGGCGGCGTCGAAGCGGTACTTGTCGAGCGCCTGCCGGAGGGCCTGCGTCTTCATGATGTCGGTGTGCACCTTGCTGCCGTGCGTGATCGGGTTGATGCCCTGCCTCCGCCCCTCCTCGTTGGTGTGCACGAGCAGCTTGAACCCGAGCTCCCTGGCGACGTACTCGTCGCGGAGCTTGTACATGTCGCGGAACTTCCACGTCGTATCGACGTGGAGCAGCGGAAACGGCGGCTTCGCCGGATGAAAAGCCTTTTCCGCCAGCCGCACCATCACGGCCGAGTCCTTGCCGATCGAATAGAGCATCACCGGGTTTTCGAACTCGGCCGCGACCTCGCGGATGATGTGGATGCTCTCGGCTTCGAGCTGACGAAGGTGGGTCAGGTTGTACGTCGTCATCGGGCCCGCGGGGTGATCGAGGATGTCCGTACTCTAGGGCACCACGTTTCCGCCGACAATCGCGGGTTTTCCAGGCGCCCGGCGCAACGCCTGAGCCGGCTCGGGGCTGCCCCAACCGTCTCGCCGGACGGTAGGACGCGTGATAAGCACCCGCATTCGGAGCCGGCGGTAGGCATGCTCGACTCCGGTCGTGTTGAGAGTACAGAACTCGTGGGTTTTGCTCAGAGCTGAAGAGTCCTCAACGACTCCCTTCGTCTGCGCGTGCCCACCGACCGACTCCGCCGAAAGTTCTGGGCGCCTGCGAGTTCGGGAGGCGAGGGGCTGCCTATGCTCCATGAGCCGGCGTATGCAGACGAGCGCAGCCATGGATGGCGCAGCGAAGTCGGAGTCGAGAGAGCGGAGGGCTGGAGGCCCGCAGCGAACGTCCGGCGATGGAGCGTGGGCAGCCCCTCGCCGGCTTGGGCGGGTCGATCCCCGGCAACGTGCTCACGCGAGGCCGTCTCGGAATTCGTCCGCCTGGCGGCGGATCGCGCGGAGGTCGGCGGCGGGTTTGCGGTCGAGATTCTTGAGCTGCATCGTCATCCGCTGGTTCGTGCGCAGGAGCTTCTCGTGTCGCGCGAGGAAGTCCCAGTAGAGCGTCGTGAAGGGGCAGGCGTCGGGGCCGGTCGCGACCTTCGGTTTGTAGCGGCAGCCCCGGCAGGCGTTGCTCATGCGGTCGAGATAGGCGCCGGTGGCGCAGTAGGGTTTCGAGGCCATCACGCCGCCGTCTGCGAACTGGCTCATGCCGAGCGTGTTGGGGAGTTCCACCCACTCGACGGCGTCGACGTAGACGGCGAGATACCAGCGGTGCACGTCGTCGGGCCTGATGCCGGCGAGCAGGGCGAAGAGCCCCGTCACCATGAGCCGCTGGATGTGGTGGGCATATCCGTGGCGAAGCGTCTGCGAGAGGGCGTCCTTGAGGCAGTTCATGTCCGTCGCGCCCGTCCAATAGAAGTTCGGAAGCGGCCGGTCGGCGCCGAGGGCGTTGCGGCGTTCGTATTCGGGCATGAAGTGCCAGTAGACGCCGCGGACGTACTCGCGCCAGCCGATCACCTGGCGAATGAAACCCTCCACCGCCTCGAGCGGGGCTCTGCCGGCACGGTAGGCACGTTCGGCGCCCGCGACCACGTCGCGCGGGTCGAGCAGCTTCATGTTCAGTGCCTGGGAAAGCCGCGAGTGGTAGAGCCATGGCTCGCCGGTCCAGATCGCGTCCTGATAGCGGCCGAAGTTCGCGAGCCGCCGCGCGAGAAAGTCGTCGAGGGCCTGTCGGGCGTCGTCCGGCGTGACCGGCCAGTCGAAGTCCGCCAGGCTGCCGGGATGCGCGGGAAACCGCGCGCTGACGAGGTCGAGGACGCTCCGCGTGACCGCGTCAGGGGTGAACCGCACCGGCTGCGGCAGCCGGTCCGGGCCCGACTTCGGGAAGGCGCCGCGGTTCTCGGCATCGAAGTTCCACTGGCCGCCCGCCGGTTCGCCGTCGTCCATCAGCACGCCGAACTTTTCGCGGAGCGGGCGGTAGAAGTATTCGAGCCGCAACTGCTTTCGGCCGCGCGCGTGGGCTGCGAACTCGTCGCGCGAGGAGAAGAAGTGCCGATCGGGTCGGACCTCGAGAGGCAGGCCCGCGTCCCGGGCCGCGGCCTCGAGCGCCTGCTGCACCCGCCATTCGCCCGGCTCGGTCACGATGAGTCGGGCGGGCGACCGGCCGGCCTGCCGGGCGGTGGCGAGGCTCGCCGCGAGCGCGGCGGCGAGCGAGGCGGGCTCGCGGGCCGCGGCCTTGGCGGGCAGTTCGCGATACTCGACGTCCACGCCCTCGGCCAGCAGCCGGTCGCGGAAATGCCGCATCGCGGCGAGGAACACCGCGATCCGGGCCTTGTGCGTCCAGACGCGCGTCGATTCCTCCGCCACCTCCGCCATCCAGACCCGGTCGCGGGAGCGGTCGAAGCCGTCGAAGGCGCCGCTCGAGCGGTCGAGCTGGTCGCCGAGGACGAGGATCAGGTTGCCGGCCATGGTCGATACCCTAGCCGATTCAGAGCGGAATTTTGCCCGGCCGCCGCCAGCCTGTGAGAATTCAGTGAGTCGTGGACCGGGCGGGCGTTCCTTGGTACACCGAACGGTCGCTTCGACCGCCTCGCAGCCTTCCATGGCCGGGCAGGAGACAAACCTCGTGGCCCATCCCCAACCCGCGCGTCGTTCGGCCGGCTTCACACTCGTCGAACTCCTCGTCGTGATCGCGATCGTCGGGGTGCTCGTCGGGCTCCTGCTGCCTGCGGTGCAGGCGGCGCGGGAGAGCGGCAGGGCCACGCAATGTCGCAACAACCTGCGGCAGATCGGCGTGGCCCTGCATCATTACCACGACCACAAGCAGCGGTTTCCCGCGGGCTGGGAGGGCGTCGTGAAGGGCCACGATCCCGTCGCGGCCGTCGATGACCAGCCGGGCTGGGGTTGGGCCACCCGGCTGCTTCCGCAGATCGAGCAGTCCGCCCTGTACGACCGGATCGACTTCACCAAGCCGCTCTACGACCCGTCGAGTCAGGCCACGCATGCCGACGTCAGGGCGGCGATCGTGCAGGCGTTCCTCTGTGCGTCGGACGTCCGCGGGCCGACCGACTCCGGCGGTGCGTTTGCGATCGGCGCCGACGACGGCCAGGAAGAGACCACCGTCGGGGGCGTGCTCTACCACGAGGTCGACGGCGGCCCGTTCGCGACCCTGTGCACCGTGGGCAAGAGCAACTACATCGGCGTGTTCGGCACGGCGGAGGTGGACGAGGCGCCGGCCGCGGGAGACGGCGTCTTCTTCCGCAACAGCCGGGTCGGGTTCCGCGACATCGCCGACGGCACGAGCAAGACGCTGATGGCGGGCGAGCGGCACGCGCGGCTCGGCGGCAGCACATGGGCCGGCGTCGTCGCTGGGGCGAAGGCCCAGCGCGTCCGAAACGTCGGCGTCGCGGACCACACGCCGAACCACCCGGAGCATCACTTCGACGACTTCACGAGCATGCATCCGTCCGGAGTGCACTTTCTTTTTGGCGACGCCTCGGTCCAGCGTCTCTCCGACGGCATCGACGAGGCCGTCTACCACGCGCTGTGCACCCGGCGGGGTGGCGAGTCCACCCCCGCGGTTCCCTGACCGCCTGCCGGGCGGTATCGCCCGGGCCCCACGGCGTCCGGTTTCCAGCCGCGCCGGCACCGATCCGACCGGGTTGTGCGTGGTTTTCGTCCTGCTCCGGAATTCCGGTTATCGGCGGACTCCGCCTGCGGTCTTTCCCATGGTGACGTTCGCAGCCATGGTCGGGAGTCCGGACGATGATCGCACTGGCCAAGAAGATCCGCAGTCGGAAGTCGCGGTCCGGTTCGAAGGCGGATCGTGGCGGCTCGGGGGAACGGACCGCGGGTGCGGAACGGCGGAACGTTCTGAGGGACCGTCGGGAACGGCTCTTCGCCCGCTCGATCGAATTCATTCCCTGCCGGCAGTTCTTCAAAAAGGACGCCGAGAGTCTCGCTTCGACGCCACCGGCCGATGCGTCAGTGCCGCTCGACCGCGACGCAGCCGACCGGGCCGGGGCGAAGGGCCTCTCGCCCTATCTCGCCAGTCTCTATCAAACCCGGCTGCTCACCAAGGACGAGGAGCAGTTCTATTTCCGGCGGATGAACTGGCTCAAGTTCAGGGCGGCGACGGCCAGGGGCCGACTCGACCGACGGCGGGCGACGCTGCGGCAGATCGAGGAGATCGAAGGCTGGCTCGCCGAGTCGGAAACGGTGAAATCGATCATCATCACGTCGAATCTCCGGCTGGTGGTCTCGATCGCCAAGAAGTTCGTCGATGCGAGCAACTCGTTTGAAGAACTCGTCAGTGACGGCAACGTGGCCCTCATGCGGGCCGTGGAAAAGTTCAACTTCGCCCTCGGCAATCGGTTCAGCACCTACGCCACCTACGCGATCCAGAGACACTTCTTCCGGATGTCGCACCGGGGCCGGCAGCAGCGAAACCGGTTCGTGACCAGCGACGAGGCCCTCAAGGATCGGGCGGCGGAGACTGCCCCCGCGGAATACCGGTCTGCCGAGCAGATCGGCATGCTCAAGGAACTGTTCGCCGGTTTTCTCGGCGATCTCGAGCCCCGGGAGCGGCAGATCGTCGTGGCGCGGTTCGGGTTCGACGGCAAGCCGCCCCGCACGTTTCGGGAACTCGGGTCGGCGATGGGCGTGTGCAAGGAGCGGATCCGACAGATCCAGACACGGGCGATCGACAAGCTGCGTGGCATGGCCGCCGAAGCGAAGCTCGAGCAGACCGTGGACAACTGGCTGTGACGAGTCTCGCGTCCACGACCCAGCGGGTGCTGATCCTGGGCGGTTCAGGTGGCATCGGATCCACCCTCGCGAGGCTCGTCGTCGCGGGCGGCGGCAGCGTGTTTCTCGCCGGACGTGACGCCGCGCGGCTCGATGCGCTCGCGGGCGAACTCCGCATGCCCGCGGCATCCGTCGAGGCGACCGACCCCGACGCGATCGACGCGTGTGGCGATGCCGCCGCAGCGGCCCTCGGCGGACTCACCGGCATCGCCAACTGCACCGGCTCCCTCCTGCTCAAGCCGGCCCACCTCACGAGCACGGCGGAATGGCAGGCGACGCTCGCCACCAATCTCACGAGCGGCTTCGGCTGCGTGCGTGCCGCCGGCCGGCTGCTCAGGGCGGAAGGCGGTTCGGTCGTCCTCGTCTCGAGCGCTGCGGCACGGATCGGCCTGGCGAACCACGAGGCGATCGCCGCGGCCAAGGCCGGTCTCGAGGGACTCGCCCGCTCGGCGGCCGCCACCTACGCCAGGCAGAGGATCCGCTTCAATGTCGTCGCACCGGGGCTCGTGCGCACGCCCCTCACGCAGAGCCTGGTGGCGAACGAACTGGCTGAAAAGGCCTCGCTGGCGATGCATCCGCTGGGGCGACTCGGCGAGCCCGGCGACGTGGCACGGGCGATCGCCTGGCTGCTCGATCCGGCCCAGGGCTGGGTCACGGGTCAGGTGCTCGGCGTGGATGGGGGGCTGGCGGACGTGAAGGCCCGACCGGGCTGACGGCCCGCGTAGGCTGCCCAGCCCGCCGCTGCTATCCTCTGCGGCATGAGCAGATCACCCGCCGTCGTTCCCGCGCCGACGTTTCGCCTCTGGCTGATGATGGTGCTCGAGTTCGCGATCTGGGGTGCCTGGCTGCCGCTCATCTGGGGCTACATGGGCAAGGACGGCCTCGCGTTCAGCGATGCCCAGATCGCCTGGGTGGGCAGCGCGTTCGCGATCGCCTCGATCGTGGGGATCTTCTTCTCGAGCCAGTTCGCCGACCGCACGTTCGCGGCCGAGCGATTCATGGCCGTCAGCCATTTCATCGGCGGGCTGGCGATCCTCGCGATGTACTGGGCCCGGGAGATCGCCGTGGCCACGGGGCTGGGCGTGTTCACCGTGTTCTTCGGCCTGATGCTCGTCCATGCCCTGCTCTACGTGCCCACCATCTCGGTCTCCAACTCGATCGCCTTCGCCCACATGCAGAACGCCCGCAGGGAGTTCGGCCTGGTGAGGATGGGGGGCACGATCGGCTGGATTCTCGCCGCCTGGCCCCTCTATTTCGTGCTCCAGGGGAAGGAGGGGGCGGCGGCGGTCGCCGCCAGCCGCAACATCTTTCTCGTGTCGGGCGTGACATCGCTGCTCCTGGCCGCGTTCAGCCTCGCCCTGCCGCACACGCCGCCCAAGCGGTCGACCGACGGCGGGCTCGCCGGCATCGCCTGGCTCAAGGCGGCCGGCTACCTCTCGCATCCCTACCTGCTCGTGCTGTTCGCCGTGACGTTCATCGACGCGGTGATCCACAACGGCTACTTCGTGCTCGCGGGGGGCTTCCTCGGGAGCCCGGCGGTGGGCATCAAGCCGGAATGGATCATGCCCGTGATGAGCATCGGCCAGGTGGCCGAGATCGCCACCATGGCGGTGCTCGGGGGCGTGCTCGCCAGGCTCGGCTGGAAGACGACGATGATCCTCGGGATTCTCGGCCATGCCCTGCGGTTCGCCGTGTTCGCCTTCCTGCCGCAGAACCAGGCGGTGATCATCGCGGTGCAGGTGCTCCACGGGATCTGCTACGCGTTCTTCTTCGCCACGCTCTACATCTTCATCGACGCGGCGTTCCCCAAGGATGTGAGGTCGAGCGCGCAGAGCCTCTTCAACCTGCTCGTGCTCGGTCTCGGCGACCTGGCGGCGAAGTGGCTCTTCATCCCGCTCCAGACGCGGCTCACCGCCGCCGACGGCGCCGTCGAGTACCGGCAGTTGTTCCTCATTCCGACCGTCATGGCGCTCGTCGCCGCCGGACTCCTGCTCGTGGCCTTCTGGCCGCCCCGCTGGCTGGCCACGGGAGCCGAGGTCGAGGACGATCTCGAAACCGAACCCGGCGCCGTCGCCTGAACGGGACGACCGTGGGGCCTGCGCTCGGGGCGGGACGCCGCCCGGTTTTTCGGGCCCTGCTCCCCGAACCTGTTCCCCGAAACCTGTCCCCCGGAAACGGTCTTGTGGATATCCCGCTGCCGTTTCTATTCTCCGCCCCGCCGTGGGTCGCCGGCCCACGCGTGTCCGAGGAGGTGTGGTCATGGCCGTGAAGCTCGAAACACTCGCCGCCCACGTCGGCGGCACGCTGGTCGGCGCCGAGACGGACTCCGGGCTCGTCATCCGCGACGCCGCGACGCTGGAACTGGCCTCTCCCGACCACGTCACGCTCGTCGATCACGCCGACAAGCTGCATCTGCTGACGAAGAGCCGGGCCGGCGCGGCGATCGTGCCCGCGGGTTCCGGGCCGCTCGACCGGCCCTCCATCGAGGTGGCGGACGTGCACGCCGCGTTCGCCGGAGTGATCTCGCTCCTGCGTCCGCCGCGGGTCAGGGTGCGGGGCGGCGTCAGTCCGCAGGCGGCGATCGATCCCTCGGCCGTCTTCGGGCCCGACGTCGAGGTGCAGCCGTTCGCCGCGATCGGGGCCGGCGTGGAGATCGGCGCGGGCGCGACGATCCACTCGGGCGCGCGGATCTTGCCCGGCTGCCGGATCGGTGCCGGCACGGAGATCTTTCCGGGGGCCGTCCTCTACGACGACA
>Ga0136644_10000803_pt1 | contig 25127 bp, 16 predicted proteins | sample C_130820_EF_Meta_FD_94780 | JGI IMG/M metagenome (GOLD analysis project Ga0136644, IMG submission 94780) | Freshwater microbial communities from Lake Croche, Canada to study carbon cycling - C_130820_EF_MetaG (v2) (version 2) | ecosystem: Environmental > Aquatic > Freshwater > Lake | place...
CTCATATTTTTTGTATGAATAGCAACATCAACAACCAATCTGATAGCACGATGTATTTCATCACCCAAGGCACCAAAATATTGATAAGGGTCTTTGTACAATCCCAATTCAAATCCAAGTGATTCACTGTACAAGGCCCAACCTTCTATATAAGCATTATGCCCACCATATCTTCTGAATTTGGGAAGTAAAGCGTTTTCTTGTGTTAGGGAAATTTGATAATGATGCCCAGGAATGGCTTCGTGTAAGAACAAAGATTCCATGCCAGAAGTGGTATTAAATTTACTAGCATCTAAAATAGGAACATAAAAAATGCCAGGTCTATTGCCGTCTGCTGAACCCTCAATATATTCGGCAGCGGCAGATGCAGCCCTAAAAGCTTCTGTTTGTCTTATCTCAAATGCTGTTTTAGGCGCGTTTTCAAATACCTTAATTAAGTTGGGTTGCATCCTTTGGTGTATGTTTTCAAAAGCATCGGTTACTTCTTTTGCAGTATGATAAGGCATGAATTTTTTATCCGTATTTAAGTAATTAAAGAATGATTTTAAATCAGCTTTAAAGCCTATTAAATTTTTAATACTGTCCATGGCTCTTCTAATTCTTGCCACTTCACTTAAACCAGTTTGATAAATATCTTCTGGAGTCCTATTGGTAGTGGTTTGTTTTTTCACTTGATAAGCATACATTTCAGCTCCTGATGGAATAGAAGACAATCCTGATGTAGTTCTTGCTTTTGGTAAATATTCATTTTGCAAAAAGTCAGCTAATTTTTTAAACGTAGGAACAATCACTGTAAGAATAGATGCTTGATATTCCTTGGTTAATCGCTCTTTATCTGCTGTAGAAAAACTAGCAGGCATTAATTTAATTGGGCCATAAAATAAACTTTTCTTTGCATCGGTTACCACCATACTCTGCATTTGTGGAATCATTTTTACTACCACCGATTGGGGAAATACAATACCTGCCTTCATGCCTAAATTGAAATTTCCAATAGCGGTATCCGCCCATACAGAAAAAGCATTTACCCTTTTTAACCAGTCGTCATAATCTTTCACTTTTTTAAAAGGCTGAGCGCTAGTGCCAGTGCCAAATTGAGCAAAAATTAAGGGGAAGGAATTTATTTGACTAAAGGGCAAATATTCAAAATGGAATTTATAGCCCTCCCTATTCATTTCCAATTCATCTTTTAATACGTCATAAGATATTTGATCATTGGCACTTAATGACGCATGATTGTAATGCTTTAAACTATCTAAAAAACGCTGAATGAATTTTTTGCGGTCTTCCAAGAACGCCATAGAGCCATTATTGGGAAGTAGGTCATTGTACCTATCGTCGCCTATTTGAGTGGCTTGAAATGGATTTTGTTTTAGTCCTTCTTGAAAATACAGTTCGGTAAGTGCTGCAAAGCTTTTGTTGGCTTCAAGCGTCTTGTTTTCATTGTTTTGCTTACAAGCGCCTAAGCTGCTTAGGAAAACCAAAGCAAGTATGATTTTTTTCATTTTACTGTATTTTCATAAAAATAAAGGAATAAAGTTCAACACTATAATTTTTGGCAACTATTTCAATTACCTGTTGATTTAGCCGAAATTCCCGAACTTCATCCATATTCAACTACACCATTATGAAGCACCGTTTTTTAATTCCTAGAGTCAGTTTGTTGCTAATTTATTTGATGACTTATAACCTTGTTATTTCTCAAGTTAATAAATCAAGTAATTACAGTGATCTTGTTGCTCTATTCAAGGAATGGCTTGCTTTTGAAAAACCCCCTCTGAGAAAAGCTGCACCTGATTATACTGTTGAGACTTTTAATAAAAGGTTACCAGTATTTAAAAAATTACAGCAAAAATTGAATGGTATAGATACATCGGCATGGAGGGTTGAAAACAAGGTTGATTGGATGATAGTATGGGCTGAAATGAATGGATATGATTTTAATCACAGAATTTTAAAACCTTGGGAAAGGGATCCGGCTTTTTATAAAACCATCTTTACTGAACGCAGTGATGTTCCTGCACACGAAGGGCCAACAAATCATGCTGTCATAGACATTTGGAAATACGCTTTTCCACTTTCACCCTCAGATAAGAATAAATTAATTGAACAACTGAAAGTGATTGAACCACTTAATGAACAAGCCAAGCTGAACTTGACAGGCAATGCAAAAGAACTGTGGATAGCCGGAATAAGGGATATTAAAACACAAATTGATGATTTAAATGAATTATTTGATAAAACTGGTGTGAAAGAAAATCAAATATTGTCTACAGAAATACACAAATCAATTACATCAACTGAGAAACTGGTACAATGGCTTGAAGCAGAATCTTCCAAGAAAACAGGACCTTCTGGGGTGGGCAAGGAAAATTATAATTGGTACGCAAAAAATGTTCACCTTGTTCCATTAACATGGGATGATCAAGTAGTATTACTAAAAAGAGAACTCTCAAGAGCTTGGTCTTCTCTCAAATTGGAGGAACACAGAAATAGAAAATTGCCATTGCTGTCTGAGGCGAATACAGTTTTGGATTATGATTCATTGAATGAAAGATCGGTTAAGAGTATCATTCAATTCCTTGATCAGCAACAATTGCTAACAATGAAAAGCTATTATGAGCCTGCCTTGAGGGCGCACAAAGGGCAGTTTGTACCAAAAGAGAAACGTAATTTTTTCTTGATCACCATGCATTATGATCCACGCCCTTTATTTTCTCATTTTTATCATTGGTTTGAATTGGCGCAAATGGATCTAGAACCACATGCTTCTGAAATTCGTAGAGCACCATTGTTGTATAATATTTTTGATTCACGCAATGAAGGAATGGCAACAGCGGTGGAGGAAATTTTCATGAATGCCGGATTATACGATGCTGATCCAAGGGTAAGAGAGATTGTTTATATACTGATTGCTCAACGTGCTGCAAGAGGGTTGGGTTCACTGTATGCCCATGCAAATGAAATGACCATGGAGGAAGCAGGAAAAGTACATGCTGAATATACGCCGCGTGGCTGGATGAAAACCGAAAAAGAATTATTGAAATTTGAACAGCATCTATATTTACGACAGCCGGGATATGGCACAAGTTATATTACAGGAAAATACCTCATTGATGAAGCCATGGCAGAATATGCAAGGAAAATGGAATTGACTGGTCAAACATTTTCTATCAAGCAATTTTTGGACCGGATGAATCAAATTGGTTCCGTACCAACATCATTGGCTGCTTGGGAATTAAATGACGCCTATTAATCAATAGCATTTATCTCCATCCACCACCTAGAGCCCTATAGATGCTTGTTACGGCAATTGACTGTCGTTTTCTGGTTTCTACTAATTCTAGTTTGGTTGACAATGCATCTCGCTGGGTAGTTAATACTTCTAAATAGTTGGCTCTTGCATATTTAAATAATTCATTGGAAATATCTACTGCATTTCTAAGAACAGTTGCTTCTTTGGATTTAAGCAGATACATTTTTTCCAAATTACTGATATTAGAAAGCTCATTGGTCACTTCTACAAATCCATTTAAAATTGTTTTCTGGTAACTATACATTGCTTGAATTTGTACAGCATTGGCTGTTTTAAATTCTGCAATAATTCCATTACGATTGATAATTGGCCCCATTAATCCACCAGCCAAAGAGTACAACATGGATTCTGGTAAAGTAAATAAAAAACTTGGCTTAAAGGCTTGCACACCTAAGGTACTGGTAATATTTAACGAGGGATAAAATTCCAATTCCGCAGTTTTAAGATCTAATTTAGCTGCTAATAATTCTAACTCTGCTTGTTTAATATCCGGACGGTTCTTTAATAATTGTGAAGGAATACCTGCTTTTATTTGATTAGGAACCTCCGCCGTTAGGGTTGTTTTATCTCTTAGAATTTGCTGCGGATACCTGCTCAATAAAAAATTGATTTTATTCTCTGTTTCTGTAATGGCTTGAAGCGTTTCAAATTCATAGTGCTGAGAATTGTATACTTGTGCTTCAAATTGCTTTACGGCTAATTCTGTAACAACTGAAGCCTCTTTTTGAATTTTTACCACTTCCAATTGACTCTGAAGCAAACCAATGGTTTCCCTGATAATGTCTAAATTATTGTCTAGTGCAAGTAATTGGTAATAGGAATTGGCTATTTCTGCCACCAAGTTTGTGACAACAAAATGTTTACCTTCTAAGCTTGAAAGGTATTTGGTGAAAGCAGCTTTTTTTGAATTGCGCAGCTTACCCCAGATATCCACTTCCCAACTTGCTTCCAAGCCTAGCGTAAGATTGGTAAGATGTTCAGGAACTGTCTTACCTGGTGTAATTTCTGCTGAAGCATCACCCGCTCCTTGTGAAGTGTATCTGCCTACTTTTTCCACAGAAAGCCCAGCACCAGCAGTTACTGATGGAAATAACAGGCCATTTCTAAATCGCACCTTATTTTGTGCAATTTCAATATCCTGCAAAGTGGTTAAAACATCCAAATTATTTTTTAAAGCAGTATCAATTAATGCTACTAAGTATGGATCATGAAAATATACCTTCCAATTTACATCAGCCGAATTAGCGCCATCGGTTGAAGTAGAAAATGTACTAGGTATTGTTTGCAATGGCGCAACTTGCATTACAGCAGGAATTTTACAACTCCAATAAAAAACAACTATAAAAAGTAGGATAATATAATTTATTTTCTTTGACATGTCTAAACTTTAAATTTCTTCAGTTAAAGGGTTTTCGTTTTCGTCTTCAATCAGTATATGCTTTTCAGAAATTTTTGCAAATACATAATACAAACCAGGGACTATTAATACACCAAATACGGTTCCGAATAACATTCCTCCAGCAGCAGCTGCACCAATGGTTCTATTTCCAATGGCCCCAGGGCCTGATGCAAATATTAATGGGATCAATCCAGCGATAAATGCAAAGGAAGTCATTAAGATAGGCCTTAGACGTGCTGCAGCACCATCAACAGCAGCTTGGAAAGGGGTTTTTCCTTCTCTATGTCTTTGCACCGCAAATTCTACAATTAGTACGGCATTCTTTCCTAGAATTCCAATTAGCATGACCATGGCAATTTGAGCGTAGATATTATTTTCTAAACCCAACATTTTTAATAAAAAGAAGGCTCCAAAGATTCCCGTTGGCAAAGAAAGTAGAATGGGGAGTGGAAGCATGAAGCTTTCATATTGTGCGGATAATACTAGGTATACAAACACCAAGGAAATAATGAATATATAAATCGCTTGATTGCCTCTTCCCACCTCATCGGCTGAAATACCAGCCCAATCTATACCAAAGCCTCTTGGGAGTTTTTGTTCTGCCACTTCTTTTACAGCTGCAATGGCCGCTCCACTACTGTATCCTGCTGCGGGTCCACCACTAATTTCTGATGCATTAAACATATTATGTCTAGTGATTTCAGAAAGACCATATACCCTTTGCATGGTCATGAAAGTTGAAAAAGGAACCATTTCATCTTTATCGTTTTTAACATAGAGTTTCAAAACATCTTGTGGAAGTGCCCTGTATTGAGGAAGGGCTTGAACCATCACTTTATATTGACGGTCATACATGATAAAACTGGTTTCATAATTACTACCAATCAATGTAGACAATGTGTTCATGGCATTATCAATCGTAACCCCTTTTTGCTGAGCTTTATCATTGTCAATATTCAACATGTATTGTGGAAAGCTGGCACTGTAAAAAGTAAATACAGAACTGAGTTCGGGTCTTTTATTCAATTCTCGAACAAAATCCTTACTTACCGTCTCCATTTTTTTAAAGTCATTGCTTCCTGTTTTATCTAATAGCCTCAATTCAAATCCCCCTGCAGCTCCATATCCAGTCACTGCCGGTGGTGGAAAAAACTCTATGGATGCTCCTTTAATATCTTTTGTCTTTTCTTCTAATTCATCCATCACTTCTTGCATGCTGTGTTTGCGTTCATCCCAAGGTTTCAGGTTAATCAAACAAGTACCAGAATTTGATCCAGTTCCTTCCGACAAAATCTCATAACCAGCCATAGAAGAGACCGATTTGATATCTTCAATTCCAGCTGCAACTTTTTGCACTTGCGCTGCAACCGCATTGGTTCTTTCTAGAGTAGATCCTGGTGGAGTTAAGATGATGGCATAAAAAACACCTTGATCTTCATTTGGTATGAAGCCTGAGGGTACGCTTGAACTCAATTGCCAAGTACCAATACAGAATAAAATTAAAACCACAAATGTGAGTATTCTTCTATTGACAATTAAACCAACTAAGCGCTTATATTTTCCTTGCAAAAGATCAAAACCATTATTGAATGATGCTAAGAAACGGTTCAATAAATTTTTCTTCTTTGGTATTCCATGTGTGTTTTTTAACATCATGGCACATAAAGCAGGCGTAAAAGTTAGTGCAACAATACCTGAAAGAATAATAGCAGTTGCCATTGTTACAGAAAACTGTCTATAGAAAATACCTACAGGGCCAGACATAAACGAAACTGGAATAAAAACAGCAGCCATTACCAGTGTTATGGCTATAATTGCTCCGCTGATTTCTTTCATTGCAAGAATGGTTGCCTCTTTAGGGTTCAGGTGATTCACTTCCATTTTTACGTGAACGGCTTCCACAACTACAATGGCATCATCCACCACAATACCAATTGCCAATACCAGTGCAAAAAGGGTGATCAAATTGATGGTAATCCCAAAGAGTTGCATAAAGAAAAACGTACCCACCAAAGAAATGGGAACGGCAATTACCGGAATCAAAGTAGAACGCCAATCTCCCAAGAAAATAAAAACAACCAAAGCCACCAAGATAAATGCCTCTATTAAAGTATGTATCACTTTCTCTATAGACGCATCTAAAAATTTAGATACGTCATAACCCAATGAATAATCCATTCCTTTGGGAAAAGAAGACTTTTTAATTTCTTCTAATTTTTCTTTAACATTTTTAATTACATCGCTAGCATTACTTCCATAAGACTGTTTAATAACAATTGCAGCAGAAGGTCTTCCGTTTAATTTGGAATACAAGTCGTAATAAGTGCTTCCAAATTCTACATCAGCAACATCTTTTACCCTCAATATTTGACCATCTGAACTAGATCTTAAAATAATATTTTCATACCCTTCCTTTGTTGTGAATCTACCTGTATATTTCAAAACATATTCAAAAGCTTGTGACTTTTTCCCAGAAGCCTCACCGGTTCTTCCTGGAGATGCTTCCAAACTTTGTTCATCCAATGCTTTAAGCACTTCATCTGCGGCAATTTTATATGCAAGCATTCTATCTGGCTTTAGCCAAATTCTCATGGAATATTCCCTATCTCCCAAGATGTCTGCAAAACCTACTCCGTCTACTCTTTTAATTTCTGATAGCAAATTAATGTCTGCATAATTGTACAAGAAATTTTCATCCAATGTTTGGTCGTTGCTATACAAATTAACGTACAGGAGCATATTAGATTCTTCTCTGGTAATTTTAACACCTTCTCTTACAACAATTGGAGGCAATTTATTAATTACAGCAGCAACCCTATTCTGAATATTAACCGAAGCAATATTCGGATCCGTACCTAAGTTAAACACAACTTGTATAGATGCAGTACCATCATTACCTGCGTCTGAGGCAATATATTTCATTCCAGGCACGCCATTAATGGCACGTTCTAATGGAATAACAACAGACTTAATCATGAGCTCTCCATTTGCTCCAGGATATTCTGCTGAAATATTTACTTTAGGTGGAGAAACAGATGGGAACTGCGTGATTGGTAATTTAATCATTGCCAATACGCCCAAGAAAATAATGATCAGGGAAATGACAATAGAAAGAACAGGTCTATGAATGAATCTTGAAAACATAATGAATACTTTGTGAAATTTGAATTTCTATTGTTTGATTAATTGTAATTGTCCAATAACTTCCTTTGCGGGAATAAATGTTGGGTCAATTTTTTCATCTTCTTTAACCGATTGTAATCCTTCCAACAATATCTTATCATTGATAGATAGACCTGATTCAATGACATATAAATTAGACAGGCGTTGCTTGATAACAACATTTCTAGCTTTGAGTACATTGTTTTGGTCTACTACAAAAACATAGGTCTTATCTTGTAAATCAAAAGTGGCTTTTTGAGGAATGATTATCGCATTCTTTACATCTACTGTTAATTGTACTTTTCCAGTTTCTCCGTGTTTCAACAATAAATCAGGATTAGGAAATTTTGCCCTAAATGCAATACTTCCGGTATTCTTGTCAAAATCTCCTTCAATGGTTTGAATAACTCCTTTGTATTTATGAGGCTGATTATTAGCCAATAATAAGGTTACAATATTGGATTTGTCATTCTTTAACCTGTTTTTATAATCTAGATACTCTATTTCAGATACATTAAAATAAGCATATACTTCTTTGTTATTGGACAATGAAGTGAGCATGGTGCCTTCGTCAATTAAACTTCCCACTTTAGACCTTAAACGATCTACCGTTCCTCCAAATGGGGCAGTGATTTTGGTAAATGAAAGATTTGCTTCAGAAACACCCACATCGGCTTTTGCCTCGTTTAACTTAGCCATAGCCAAGCCTAATTCTGTTTGTGAAACAATTTTTTTATCGGCTAAAATTTTGACATTTTGCATTTCCAATTCAGCTGTTCTAACCCTTGCTTGGGCTTTAGCTAAGTCTGCATCGTAGTCTCTTGAACGAATAGTAAATAATAACTGACCCTCATTGACCAATTGACCTTCGTCTATTTTAATGGTTTCTAAATATCCTTTAACCTTTGCCCTGACTTCAATATTTTGAATGGATTGAATTTCAGCAATATATTCTTTGGTTAAAGAAGTATCCATTAGAATTGCTGTAGTAACAGGTAATTTACCCATTTCCTTTTTTTCTTCTTTTTTTGGTTTACAAGCTGAAAATCCAACAAATAGAAATAGACCAATTAAAACAAGAGACTTATACATACTTTAATTTTTTTGCTAGAATTGATTACTAAAATATAGTAATCGTTTTATAATTTTTACTTGACCGATGTAGCTATGAATGTTCCATATTTTATGAAATAATGCAGTTGAAAATGCTACATTTTATTTCTACATTTAAAACGGAATGAGGAACTGATTGGAGAATGCCAATCCAGATAAATAGAAAATTAAATTCTATAAATACCAATAAATGATTGGATGGATAAAAGCGGATTAATGAAAGTGTCCGTCAATTTTATCCTAGAAACTAAGACTTCTTTATAAAAATCAAAAGAATAATCATCTCTTTTAAAACCTGGTTTTGAATTAGCTAGAAATTTTTTTTCAAAATGACTAATTTCATCTTCGGTCAGTTCTAATAAATCGGTACCTATAAAATCATTTTGGGTAGCCGGTTGATTAAAGATGGAATTGCTTTGTTCTTGATGAGTAATTGAGAAAATAGTATTGTTTACCTCCTTTGCATTGCTCATTGCTGGGTGGAAGTATGCTAAGAAAACAATAAATAGAGATATAATTTTTTTCATTAACTATTCAAATATACATTCAGAAAAGCTAGCTTAACTATTTTTAACAAATTTTAGTCAAGTGTGTTAGATGACTAATGTTTTTTAAATTGCTAATACGTGTTAGTTTCAAAAAATAATACGCTGCGCTCTTGTCTAAGTTTACAGGGCAATTGTTTCAACAATTTAATGTGCGCTTTCGTTTTTAATTAAAAGTTTAATCCCTCTAATGCAAAAATTGTTCGTCTCTTTTAAATTCTTAGTAAGATTGCCAATTTTTATAAATACTCAAATACATAACGCCAATTGGAGCGCAGAGGAACAAAGTATTAAATATTAAAAAAATGATTTTTTTATACTTTTATTTACATCCACTTGGTTCAAAGAACAAACACTTAAACATTACTTATTAAAACACCTTTCAACAAAATTTTATACGTTGGATTTGTTTTGATTGGAAATTGGGTTAAATGATAAAAAATAGAAGTTATTATAGATCATTGCCATATGAAACCAAAACGCTGGATGCTAATAACTATTCGTGGCGTTTAATGTTACTATTTAACACTTATCTATTAAGATTGATAAGATTGATGGTTTTTGTTTTAACTTTGCACAAAAATTAGTTGTGCACAGTAAAAATAGGTTAAATCCAGTGAAAGTGTCGGTGTTAATGACTGTTTTTAATACCAATTTTTCCTATACCAAAAGAGCAATTGACTCCGTCTTAAAACAGGATTTTCAAGATTTTGAGTTGATTATAATTGACGATGGCAGCAAGGAAAATAACCGGGAATTGTTGATGGATTATGTAGAAAAAAAAGAGGATAAAATCAGCTATATCCGACACAGTAATCGCGGTCAATCTGAATCAATCAATCGCGGCGTCCTATATAGTTTGGGAGAATATATCACAATTATTGATAGTGACGACGAGTACAAACCGAATCATTTGAGCAAATGCTTACGGGAAATAAATGAGTTGGACTTAATTTGCTCAACCTCAGAAACTATAGTTGATAATGATGACGATTATTATGTGTCCGACAAAAACGACCTTACTAAACTCATTCACTTAGATGAAGTTATCTTGTTTGGAACTTTATTCGGACGGAAAAATGTGTTTACCAGCATTAATTTTAAAACAGGTTTCGCAGCCGATTCCGATTTTTACGAACGAGCTACCAAGCTTTTCCGTGTAAAAAAATTAGACTTGCGCACTTATGTTTATCACCGTAATATTCCTAATAGTATTTGCGCAACAACAAAAAAAGCTAATTTAATCAGCGCTTAAACATGGCTTTTGAATTGCCTTTTTTTCCGCCAAGTACAAATTTAGTAATGGCCTGTCACATTACTGGTGTATACGATGTGAACCGAAATACAACACTTGCCAACGACGCTTACGAATTGGTCAAGGATTGGGAGGAATCCATTACAACAGTAAATGTAAAAGCTGTTATTTTTCATAATAGTTTCTCTGAAGAAACTTGCAAATCAATTGAAAATAAAAATATTAGGTTCATTAGGATAGACTATAATCCTCAATTTAATCCCAATGTATATCGTTATTTTGTTTACAGGAATTTTTTACAACAGCATATTCAACAAATCAACGGAATTTTTATTACCGATATTACCGATGTGGTCCTTGTAAATAACCCATTTATCCATCCGCTTTTTATTGAAAATCCAAATGCCCTTTTTTGTGGCGACGAACCCAAAATATTAGACAACGATTGGATGATTGCTCATGCCGAAAATTTACGGAAAAACATACCCGATTATGCAGCTTATGAAAGAAATTTTGGAAATGAGACCTTGCTGAATTGTGGAATTATTGGAGGTTCTGCTTCCTTATTTTTTGATTTTTTACAACAGCTTTGCGCCATTCATCAACACGCTAATCACGATAACAAAACCGCATACACCGGCGACATGGGCGCATTCAATTATTTAGCACGTACAAAGTTCAATAAGCAACTAATCCATGGAGCACCAGTAAATACAGTTTTTAAACAGTATGAAAATAATAGAAACGATTGCTGGTTCAGACACAAATAACTTGTTTCAGAAACCATCATGACTTAAACCTATTTGTAAGCAATGCTGGCATTCATAATTGGATGAATTTTTTTGACCCCGAATTTTATGAAAAAGAGATGCATAAACAAGGCTACTCAAAGCTGAAATATTGTTTTTCCGGAAAAACAAACGCCTCACTTAAAAGATATAAGTAAGGCGTTTGTTATTATCATCTAAGAAAATTAGTACCCAGGATTCTGATACATTTTTGTAGGATCTAATTTAAACTCATTATAAGGTATCGGAAAATAGTAGTCCTTTGTTGTCATATTTGTCAAAGGTGAATTGTCATAATTTGCCTGATTTTTTGCCTGAAAGTAAGCTACTAGTTCTGTAGGTGTAAAAAACCTGGTTAGATCATGCCAACGATGGTGCTCAAAAGCAAGTTCTATTCTTCTTTCGTGCAAAATGGCCAATTTAAGTGTTGGATATTTAGCCTTATAGTTGGCATCATTCAACATAGTAGCATATACTGGCATACCGGCTCTTGTTCTAACCATATCCAGATATTTGATGGCATTGGTATTATCGCCTTGATAGAAATAAGCTTCGGCAATATTTAAAATCACGTCTGCATATCGAATCAGAATCCAATCGTTTCCTCCATAACCGAGAGTACTTGCGGTTGCACTTGCGTCGCGGAATTTGGTGATATAATAACCGTTGACAGCAGGGGCAAATTTTAGAGAGAAAGTGGTTCTTACATCACCTGACTCAAACTCATTCAGCAAATCTTTGGTAAACAAACCCCCTGCTCCCTGTGATGGAAAAAGAGACAATAGCGTTTCGCCTTTTGCCTGATTGGATCTAGCCAAGGATGAGGAATATGATGCATCACCCTGCTTATATGCAATCTGCAAAATAATCTCTGCATTAGTTGTTTTCTTAGCTACATCAAAAACATCAGCAAATGGAATATCTGAAAGATTGGTAAATGTCTTTTGATTAAAACAAGCTAACAGATAAGTTTGGGCACTTGCCAAATAAGTTGTGTTGACAGTGGTACCAAGTGTTGTTGCCATAGTAAGATAAACCTGACCCAGAACCGCATTAACAGCTTGCATAGAAACCCTTCCTTTGGTTGCAGCAGGTTGTACTACTGGTAATCCACCATTTAAAGCATCTTTTAAATCAGCTACAATTTGATTATACACCACATCTCTTTTTGCTCGGAAAGTGAGAGCTGCGGATTGATCTGCAGATGTAAGACGGTCGGTTACCAAAGGAACATCACCAAACTCCCTTACCAGGTTGAAATACATATACGCTCTGATGAATTTCAACTCAGCAATATATTGTGCTTTTGTGGCGGGATTGGCAAAACTAACCTTATCAATAACAGATAAAATTAAATTGGCCCTAGAAATGGGTATGTACAATGCAGTCCAATGGCTTTGTAAATAGCTATTACTTGCTACAATTGAAAAAGCGGTAAACTGAAATGGTTCTCCATTGTTAGATTGGTTGTCGGTGGTATTCACATCATCAGCACGATCATCCGTCCATAATGCGGCTCCCTCCCCAATACAGTTGGAACTTCTTAGCGATTGATAAACACCATAAACACCAGTAGTAATATCCGTTTCGGTCTGGTATCCATTATCAACTGATACGCCATTGGGATTGGTTTGTTCCAAAAACGTTTTACTGCAGCTATTTAATCCAACAAAGAGGATCATAGCAAAACTTATTGATATTATTTTACGCATAAAATGATAATTAATAAAATTGATCAAGGATTTAGAACTGAATTTTTAAACCTGTATTGAAAGATCTTGCCAATGGATATTTACCATAGTCAACACCAGGAGTTAGGTTGCTTCCATTATTAAAATCCACTTCAGGATTATAACCAAGGTATTTTGTAACTGTAAATGCATTGTCTACCGATGTGTACCATCTCAGATTAGTAATACCTAATTTCCTAGTGAACTTTAATGGAGTCAAGTTAAATCCTAGTGTAATATTGGTACACCTAAAGAAAGATCCATCTTGCAAATAGTAATCAGACAACCTGGTGCTGTTACTTTGTGACCCCCCACGTGAAGCCCTATATTCAACTCCATTTCCAGGATTGGCGTCTGATCGGTATCGTTGATCAATCACCGAATATTGATTACCTGAGCCTTCCATGTTTCTGATGTAATAATCTTGACCATCTATCACCTGATTTCCTTTTGAACCATTGAAGGATGCATTTAAATCAATGTTTTTGTAATTAAAGTACAGACCAAATCCATAAGTATACTTTGGATAAGGAGTTCCAATTACTATCTTGTCCGCATCATTAATAATTCCATCGCCATTTGTGTCCCTAAAATAAAGGTCACCTGCTCTTAATGGAGTAGTTGAATAAGTTGAAACAGGGAATGCTAGTAATTTATAACCAGCAGGAAATTTATTTCCATTTGCCTTGTACACAGCCTGATCAGCATTTACATTAGCAATATCATTTTCCTTAACCATTCCGGCAACCTGCAAACCAAAGAATGAACCAACAGGACTACCTTCTCTTGTTACGTGAGTGATATAACTTCTTTCTGCACCATTAATTTGAATTTCACTTGCGCCGCCAAGACTTATAACATTGTTTTTATTGGATGTAATATTTCCGCTAACGCTCATATTGAAATCTTTTGAACGCACCACTTTAAAATCCAATTGTAAATCAAATCCATTATTTTGAATATTTGAATTACGCAAGTTGGTTAAGATTGCAGTTGAGCCTGCTAAGGAAGAAATGCTTTGATTGTATAACAAATTGTAAGACCTGGATCTGTAATAGTTCAGAATAACAGACAAACGGTTATCAATCAAACTTGCATCCAATCCAAAATTGTATTGTGCGGTAGATTCCCATCCAAGTTTAGAATCTGTGATACCACCTGCCCAAGTTGCATTATACACGGTACTTCCAATTACCTGACCACCAGTTCCTGTTGCTCCTTGCTCGTATCGATAGTTACCAATATTGTTATTTCCAGTAAGACCCCAGCTAGCCCTTAATTTAAGCGTAGAGTGTTTTCCCAACCAATCGTTATAAAATGATTCGTTAGATATTGTCCAACCTGCTGAAACAGAACCAAACTGACCCCAGCGATTTTCTGGTCCAAATCTAGATGATGCATCAGATCTAAAAGAACCGGTTAAAAAATATCGACTATTATAACTATATACTATCCTTCCCAAATAAGACAATAAAGTAGTAGTTGATTTTCCAGAACCAGACAACCTGTAAAAATCACCCAACACAGAACCTCCGTTGGTAATTTCAGGTATCAGGTCATTTGTATAGTTTTTAGTACCTACTGATACAATATCCGTATTGGTTTCCTGAGCAGAATATCCAACAAGTGCGTCTACACTGTGTTTTCCAAACTGCTTTTTATAATTTAAGGTAAACTCTCCCAATATATCCTGACTTGATAAATTCTGGGCTGATGAATTTGCAGCTAAAATAGATTGAGTTGATCCTGGAGGATTGATTCCACTACTCAAATTAGTAGGATAATAGTACTCATATTTCTCATTGTAATTGCCTCCTCCAAGGTTTAGTTTGGCGGAAAGGTTTTTTACAATTTGGTATGTTGCATTCACATTATAAGTGGCCCTTGTTCCTTTACGCATAATGTTCACCCTTTGTGCCAAGGCCAGGGGGTTTTCAATTCCTTGAAAGGAATAGGAATATCCGTCGGTTTGAGCTCCCGCACCTTTATCTGCAGTAGCCAAAGTTCCATCAGCATTGTAAGCAGGGAAAATTGGCATATAAACCAAAGCACCTAAAATTGGGCCTTGGTTAAAACGTCCTTCTTGAACCTCACGATTTACGGTGTTGGTAACAAAAACACTTGAAGAGACTTTCAGTTTCTTATTAACATCAGCATCTATATTGGCTCTTAAATTAATCCTTCTCTGATAAGTACTGTTTAATATACCTGGCTGATCCAAATAACCTCCACTTATTAAATAACGCGTACTTGCATTACCACCAGAGAAAGAAAGATTATGGCGTTGCACTAGTGCATTTTGATACAATACATCTTGCCAATCAGTATTGTACTTTGGTTGTAATACTTTCTGATTTTGAAAATCGTACAAGTCTTTCAAGATACAAACAGAACAACCTGTTGCAGTCTGTCCAGCTTTTACAATACGTGTTGCATTATCATCAGAATAAAAATTATCACTCCAAGCAACTCCCTTAGAAATCAAGATATCTTTATAATTAGAATTTCTTCCTTCTACAAATAAGTCAGCAAACTGTGTTGCATTCAGCATTTCAACTTTATGCGCCAAAGACTGACTGCCTATTTGGTAGTCATAAGTAAAAGAACCAGTACCTGTTTTTCCTCTTTTTGTAGTAATCAAGACTACTCCAGCTGAAGCTCTTGAACCATAGATAGCTGCTGATGCCGCGTCTTTTAAAACTTCAATAGATTCAATATCTTCTGGATTGATAAAAATATCATTTCCGGCTGTTGATGGGTTATACCCGTTTGTAGCATTACCGCCATTACCCTGACCCTGACTGATATTTCCGCCCATAGCGTATCCATCAACTACATATAGCGGCTCAGAACTAGCATTGATAGAACCAATACCGCGAACACGCAATTTGGCACCGGAATAGGGTGCACCACTTACCTGGGAAACTTGTACCCCAGCAATTTTTCCAACTAAAGCCTGACTAAGTGTTGAGCTTGAAAGATTTAACTCACTTGCTTTAACGCTAGAAATAGAGCCCGTTAAATCGCTCTTGCGCAAACGTTGATATCCAATAGTTACTTCTTCTAATTGTTTAACATCTTCCTTCAACTTTACAGCTATTGTAGCAGATTCAGCAGTAATTTCCTGAGTCAAGAATCCTACTGAACTAATGATCAAGACGCTTCCTTGATTTACCTCTAAACTAAAACGACCATTGGCATCTGTAGCAATAGCCTTATTAGTTTTTTTGACAATAACGCTTACACCAGCAAGTGGAAGATTGTTTTCATCTGTTACTATACCAGACACTTTGATTGGTGCATTAATTTCAGCATAATGCTCAGTTGCTAAAACAAAATTTGATGACCCATTTAAAATGCACAACGTCAAAAGACAAAAGAGCATTTTTCCAAAACCAGTCACCCATCTCTTTAACTGTTTTGGTAGATTTTTTTCTTGCATGTTATATTTGTTTTGATTTTTAATTGATGACCATCAAGTTGGAATTATTCTTCCTTGATGATGTAACTGCAATACCTTTATTGTATTGATTATTGAAAAAACTGAAACCTTCTAGTTCATCAAGTCTATCATTGATATCTATAATTCTAATAACAGATTCAGTACCGGCTGCTATAGATTTGGCCAGATCTAAAAAAGTAAATCGCCATTTTCTTCCTTCAATTTGATTTTGAATCAGCACCAGTATCCCCTTGTCTTGCATCCAATACAAATTTTGAACCCAAGGCGAACAACGGAATTTTTTATACAATACTTTATTCTCTGAGGTTCTTTTTGCTTTTTTCAATTGACTGGGATCATACAGTCTAACTTCATTATTCTTTCCACCATAATCTGCAGTAGCTACCCACCATTTTTGTTGGTATTGTACATATTCAGGACGGGTTCCTTGAATACAAGTATCATCTTCAATTGAATTAAGTAGATTTCCATCTAGTGTTTTTGTTTTTTGTAGACCTTCCCAATTAACACAATAAATTACCGCTTTCCACAATGTGCCTTCTGGGTTTAACCTGATACTATTTCCAATAAATACTGGCATTTTTTCATGTATGGCTATTCCAGTGGGATGGTTAATGATATCTGAATCATGTATGGTGAGCTTTATTTCTTGATGCTGGTATACCAAGCTGTCTCCTTGAAGTTGATATTCTCTAATCATTCCAACTTCCCTGTCACCATATAAAAAAATCTTTTCTTTTTGTATGGATACCCCCTGACAAGCACCCAATGAATCAATGCTTTGTTCTTGTTTTATCTTCAAAGTTGATTGGCTAATGAAAGAGCTAGTCACTAATAGGAAAATGATAAGACTAATCATTAAATATTTCATTTTTCTGTTTTTAATATCTGTTGAATCAATATGTTTGACTGGTTCTAACCTAGTGTTTAGGGATCAATTGGCTCAGTAGGATTAATTTGCAAAGCCTCTATAAGCGGATAAAATTCTAGTTCTGTTTCTGACAATCTCTTACCATTTCTATAAGGCGCTTCATTTAATTCTTTCAAGCAACGTGGAATCATATTCTCTATCATGGCACTTTGTCCCCTTGTAGTACAGGTAATAGCAGGTTTTTCAAATGGCATTCCATATCTAAAAATCATTCTTACCGTATTGCGCATATTGGTAGTGGTATGCCTGGCATGTGGGTCAATGATTATAGCATTTTCAGGTATGCCTAATTTTTCAATTAAATACTTCTTTTGTTCTGTTGCTTCACAGAATGGGGTTTTATAGGGATGAACTTTGCCACCTGAACTAACAATAAATGGGGCTAGACCTTGTTTGTATAATAGGGCTGCTAATCTGCAACGCAACATGCCTTCTGCACTCAAAGCCATTTTTGGATCATCCGGCCCTGCTCCTGGTATTAGAATAACTGAATACTTATATTGATCCCATTTAACAGTTTTTATTTTTTGTACGGCTAATCTGTTTTCACCCTTTGCCATTGGTTCAAAATCAGCCGCTTGCTCCCTTTCGTTCATTTCCAAAAAATAGAGGGCACTCAACATGGATGGCAAAAAGAATAAACGGTTGTTGACAGTTTCTTTTATTAAAACAGTTGAAACATTACTGAGAAAGTTGGAATAACCTGCAGAATAATTAGCAGGATTTTTAGGGTCTCTTATTCCCAAACTAATTGAATCAATATTGGGATAATTTGGTTTGTTGCCGGCGGCATATACGCTTATACAAAAATTTATTCCGCTTGCATCCTGCTCCCATGCTTTAACCAATAGCTCTTTAGGAGTAGCATGTTGGAATAGTATATAACATCCAGAAGGGATTAAATGAGATTGGACCATTTTTCCCAATGCATTATCAGTTTTGTATAACTCAGCTAGTCTATGACCAATTATTTTTATTTCTTGTTCAGAAAATTGCATTCTGCCAATATAACATATGGCGTTTTTACCACATTGTTGATAGGAAGCAATGAGTGAATCGTTTTTTTGCTTGGCAATTGTTGAAAATATAGTATCGCTAACAAGTAATTTATAAACATCAGGAAGCTCCTGCATCAGGGTTAGTAGATAATAATTTTTAGATTGAAGAATGCTCTTTCCAGTTAGTAATTGGTAGGAGAACTGGGGTTTATTTGATTGTGCAATAAGAGTAGACATACACATTAATAAAAAAGATACTCCTACTATGCGCTTGAAAAATAATCTCGTTTGCATCTTAAAATATTAAGATGCAAAATTCAATCTTTTGACTATGGTCCAATAGGTTCTTAATTCAATTAATCATTTGTTATTAATTGCACAACATTTTGTTAATGTAATCAAAAAATAAAAAGTTATATAACATGAATAATTACAAAAATTATTATTAAGCTAATCTACTTTTGCATTTTTTAACTTTCAATAAACTTAGTTTTAACATTTATCTTTATAAAGACCATATTTTATGCGTTTGAAAACCTGTTTGCTTATTGTAAGCCTAATGTACGTTAGCGCTCTATTGAATGCCCAAGACTTTCAGTCCATCGAAAAAAATAGGGTACAACTACCAAATGGTTGGTCTATTACGCCTATTGGAAAAAGTATTCAACTAGATGATTTGCCATTAAATATTGCAGTCAGCAAAAAACACAGATACGCCGCAGTGACTAATAACGGACAAAGCACACAATCCATCCAATTGATTGACGCAAAAAGTGAAAAAGAACTAGATAAAGTCATTGTAAGCAGGGCTTGGGGTGGATTGGTCTTTAGTGAAGACGAAGAATCGCTTTATGCATCAGGTGGAGATAATAACTGGATTTTGCATTTTGAAATTAGGAATAATAAACTGGTGATTGCTGATACTATTAAACTTGGCAATGTTTGGAGTAAACAGAAAAATGCCAATTCAATTTCTCCTACCGGAATTGCCATTGATGATCGTCAACAAATTTTGTACGTAGTTACCAAACAAAATAATAGCCTTTATTTGATTGATCTAAAAAATAATTCAATCCTACAAAAAATAGAATTGGGTTCTGAAGCTTATACCTGTTTACTTTCAAAGGATAGAGAAAAACTATTTATTAGTCTTTGGGGAAAGGAACAAATAGCAGTTTTTGACACAAAGAAACAAAGGGTGATAGATTCAATTAAAGTAGGTAACCATCCTAATGATTTATGTATCTCTAATAACAACAGATTCCTATATGTATCAAATGCAAATGACAATACAGTTTCAGTTATTGACTTACAGAAACTGTCCGTTTTAGAAACCCTAAACACTGCAGTTCATCCTACAGCACTAAGTGGCACTACCAGTAATTCGGTGGCCATATCCAATAATGATAAAACATTGTATGTAGCTAACGCAGATAATAACTGCCTTGCTGTATTTGATGTGAGTACGCCAGGAAAAAGTCAATCTTTAGGATTTGTTCCTACAGGATGGTATCCTACCGTTGTTAGGGTAATAGACAGGAAGTTATTTGTTGCAAATGGAAAAGGCTTCTCTTCTTTTGCCAACCCCAATGGACCTAATCCAATTAGTAAAAAAGAAGCAGTATTGCTTCACGGTGGGGATACTACGAAACCCAAAATAGTACAATACATTGGTGGACTGTTTTTGGGTACATTAAGTATCATACCTATTCCAACCGAAAAGGAATTAGAAGTGTACTCGAAATCTGTCTACAATAACACTCCCTTTAAATTAGAACAAGAAAAAATAGCTGTTGGGGAAGAGAAGAATCCTATTCCCAGAAAAATTGGCGACCCTTCTCCCATTAAATATGTATTCTATATTGTCAAAGAAAATAGAACCTATGATCAAGTTTTGTCTGACTTTCCACAAGGAAATGGAGATACTAGTTTGTTATTGTTTGGACGAAAAATTACCCCAAACCACCATGCATTGGTAGATAATTTTGTATTGCTGGACAATTTTTATGTGGATGGAGAAGTAAGTGCAGACGGTCATGATTGGTGTATGGGAGCATATGCAACAGACTATATGGAAAAGAACTGGCCAACTAGTTACAGTGCAAGGGGAAAAGGCGCCGTGGGTAAAACGGCTTTGAACAAAGCCTTTATTTGGGACCAGGCAAAACGCTTCAATGTCTCTTACAGAACTTATGGGGAATTTGTAAATGCTGACAATACACCTAGAATTCCTGCATTAAAAGACCATTTTCCACCAGCCTATCCAACTGGTGATTTAAGGGATTCAGACACCATGCGTTACAGAATCTGGAAAAATGATTTTGATTCCCTTTTAAAAGCCGATGCTGTTCCTAGATTAAATACGTTTAGAATGTTGAGTGATCATACAGAAGGCACTGCTGCTGGAAGACCTACCCCTTATGCCCATGTGGCTGACAATGACTTAGCCATTGGTATGATGGTTGAACATATTAGCAAGAGTCCCATCTGGGAAAACACAGCCATTTTTATTGCAGAAGATGATGCGCAAAATGGACCAGATCATGTGGATGCTCATAGAACAACTGCCTATCTAGCAGGGGGATTTGTAAAGAGAAACTATGTGGATCATACCATGTATTCTTCTTCTTCCATGTTAAGAACCATAGAATTGATTCTGGGGCTTCCCCCATTGAGTCAATATGACGCCGCAGCAACACCCATGTGGCGTTGTTTCACAGAAAAACCAAACAATAGTCCTTTTAAGAGTTTGCCTTCGAATGTTAATTTAAATGATATAAATCCTGGAGGCACCAAATTGGCTGCCTTGGCAAACGGATTGGATTTTAGTGATATAGACAAAGTTCCTGACGAAATCATGAACACCATGCTTTGGAAAAGCATTAAAGGAGTAGACTCCAAAGTACCAACCCCTGTTCGTGCAGCATTTGTTAAACCAGTAAAAAGTGCGGATAAAGATTAGGACTTTAAATACTGCTCTTTTTGATGGAATGAATAAAATAATAATAAAGCAGGTAATTTATCTATTAGATGAATACCTGCTTTATTATTTGAAAAAATATATATTTATCCCATCTGCTCCGCAAAAGGCATTTTCCTAATGCGTTTGCCGGTTGCGGCAAAAATAGCACTTGACAAAGCTGCAGCTACTGGAGGAAGCGCGGGTTCTCCCAAACCAGTTGGTGCTTCTTCTGATGCTACAAATTGCACAGCAACATCTAATGGTGCGTCTTTGATTTTTAGCATATTGTAGCTATAGAAATTCTTTTCTACCACGGCACCATTGACAAAAGTTACTTTGGGGAACATGGCATGACAAATACCATCCACCACCGCACCTTGAATTTGGTTTTCTGCACCGCTTAGGTTGATGACCCTTCCACAGTTAACCGCGCAGTAAACTTTTACTACTTTGGGTTTGCCTTTTTCCAATTTTATATCTACCACTTGTGCTACATAGGTATTAAAAGAGAACCAGGTTGCAAAGCCTCTAAAGATGCCGGGTGTTTTGGTTCCCCAATTAGACATTTTTGCCACCAATTCCACAACACTTTTGTATTTGTCAGGATTGTAATCCAGTTTACCAACAGGCTTTTGTTTGGCGGCTTCAAACATTTGTAATCTATAAGCAATGGGATCCACTTTGAGTTCCGTGCAAACTTCATCCATAAAAGTTTCCGCTACAAAAGCCAATGTGTTGGCACCAGGAGCACGCCACCAACCCGTTGGGGTATTACTCTTAAGTCCCTGACCTTCTGATAAATAATTATCTATAGCACCTGCTACATAACTATCGCCTCTAATGGCCCTACCAATGCCTACACCCGATTGATGCCATGCCAATAATTTATCTCCAGCAATTGCTGCGCGATAGCGATACATTTCTGCTGGGCGATAAAAATCATTTTGCATATCGTCTTCCCTAGTCCACTGCACTTGTACGGGGCATTTGGCTGCCGCCGATATTAGCGCAGCTTCCACGCCATTATCGGTCATGAGTTTTCTACCAAAACCACCACCCTGTCTTGGTGAACTGATAGAGATTTTATCTTCCGCTATTTTTAATAAATCTGCAACTTGCTTTCTTACAGAATCTGGTACTTGTGTTGGTCCAAATAATTCCACTTTGTCTTCACGTACATCGGCATAAAAATTAAGAGGCTCCATTTGTCCGTGTGACAAAGTGGGTAATTCAAAGATGGCTTCTATTGTTTTGGCTGCTTGTTTTTGGGCCGCTTCCCAATCCCCATCTTTTCTAGAAGGAGCAGTAGCGCCTTTGTCTATCATCTCCTTAAAAGCTGCAAATTGTTCTATTGAGTTTTCTAGTTTTTCTTTGGCATCCCATTGTATGACCAATGCCTCTCTTCCTTTTTTAGCAGCCCAAGTAGAAGTTGCTAGAACAGCTACGGAGTTTTTGAGTTTAACTACTTGCTTAACACCATTCACTTTTAAAGCAGCTGTATCATCAACGCTAATAAGGGTTTTACCATAGGCTGGCGGTCTTGACACCATGGCGTATAACATGCCTTCTTTTCTGGTATCAATGCCATATAAGGGTTGACCAGTTACTATTTTATGAGCGTCTACATCTTTTACCCTTGTACCTAAAAATTTAAAATCCTTGCTGTCTTTGAGTGTTGGATTTTTAGGAACTTCTAGGGTTGCTGCTTTTGCAGCCAAATCGCCGTAGGCTAATTTTTTACCACTGGATTTGTGCAGTACCATACCATCTTCCGCTACACATTCTGTAAAAGGTACGCTCCAAGTTTGTGCTGCGGCTGCAACCAACATTTCTCTGGCAGTAGCGCCAGCTTTGCGCAAATCGGTAAATCTTCCTCTTACGGATCCGCTACCTCCTGCTGTTTGCCTACCAAATCCGGCTTGTAAAGGCGCTAATTCTACCTGTACTTTTTTCCAATCCACACAAAGCTCTTCCGCCACAATCATGGGTAAAGATGTTTTTACACCTTGACCAATTTCTGGATTAGGTGCAAGGATTAAAATGCTACCATCGGTACCAATCTTAATATAAACATTGGGTGAAAAAGCAGTGTCAGCAACGGTTTCCGCGTTGGCGGTATTATTCAAAAAAGAAAGACTGAGCATCATTCCTCCACCGGTAATGGCAGATACCCTCAGAAAATTTCTTCTGGTTAATTCTTGCTTCATTTTACTTGTTTTTTAGCGGCTAAATGAATGGCTTTTCTTATTCTTACTTGTGTACCACAGCGGCAAATATTGCTGATATTATCGTCAATATCCTTGTCTGTTGGATTTGGGATTTTTTTAAGTAGTGCAGCGGCTGACATAATTTGACCTGCCTGGCAATAACCACATTGGGCTACGTCTAATTCCTCCCAAGCCTGTTGTAAGGGATGGTCACCCTTGGGGCTGAGCGCTTCAATAGTCACAATTTTATTCAGCCCTACTGCTGAAACTGGCAGGGAGCAAGAACGCAGCGCAACATCGTTCATATGAACCGTGCAAGCCCCACATTGGGCTACCCCACATCCAAATTTGGTGCCTACTAAATTCAAATTATCGCGTAACACCCATAATAAGGGGGTGTCCGCTTCTGCTTCTACGGTCATGGATTGACCATTCACGAAAAGGGTATACTTTGGCATGATGCACTTTTGTTTAAATCTTTTCTAAAAGGAAATCTTTGTTTTGTAAATTAGTTTTTCTAATTGTAATAATAACAATCTGTTTAAACAAATTAGGCGCCAAATTGGTTCGATGCTAGAATTGATTGATTATCTGATAAATAGCGTTTCATCAGGATATCAGTTTGCTCCTCCTCTCCCAGTCTGAAAATATGTTTATCAAAGGGCAGAAATCCGTTTTTTTGATAGAATTGAACTGCTCTATGGTTTTCTTCCCAAACACCTAACCAGATATAATCTACTTTAGCCTCTTGGGCAATTTCCAAGGCTTTGTTAAATAATAATTGTCCAATATTTTTTCCTTGATAAGACTTTAGCACATAGATGCGTTCAATTTCTAAAGATTGATTGTCATTCAATTCTGTTTGGGCCTGACCATAGTTCAATTTTAAATAGCCAATCACTTGATCAGCATTCAAAGCAAAGTAAAATTCAGACCCAGGATTATTCAATTCCTTGATCAATTTATCCTCTGCAAATCCTTCCTCTAAATATTTTGCCATATTCTCTTCTGTATTACTATCCGCAAAAGTTTCTTGAAAGGTTTGTCTGCCAATTGCTTGTAATGATAGCCATTCATTGGAAGATGCTTTTCTAATTTGAATCTCCATCCTTATAATTTGAAATTAAAGTTTGTTTTACATTAGTAACCGACTAAAGTTAAGTAAAAGGGGTTAAAAAAGCAGGCCCCAATAAAGGAGCCTGCGGAATGTTGTAGATTTGTTTTACGAGAACAATAAACAACATGAGCAAAAATACAG
>Ga0136644_10000804_pt1 | contig 25119 bp, 21 predicted proteins | sample C_130820_EF_Meta_FD_94780 | JGI IMG/M metagenome (GOLD analysis project Ga0136644, IMG submission 94780) | Freshwater microbial communities from Lake Croche, Canada to study carbon cycling - C_130820_EF_MetaG (v2) (version 2) | ecosystem: Environmental > Aquatic > Freshwater > Lake | place...
AATCCCATGCCGCACCCGAGCCGCGCACCATCACGCCCGAAAAACCCCAGGCCCAGCAGGTATCGAGATCGACCACGCCGATATCGACATTGCGCTGTTTAAAAATGCGGTTGTCGGTCAACAGTCCTTCGAGATCGTCACAAACCTGAAGGAAAGGATCACACCAGGCGCCGATATCGCGGACCAGCTGGTCCGGCAGATCCTGATGCACGCCGCCAGGACGGAAGTAGGCCGCATGCATGCGCGAGCCGGAGGCGCGCTCGTAGAACATCATCAGCTTCTCGCGTTCCTCGAACCCCCACAGCGGCGGGGTCAGTGCACCGACGTCCATGGCTTGCGTGGTCACATTGAGCAGATGCGACAGGATACGGCCGATTTCGGAATAGAGCACGCGGATCAGCTGGCCGCGCTTGGGCACGGTCAGACCCAGCAATTTCTCGATGGCCAGGCAATAGGCATGTTCCTGATTCATCGGCGCGACATAATCGAGCCGGTCGAAATAGGGCAAAGCCTGCACGAATGTCTTGGCTTCGATCAGCTTTTCGGTGCCGCGATGCAGCAGGCCGATGTGCGGATCGACGCGTTCAACCACTTCGCCGTCCAGTTCCAGCACCAGACGCAACACGCCATGGGCTGCCGGATGCTGCGGGCCGAAGTTGATCGAGAAATTGCGAATAGCATGTTCGGTCATTGTCTATGCCCCGCTCAGCTTTGCTTGGCTTTTTCATCGCCGGGCAGAACATAGTCTGTTCCTTCCCATGGCGAGAGAAAATCGAAATTCCGGAACTCTTGTGTCAGTTTGACAGGCTCGTAAACGACGCGCTTTTCCTCGTCATCATAGCGCACTTCCACAAAACCGGTCAGCGGGAAGTCCTTGCGCAGCGGATAGCCCTCGAAACCGTAATCGGTCAAAATCCGGCGCAGATCCGGATGACCGGTAAACAGCACGCCATACATGTCATAGACTTCACGCTCGAACCAGTTGGTCGCTGGATAGACATCGGCGGTCGACGGCACCGGCACGCTCGCGCTGGTGGTCACTTTGACGCGCACGCGCTGGTTGAGGGTCGGCGACAGCAGATGCCAGACCACCTCGAAACGTTCCTCGCGGGCCGGGAGATCAAGGGCAGTCAGATCGATAAAGCTGACAAAGCGCAAAGCCGGATCGTCCCGCAGAAAGGTCAGGCTCTTGCCGATGCTGTCGCGCGCAACAACCAGCGTCAACTCCTCATAGGCCACGGAATACGACAGGAGATCAGCCCCAAGCGCCGCGCTGGTCTTCTCGATAATGGTTTCATAAGCTGACATGCGCTTGCCCTGCTTTGTCTGATATCGGATCAGCGTTCGATCGTGCCGACGCGACGGATTTTCTTCTGCAGCAGCAAAACGCCATACAAAAGCGCCTCGGCTGTCGGAGGGCAACCCGGAACATAGACATCAATCGGAACAATCCGGTCACACCCGCGCACGACCGAATAGGAATAGTGGTAATAGCCGCCGCCATTCGCACATGACCCCATCGAGATCACATAACGGGGTTCAGGCATCTGGTCATAGACCTTGCGCAGGGCCGGAGCCATTTTGTTGGTCAGAGTACCCGCCACGATCATCACATCGGACTGGCGAGGCGAGGCACGCGGAGCGAAACCGAAACGTTCGACGTCATAACGAGGCATCGACAACTGCATCATTTCCACGGCACAGCAGGCCAGACCGAAGGTCATCCACATCAGCGAACCTGTGCGGGCCCAGTGGATCAGATCTTCGGTCGAAGTGACAAGAAAGCCCTTGTCTGCCAATTCGTCGTTCACATCGGAGAAAAACGGATCATTGGCACCCACCGGCTTGCCGGTATTGGGGTCGATAATGCCGCGGGGTGCAGGCGCAACCATGGTGCGCGCATCGGCTGCGATCAATCCCATTCCAGTGCTCCTTTATTCCATTCATAGACGAAGCCGATGGTGAGAACACCGAGAAACAGCATCATCGACCAGAAGCCGAACAGGCCGACCTCATGGAAAGACACAGCCCATGGAAACAAAAAGGCCACTTCCAGATCGAAGATGATGAAGAGAATCGACACGAGATAGAAACGGACGTCGAATTTCATGCGGGCATCGTCGAATGCGTTGAAACCGCATTCATAGGCCGAGAGCTTTTCGGGGTCGGGTTGCTTGTAGGCGACAATAAAAGGCGCAATCATCAAAGCGATCGCAATAAATGCGGCGACGCCAATGAACACAACCAACGGCAGATAATCGGATAACAGACTCTGCATTTATTCCTCTCCTTGCGGTTTTTGCCCGAACCACAGGCTTGGGAGCCTGAACGGATCGGGACAAACGCAAGCCCCTAGCCAAGATCGAAATGCTCGAAACGGACCACAGGAGTGGAGCGGATCGAAGGACTCGATGCGGGGAGGCTTAACGCAGGCAAGATTGCGTTGCAAGATGGAACCCGCAATCTATGCCCTACATCATGCAGTAAAATGACAATAATCACTGTTTTGGCCCCTCGACCTTCGGCTAGGAAGCAGGATAAGAGACAGAACGGGGCCTCACCGGTGCCCCGGACCTCATGACGGGAGAGACGATCTATGGCTAATCAAATTGATCTGAAGGGCAGAAATGCCGTTGTCACAGGCGGAGCACAGGGCATTGGCTATGCTGTTGCCGAGCGCTTGCTGGCTTCGGGAGCCCGTGTTGCGCTGTGGGACCGTGATCAGGCCCTTGCCAACAAAGCCGCCGCATCGCTCTCCTCCCATGGCTCGGCCATTGCCGTCATGGTCGACCAGAGCAATGCTGCGCATGTCGAAGCTGCGACCCAGCAGACATTGGCCGCGTTCGGCTCGATTGACATTCTGGTCAACAATGCCGGCATCGCAGGCCCCAACCATCCGGTCGCCGACTATCCGATCGAATCATGGGAACAGGTCATCAATATCGATCTGAACGGCGTATTCTATTGCTGCCGCGCCGTAGTGCCATGGATGAAGCAGAACGGCTACGGCCGCATCCTCAATGTCGCTTCCATCGCCGGCAAGGAAGGCAATCCCAACGCCTCCGCCTATTCGGCTGCCAAAGCGGGCGTCATCGCCTTGACCAAGTCGCTGGGCAAGGAATTGGCTGGCCAGAACATTGCCGTCAATTGCGTCACGCCGGCGGCCGCAAAAACCGCCATTTTCGACCAGATGAAGCAGGAACATATCGACTATATGCTCTCGCGCATTCCGCGTGGCCGTTTCCTGATGGTTGACGAAGCTGCCGCGATGATCGCCTGGCTGGTGTCCGAGGACAATTCCTTCACCACGGCTGCGGTCTTCGATCTCTCGGGCGGTCGCGCCACCTATTGAGCACCGGACAAAGGCTTGGCCACAAAAACCAAAGGCTCCTCGAAAGAGGAGCCTTTTTGGCATAAGGACTAAACCGATATTTCATTTCCGATGGTATGATGATCAACCGTGGAAATGGCGAGAGAGACGGGGCTCGAACCCGCGACCTTCGGCGTGACAGGCCGACGCTCTAACCAACTGAGCTACTCCCCCGCGAGGCGGAACATTAACGCTCCACGGTGTGCGTCGGATTAAGGGACACCCCCGCCCCTGTCAACCCACCTGTCATATGTTTTTGGCCGTAAAACCATAAATGCGTGGGAAACACTCAAAAAATAATTGGATTTTTTTTCGACCTCGACCGGGCGCCGCACAAATCCCGTTTCAAGGCCCGATGGAGCTGCAAAAAAGAAAGGGACACAAAATCAATTGTGTCCCTCTCTCGAAATTGGTGGGCGATGACGGGCTCGAACCGCCGACCCTCTCGGTGTAAACGAGATGCTCTACCAACTGAGCTAATCGCCCCATGGCTCCCCTCATAACGACGGGAGCCATCAAGTGCAAGATGCCAAAGCAATGGCATCGGAAAACAAACGGGACAGCCGCCATGAGGCAGGACCGAGGCTATGCAGCCATGTCCCGTTGTTCAGCACATTAGGCGTTCACAGCAGCCTTAAGGCCAGCGCCAGCCTTGAACTTAGGAGCCTTCGAAGCCTTGGTCTTGATGACTTCGCCCGTGCGTGGGTTACGAGCTTCACCAGCCTTGCGCTGTGTCACAGAAAACGTGCCAAAACCAACCAGACGGACTTCGTCGCCGGCCTTCAAAGTGGCAGTGATCGCATCCACAACGGCATCGACCGCATGACCGGCCTGAGCCTTGGTGATATCTGCATGCTCGGCAACAGCCGCAACCAAATCGCCCTTGTTCATTTCTTGTCTCCTTAAAAAAACATTCACGCCGAATCGACGACGCGTGCCTCTCTTTGATCAGCCCAAGGGGGTCTAAGGCAAGTCAAAAAACATCTAAAAAGCCTTATTTTGCTTCAAAAAATGAAAAATCCCCTGAAATTTCGTTCAGGGGATTGTATTCTTCTGCGCCCGGACCAAAATCCCACCTCAGTGTGCGACAATTCCTGCCGCCTCGTCATCGCTCAAAGGATGGGGGATGGCAGGCAAAACCTCCTCCCAGGTGATCGCGACAGGCTGGCGAACCAGCGCATGTTTAAGCACCTCGTCCATCCGCGAGACAGGAATAATCTCCAGCACGTTTTTGACGTTGTCCGGAATATCGGCCAGGTCCTTGGCATTTTCTTCGGGGATCAGCACGGTCTTGACGCCACCACGCAGGGCCGCCAACAGCTTTTCCTTCAAGCCGCCAATCGGCAGAACGCGTCCGCGTAAGGTAACCTCGCCTGTCATGGCAATGTCACGCCGCACCGGGATCGAGGTCAGCACCGATACAATCGCCGTTGCCATGGCAATACCGGCCGAAGGACCGTCCTTCGGGGTCGCCCCTTCAGGCACATGCACATGGATATCGCGGCGGTCGAACAAAGGCGGCTCGATGCCGAAGGCGACAGCACGGGAGCGGACATAGGAGGCCGCGGCCGAGATCGATTCCTTCATCACATCCTTCAGATTGCCCGTCACGGTCATCTTGCCGCGACCGGGCATCATCACGCCTTCGATTGTCAGCAATTCGCCGCCGACTTCCGTCCAGGCCAGACCGGTGACCACACCCACCTGATCCTCGTCCTCGGTTTCACCGAATCGATATTTAGGCACACCCAGGAAATCGACCAGTTTGGGGATATCGATCCTGACGGATTTGACCTTTTTCAGAAGGATTTCCTTGACCGATTTACGGGCCAGATTGGCGATCTCGCGCGACAGGTTCCGCACGCCCGCTTCACGGGTGTAGCGACGGATCATCTCGAGCAAGGCCTCGTCGGTGATCTCCCATTCCTTATGCGCCAGTCCATGCTTGCCTGTGGCTTCGGGAATCAGATGGCGACGCGCGATCTCCAGCTTCTCGTCTTCCGTGTAGCCCGCGATCCGGATGACTTCCATACGGTCGAGCAAGGCTGGCGGAATGTTGAGCGTGTTGGCGGTGGTCACGAACATCACATTGGACAGATCATAATCGACTTCGAGATAATGATCGTTGAAAGACGAGTTCTGTTCGGGATCCAGCACTTCCAGCAAAGCCGAGGACGGATCGCCGCGGAAATCCATACCGAGCTTGTCGATTTCATCAAGCAGGAAAAGCGGATTTTGCGTCTTGGCCTTCTTCATCGACTGGATGACCTTACCGGGCATCGAACCGATATAGGTGCGGCGATGGCCCCGGATTTCGGCTTCATCGCGCACGCCACCCAGTGACATGCGCACGAATTCACGGCCTGTCGCTTTGGCGATGGATTTGCCGAGTGAGGTTTTGCCGACACCGGGAGGCCCGACAAGGCAGAGGATCGGGCCGGTCAGCTTGTTGGCCCGGCTTTGAACAGCCAGATATTCGATGATCCGGTCCTTGACCTTTTCTAAACCGAAATGCTCGGCGTCGAGCAGGGTCTGGGCGTGGCCGAGATCCTTCTTGATCTTGGAACGACGGCCCCAGGGCAGCGAGAGCATCCAGTCGAGGTAGTTGCGCACCACTGTGGCTTCAGCAGACATCTGTGACATCTGACGCAGCTTTTTAACTTCCGCCATGGCCTTGTCACGGGCCTCTTTGGTCAGCTTGGTTTTGGCAATCCGTTCTTCCAGCTCGGAAATATCGTCCTTGCCGTCCTCGTCGCCGAGCTCCTTCTGGATCGCCTTCATCTGCTCGTTGAGGTAATATTCGCGCTGGGTCTTTTCCATCTGCCGCTTCACGCGGCTGCGGATGCGCTTCTCAACATGCAACACGGAGATTTCGCTCTCCATGAAACCGAGCACCTTTTCAAGACGCTTGGACACGTCGAGAATTTCCAGCACATCCTGCTTTTCAGTGATTTTGACAGCAAGATGCGAGGCAACCGTATCAGCCAGCTTGGAATAATCCTCGATCTGGCCCACAGCCGCCACCACTTCGGCGGAGACTTTTTTGTTCAGTTTGACATAATTTTCAAATTCGGAGACCACCGAACGCGATAAGGCTTCTGCTTCCACCGAACTTCCGACGATGTCTTCCAGAGCAACGGCGCTGGCCTCGTAAAAGTCCTCGGTGCGGGTATAGGACTCCACCTTGGCACGTGCCAAACCCTCGACAAGCACTTTCACGGTGCCATCGGGCAGCTTCAGCAATTGCAGAACAGTCGCCAGTGTGCCCGATTCAAAAATTGCTTCGGGAGTAGGATCATCATCCCCAGCACTTTTCTGGGTGGCCAACAGGATCAGCTGCTCGCGCTTGACCACTTCTTCAAGGGCACGAATGGACTTTTCACGGCCCACAAACAGCGGCACGATCATGTGCGGAAACACCACGATGTCGCGCAAGGGGAGAACCGGATAAGTCTCCACACTGCCGCCGACAATGGGAGGACGCTTTTTTGCCTGGCTCATTCGTCATCATCCTAAATAGGGGTTCAAGGGCAGATCATCATCCGACCCCGCTTTGGAGAACACCATCCCCAAAGCCTCCGTGTTGAACTCTACTTGGTCATCTACCCCGCCGGTTTCAAGTCACCGGCAGAGGATTATGACCGCGGATTATGCACTGGAGGCTTCGGAGGCTTTTTCCGAATAGATGTAGAGCGGCTTGGTATTGCCCTCGATCACTTCGGGCGAGATCACAACCTGCTCGCAGCCTTCAAGTCCCGGCAAATCATACATGGTTTCCAGCAGAATGCTTTCCATGATGGCGCGCAGACCACGGGCGCCTGTCTTGCGCTCGATCGCCTTGCGGGCGATCAGGCCAACAGCTTCGTCGGAGAAGGTTAGTTCGACATCTTCCATCTCGAACAGGCGCTGATACTGTTTGACCAGAGCATTTTTGGGCTCGGTCAAAATCTTTTTCAGGGCAGGCTCATCGAGATCTTCAAGAGTGGCCAGAACAGGCAGACGGCCGACAAATTCGGGAATCAGACCGAATTTCAGCAAATCTTCAGGCTCGACGGCACGGAAGACCTGACCAGTGCGGCGATCATCTGGGGCTTCGACCTTGGCACTGAAGCCGATCGAAGTGCCCTTCCCGCGTGCGGAAATAATCTTTTCAAGACCCGAGAACGCCCCGCCGCAGATGAACAGGATGTTGGTGGTATCGACCTGCAGGAATTCCTGCTGGGGATGCTTGCGTCCGCCCTGTGGAGGCACAGAGGCCACTGTGCCTTCCATGATCTTGAGCAGGGCCTGCTGCACCCCTTCACCCGACACATCGCGGGTGATGGAAGGATTGTCGGACTTGCGCGAGATCTTGTCGATTTCGTCGATATAGACAATGCCGCGCTGGGCACGCTCGACGTTGTAATCGGACGCCTGCAAAAGCTTGAGGATGATGTTTTCGACGTCCTCGCCCACATAACCTGCTTCGGTCAGCGTGGTGGCGTCGGCCATGGTAAACGGCACATCGAGAATCCGCGCCAGCGTTTGTGCCAGCAGCGTTTTGCCCGAGCCTGTCGGACCGATCAGCAGAATATTGGATTTGGCCAATTCGACATCATTGTGCTTGGTCGAATGGTTCAACCGCTTGTAATGGTTGTGCACGGCCACAGACAGCACCTTTTTAGCGTGCTCCTGACCGATGACATAATCATCCAGAACCTTACGGATTTCCTTGGGTGTCGGCACGCCGTCGCGTGATTTCACAAGGGCCGATTTGCTTTCCTCGCGGATGATGTCCATGCACAGTTCAACGCATTCATCACAGATGAACACAGTTGGTCCTGCAATCAGCTTGCGGACTTCATGCTGGCTCTTTCCGCAGAACGAGCAGTACAGCGTAGACTTGGTTTCCCCACCGCCGACCTTGCTCATAACCTAACCTCCGTAATCGTCCCCCCACCATGATGGTGAAGCAACCTTAATGCCAGATAAGAGTAAACAAACTCAAACCCGACCAACACCTCAATGCAAGCATGATACCGACAAAGGGGCAAGAGAACACATGATTTTCCGCAACAATCGGAAAATGTGGTGAACAGGAAAGATATCCCCTGCCCATCCTGTCAATCTAGCGCAAATAACGCCTTTTTAAAGATCAATTATCCTTAAAAGGGGCGGTATGAACGCTCGTCTTGCCGGACACTCAGTCTTCGACAGCCGGACGGGTTTCCATAACCTTGTCGACAATCCCGAAATCCTTGGCCATTTCTGCCGTCATGAAATTGTCGCGTTCAAGAGCCTGCTCGATCGCCGAGATGTCTTTGCCGGTATGTTTGACATAGATTTCGTTGAGACGACCTTTGAGGCTTTCGACTTCGCGGGCATGGATCAGGATATCGGTCACCTGCCCCTGATAGCCTGCTGAGGGCTGATGAACCATGATTCGGGCGTTGGGCAGGGCAAAACGTTGGCCCGGCGCACCGGCGGCCAGCAGCAACGATCCCATCGATGCCGCCTGGCCAATGCACAGTGTGGACACCGGAGGGCGAATAAACTGCATCGTGTCATAAATTGCCAGACCGGCCGTCACGACACCGCCGGGCGAATTGATGTAAAGCGAGATTTCCTTCTTGGGGTTATCGGCTTCCAGAAACAGCAATTGCGCAACAACCAGCGCAGACATGCCGTCTTCGACCGGACCGGTCATAAAGACAATCCGTTCCCGCAACAGGCGCGAGAAAATATCGAAAGCGCGTTCGCCACGATTGGACTGCTCGACCACCATCGGCACAAGCATATTATAGGTTTCAATGGGATCGCGCATTTTTGTTGTTCCAAACCATAAAAAGCAATGAAACCTTCAGGGAACGGAACAGGCAGACCCAAGGACCTACACCTTCCAAGTCCGCCGAAGATCAAGAATCATCCGAGCGTCCAACAGGACAGAACTGAACATAATAGGAGAATGGACACGTTCAAGCGTCCATTCCCATCTATTTTTCAAATTCGACAGGCCGGGGCCTGGTCACATTCAGGCTTTTTTGGCTTTAGTCTTTGGTTTTGCAGCAACTTCTGGTGCTTCAGCAACTGCATCATCCGCCTTGGCTTCTTTGGCCTTGGTGGCCTTGGCTTTGGCTGGCTTGGCCTTTTTGGCAGGAACCTCGGACTCGTCATCGGCCAGCAGGGCTTCCTTTGTCACCTTGGTTTCGGTCACCTTGGCCTGGGAGATGATGTGGGTCACCACTTTCTCTTCGAACAGGGGTGCCCGGATCTCGTTCAGGGCCTGCGGATTTTTCTGGTAGTAATCCCAGACCATCCGTTCCTGACCGGGGAACTGCTGCGCACGGGCCATCACGGCCTGCGAGACTTCCTCATTGGTGATCGACACTTTGGCCTGTTCGCCGATTTCAGCCAGCACCAGTCCCAGACGCACGCGGCGTTCGGCAATCTTCATATACTCGACGCGGGCTGCTTCTTCAGTGGTGTCTTCATCGGCAAAGGTTTTGCCGCTCTGCTGCTGCTCGGACAGGACCTGCTGCCAGACGCCAGCGAATTCCTGCTCGAGCAATGTCGGCGGCAATTCGAAGGAATACTGGCTGTCGAGTGCATCAAGCAGCTGTTTTTTAACCTTGGAGTGGGATGCCACCGCGTAATCGTTGGCGATGTTTTCCTTCACGCGCTCTTTCAACTGGTCGAGAGATTCCATGCCGAAATTCTTGGCCAATTCATCATCGATCGTTACTTCGGCAGGCGCTTCGATGCCCTTTACGGTGACATCGAACACGGCATCCTTGCCTGCCAGATGGGCAGCGCCGTATTCGGCGGGGAATGCGACCTTGACCTGCTTGTCCTGACCGACCTTGGTGCCGACCAACTGGTCTTCAAAGCCCGGAATGAACGAGTTGGAGCCGAGTTCCAGCGGCACATCGGTGCCCGAACCGCCTTCAAAAGCCACATCGTCGATCTTGCCGACGAAATCGATGGTCAGACGGTCACCATCGGCTGCCTTGACGCTCTTGCCCTCTTTGGCGGCAAAGCGCTTGTTCTGACTGGCGAGCTGGGTCAGCATTTCGGTGACTTCAGCCTCGGTTGGCTCAACCACCTGCTTGTGCAGTTCGATCCCGGCGAAATCATGCAGGGTAATCACCGGCAGGATTTCGATATGGACCTTGTATTCAAGGTTGCCGCGCGCTTCCATGGCCGCTTCGACAACATCCTTGTCTTCTGGGAAGTCGATCTTGGGCTCCATGGCCAGACGGAAACCGTTGTCTTCAACGATCTTGCGATTGGCTTCATTGACCAGATTCTGCATGACGTCAGCCATCACGGAACGGCCATAAACGCGGCGGAGATGTTGGACAGGAACCTTACCCGGACGGAAACCGTTGATTTTAACGCGGTCCTTGATCGTCGCCAATTCAGCAGTGAGGCGCTCTTCCAACTCCTGCGCAGCGAGGAAAACGGTAAATTCGCGCTTGAGCCCTTCAGAGAGCGTGTTGTTGACCTGCATGTTACTTGCCTTCGCTCAGAATAATGACAAAACCGCCGTCGTGCCACAGGCAGAAGCTGGTGCGGGCGGAGGGAGTCGAACCCCCACGACTTGCATCACCGGAACCTAAATCCGGCGCGTCTACCAGTTCCGCCACGCCCGCACTACCAGCTCATTCGACGTGATCACAACGAAGCAGACGCAGAAGCGCCCGCAAGGTTATGGATGGGGGTCTATAGCATCTTGCGCGCATCGCGCCACAAGAAAAGTGACACAATGATGAAAATTCGCCTTAAACATTCGAAAATCGGTGATTTGGGGCAGATGCCATCATCACAATGCGGACAGGCATGCACCTGTCAGCAATTCCCATCAAGCAGATCGCTTAACACCTGCTGAATGGCATGGGGCAAATCGTCGGCCATCAGGTAGGAACCTAAAGCCTGCCCCGCTTGCGCGTGACACCAGACGGCCATGCAGGCGGCTTCGAAACTCGGCATCTGCCCCGCACACAAGGCCGCAACAAGCCCGCTCAACACATCGCCCGATCCGGCCGTGGAGAGCCAAGGCGTGCCATTGATATTGATGGCCGCGCGCCCGTCCGGGGCGGCAATCACGGTATCTGAGCCTTTAAAAACCACGACACAACCCAAAAGGTGCGACAGTGCCCGGGCGCGTTCGCATTTGGATGGATGAGGCTTGAACCCCTCGAGGCCATTGGTTAGATGGGCAAATTCACCCTCATGCGGGGTCAGTATCGGCTCGAAACCGGGTCGGTAGCCGGTTTGCACCACCAAATCAGCCAGTTCACCGGCCCGATCGGCAAAAACTGTTAACGCGCTGGCATCCAGCACAAGCGCGCGTTTGGCCGCGATACCCAAGCGCACTTGCTCACGGGTTTTGGCTGCGTCCTCGCCCTCCGCACCCAAACCAGGGCCGATGACCAGCGCATTGCGGCGCGGATCTGCGAGCAAAGTGCTAAAATCGTCCAAGGTTTCGCACCGGCGCAACATGATGGCATCGGACGAGGCGGCATGGGCAGTCATCGCATCAACGGGTGTGGCCAGCGTGACGAGCCCTGCCCCTCCCCGCAGTGCCGCTTTGGCGGCCAAACGGGCGGCTCCGCTATATTCGAGCCGGTGCGAGAGGACCAGAACCGAACCGCGTTGGTATTTGTGGCTGGTTGTCGCCGGTTTTGGAGTAAGATGGCTCCATAGAACCGGCAAATTGAGCAGGGTTTGCGGATTGATGACCGACAAACAGCCCGAATCGATCCCGATATCGGCCACAACAATCTCGCCACACAGCTGGCGAGCCGGCTGCAGGACATGGGCGGGCTTTTGCCGGAAAAAGGTTACCGTCACGTTGGCCCTGGCTGCGAATCCACGCAGCTGACCGCTTTCCCCATCCACACCCGAAGGAACATCCACAGCTAAAACGGGCACTCCGGAAGACAGAAGCCGCTGGAGAGAGTCCAGTACCTCTCCCGCAACGTCGCGGGCCAGTCCTGCCCCGAAAATCGCATCCACGCACAGATCATAACGATCGAAAGCGACCGCGTAAAAAGCAAGCACGGGCCCAGTCCAGCAACGAGCGACAGCCCCAGCCTCATTGCGGTCGGGCTTCAACCCATCCGGCGTAGCCACATCGACACGATAACCGCGGCCCGCCAGAATTCGGGATGCGACAAAGCCATCACCGCCATTATTCCCCGGCCCGCACAAGACAATGATACGACCCGCAGGGTTGCACAGGCGCATTGCCTGATCGGCCACGGCCCGTCCCGCACGCTCCATCAAGGTCAGAACGGACGTGCCGGAATCAACCGCCAAACGATCGGCATGGCTCATCTCTTTCGGTGTCAACAGACGATTCATCTGACCTCATTTCTGTGCAAGCCCACCTTATGCTGCAGGTTTCTTGACCGTTCATCGATCAAAAAAGAGCCAATAAAAAGGCATTTGCCTAAATTTTATTCAATTACCGCCCAAGCCGTTCGCATTGGAATACACTACCCCATAGCAATTTGTTCCGATATAATGTTAAACGAAATCCGGTAAATCCGATACCTGTATTGGGGTTGCCGCTGGACATCTGGAGAAGGTGAGAACGACGATGAAAAAAATTGAAGCGATCATCAAGCCGTTCAAGCTCGACGACGTGAAGGAAGCCCTTCAAGACGTTGGCCTACAAGGCATTACCGTCACCGAGGCAAAGGGGTTTGGCCGCCAGAAAGGCCACACCGAATTGTATCGTGGGGCGGAATATGTCGTGGACTTTCTCCCCAAAGTGAAGATTGAGATCGTCATTTCGGATGACCTTGTCGAACGGGCTGTGGATGCCATCCGCAAGGCCGCCCAGACAGGTCGTATCGGAGATGGCAAGATTTTTGTATCTACCGTGGAAGAGGCCATTCGGATTCGCACCGGTGAAACCGGACTTGATGCGATCTGATCAGGCCCCGCACTGAACCGTCAATCATCCCAACGGCGCCAGGTCGCGCCACTGCTCAAACGAGGAAGACACTGATGAAGACCGCCAAGGACGTCCTGAAGTATATCAGCGACAACGATATCAAATACGTCGATTTCCGCTTCACTGACCCACGCGGCAAATGGCAGCATGTGACCTTCGACATCTCGATGATCGACGAGGAAATCTTTGCTGAAGGCACCATGTTTGACGGTTCGTCCATTGCTGGCTGGAAGGCCATCAACGAATCCGACATGTGCCTGATGCCCGATCCGTCAACCGCGACACTGGATCCCTTCTTTGCAGCATCGACCCTGTCGATCGTTTGCGACGTGCTGGAGCCAACCACCGGCCAGCCTTATGAGCGCGATCCGCGCGGCATGGCCAAGAAGGCCGAAGCCTATCTGAAGTCGACCGGTATCGGCGATGCGATCTATGTCGGCCCTGAAGCCGAATTCTTCGTGTTCGACGACGTGCGCTTCTCGTCCGACCCCTATAACAGTGGCTTCAAGCTCGATGCCGCCGAACTGCCGATCAATGGCGACACCGAATATGAAGGCGGCAATCTCGGCCACCGCATCGCCACCAAAGGCGGCTACTTCCCCGTTCCTCCGCAGGACACCGCACAGGACATGCGCGGCGAAATGCTGGCAGCCATGGCTGCAATGGGCGTGAAGGTTGAAAAGCACCACCACGAAGTGGCTTCGGCCCAGCACGAACTCGGCATGAAATTCGGTACCCTGACTGAAATCGCCGACCACATGCAGATCTACAAATATGCCATCCACAATGTCGCTGCCAGCTATGGCAAGACAGCCACCTTCATGCCGAAGCCTGTGTTTGGTGACAATGGTTCGGGCATGCATGTCCACCAGTCGATCTGGAAGGCTGGCAAGCCAATCATGGCCGGCAATAAATATGCCGATCTGAGCCAGGAATGCCTGTACTATATCGGCGGTATCATCAAGCATGCCAAGGCCCTGAACGCGTTCACCAACCCGTCGACCAACAGCTACAAGCGTCTGGTTCCCGGTTATGAAGCCCCTGTGTTGCTGGCCTATTCGTCGCGCAACCGTTCGGCGTCCTGCCGTATTCCATACACCAACAATCCAAAGGCCAAGCGCGTTGAAGTGCGTTTCCCCGATCCGATGGCCAACCCCTACCTGGCTTTCGCTGCGATGTTGATGGCTGGTCTGGACGGGATCCAGAACAAGATCGATCCGGGTGCAGCGATGGACAAGGATCTCTACGATTTGCCACCACGCGAATTGAAGAAGATCCCGACTGTTTGCGGCTCGCTGCGTGAAGCACTGGCAAGCCTCGACAAGGATCGCGGCTTCCTGAAGGCGGGCGGCGTGTTCAACGACGACTTCATCGACAGCTATATCGAGCTGAAGATGCAGGACGTGATGCGGTTCGAAATGGCTCCGCATCCTGTCGAGTTCACCATGTACTATTCCTACTGAGCTGGTCGGCCTTCGGGCATCAGTGCGAGACAGAAAGGCCGGGCGATTTGCCCGGCCTTTTTTATTTCGGACATTTCTGTCATATTCTTAAGAGATTAGAACCAGATATTGATCCGTTACAGCAGCGGTTTTCGAGAAATCCGTGCAAAAACGGTGGTCCTATGTTTATGATCCGTTCCCATTGGGGATGCGGATGTGCATAATGCCGCCAGTGCGAATCAGTATGATGACCAAGGGCTCTCATGTCAGGCAATGATGATCTTTTTGGCGCAGATGCGGCTCCCCGCTCTGGCGCCCCCTCTCAGGCCACCATTGCCGACAGCAAGCAAACCAGCAAACCAGCAGCCAAATCCAGCCCCGCGCCTGGTGGCGGCACACCGGGTGAATTGGGCTATACCGCCTCGGCCATCGAGGTGCTTGAAGGGCTGGAGCCGGTCCGGCGCCGTCCGGGCATGTATATCGGCGGCACCGACGAAAAGGCCCTGCACCATCTGTTTGCCGAAGTCATCGACAATTCGATGGACGAAGCGGTCGCAGGCCATGCCACTGTCATCACGGTTGAATTCGATGCGGATGGTTTCCTGTCGGTCTCCGACAACGGACGCGGGATCCCGATCGATCCGCATCCCAAATTTCCCGACAAATCCGCGCTTGAAGTGATCATGACCACACTGCATGCCGGCGGCAAATTCGATTCCAAAGTGTATGAAACCTCGGGCGGCTTGCATGGCGTCGGCATTTCGGTCGTCAATGCGCTGTCAGAATTGTGCGAGGTCGAAGTGGCACGCGGCCAGCAGCTCTATCGGCAGGTCTTTTCGCGCGGCCATGCCCAGGGGCCGGTGGAAGCGGTGGGTCGCGTGGCCAACCGCCGCGGCACCAAGGTCCGTTTCAAGCCGGATGACCAGATTTTCGGCGAGCACAGCACATTTAATCCCGGCCGCCTGTTCCGCATGGCACGTTCCAAGGCTTATCTGTTTGGTGGGGTCGAGATCCGCTGGTCGTGCGATCCGGCCCGTGTGGCAGGCACCGACGTGCCAGCCCAAGCGGTGTTCCGCTTCCCCGGAGGCTTGCGTGATTACCTCGCAACCGACATCGAGGGCAAAAATCTGGTCGTGGAGCAGATTTTCTCCGGCAAGATCGAAAAAGCCGGCGGTCACGGCTCGCTCGAATGGGCGGTGGTGTGGCTCGGCGATGGCGAGGACGGTTTCAGCCATTCCTACTGCAATACCATTCCGACCCCGGAAGGCGGCACGCATGAACAGGGCTTGAGGGTCGCCTTGCTGCGCGGCCTGCGCGACCATGCCGAACGGATCGGCCAGCAAAAGCGGGCAGCCAGCATCACCTCCGATGACGTGATGCTGTCGGCGGCCAGCATGCTGTCTGTCTTTATCCGCGAGCCGGAATTCCAGGGCCAGACCAAAGACAAACTCGCCACCACCGAGGCGAGCCGGATAGTCGAAGCCGCCATCCGCGATGCGTTCGACCATTGGCTGGCGGCCTCGCCGTCCCAAGCCATCAAATTGCTGGACTGGGCGATCGAGCGGGCCGATGACCGTCTGCGCCGCCGTGCCGAAAAGGAAGTGTTGCGCAAAACCGCCGTGCGCAAACTGCGCCTGCCCGGCAAGCTGGCCGATTGCACCAATGCCGGCATGAAGGGTTCCGAAATTTTCATCGTCGAAGGAGATTCGGCCGGTGGCTCGGCCAAACAGGCGCGCAACCGCGCGAATCAGGCGATTTTGCCCCTGCGTGGTAAAATCCTCAACGTGGCCTCGGCCACCCGCGACAAGCTGGTCGCCAACCAGCAATTGCAGGATCTGATGCAGGCGCTGGGTTGCGGCATGGGCTCCAATTATCGTGAAGAGGATTTGCGCTATGACCGCGTGATCATCATGACCGATGCCGATGTCGACGGCGCGCATATTGCCTCGCTGCTGATCACCTATTTCTACCGGCAGATGCCCAAGCTGATCGATCAGGGCCACCTCTATCTGGCCGTACCGCCGCTTTACCGCCTGACCCATGGCGGCAAGACCATCTATGCACAAACCGATGACCACAAGGACAAATTGCTGGCGACCGCCTTCAAGGGCAAAAGCAATGTCGAAGTCGGTCGCTTCAAAGGCCTCGGCGAAATGATGCCCGCCCAATTGAAGGAAACCACCATGGATCCGACCAAGCGGGTGTTGCTGCGGGTCGATATTCTCCCCGATGAAAAGCTCGATACCAGCAATTCGGTGGAGCGCCTGATGGGCACCAAGCCCGAAGCCCGTTTCAGCTTCATTCAGGAACGCGCGGCCTTTGCCGGCGAGCTGGTCGACCTCTGAGTGGACAAAGGGTCTTGTGAGCCAAAGCGTCTTGGGAGCCAAAGTGTCTTGATTTGGCCTTTATTGCACTGCACAAATCAAGCCTGAAGATGATACTTGCCCGGGGATGATGATGCAGACAACACCAGACCGCTACAATGCCTTGATGATCGTGATTCACTGGCTGATGGCTGCCATTGTGGCCAGTGCAGCGATCTCGGCTTTCGTGATCGACGAGATGCCGAATGCCGCAACCAAAGCGTCCATGACCAACCTGCATTTCGTGTTTGGCTCGCTCACTCTGGCACTTGTGGTTGTGCGTGTTCTGGTGCGGCTGACAACGCCGGTCCCCGCTCTGCCCGCCGACACCCATCCGCATGTGGCCAAAGCCGCACTGGTCGGCCATCTGGGTCTCTATGCGCTGATGCTCGGCGTGCCGCTGATCGGTGTGATCACGGCTTTCTATCGCGGGCGCGGCATCGATTTCGGTCTGTTCCAGATTGCCTCGCCGTTCGAGGCCCATCGCCCGACCTCGAAATTCTTCAAGGAGATCCACGAACTGGTTGCATGGGGCTTTTTTGCCGCCATCGGTGGCCATGCGCTGTTTGCCTTGTGGCATCACTACATCCTGAAGGATGGTTTGCTGGACCGGATCCGCTTCTCCATCAGCGATGCAACAAAGGCCCAATAACCCCTCATACGAAAAACATTGACTTATCAGTGGTAAGGCCTATGGTGCCTTCACTTGCAGGAGGCTCGGGCGTTCAATACCGTACGCCCCAATGATGGTTGCGCTGGTCAATATGGACCCCGCCCCCATTCGCCGCGATCGAGAGGCGGCATTATTGATGACATTTGCAGAACTCGGACTCAGTCCAAAAGTACTCGAAGCGGTTACCTCTTCGGGTTACACCATCCCTACCCCCATTCAGGCACAAGCTATCCCGCAGGTTCTGGCCCGCAAGGATGTGTTGGGCATCGCCCAGACAGGCACCGGCAAAACGGCGGCTTTCACGCTGCCGATGCTGACCCTGCTGGAACAGGGCCGCGCCCGGGCGCGCATGCCGCGCACCCTGATCCTCGAACCAACACGCGAATTGGCGGCCCAGGTCGAAGAAAACTTCACCAAATACGGCGCAGGCCAGAAACTGTCGGTGGCCTTGCTGATCGGCGGCGTCTCGTTCGGCGATCAGGATCTCAAGATCACCCGTGGCGTCGATGTGCTGATTGCCACGCCGGGCCGTTTGCTCGACCATTTCGAGCGCGGCAAATTGCTGCTGACCGGCATTGAAATTCTGGTGATCGACGAAGCCGACCGGATGCTGGATATGGGATTCATCCCCGATATCGAGCGCATCTGCAAGCTGGTGCCATTTACCCGGCAAACCCTGTTTTTCTCGGCCACCATGCCGCCCGAAATCCAGCGGCTGACCGAAGCCTTTTTGCACAATCCGACCCGCATCGAGGTGGAGCGCCAATCCACAACCGCTTCCACCATCACCCAGCGTCTGGTGGCGTCGCAGCAACAGGATTGGGCCAAGCGCGATGTGTTGCGGACCCTGATCCGTCAGGAAGAGATCAAGAACGCCATCATTTTCTGCAACAGAAAAATTGATGTCGCCAATCTGCACAAATCCCTGTCGCGCCACGGCTTCAATGTTGCCGCCTTGCACGGGGACATGGACCAGCGGGCCAGAACCATGGCTCTGGATGCCTTCCGTGCCGGCACGACCCAATTGCTGGTGGCTTCCGACGTCGCTGCCCGCGGCTTGGATATTCCCGAAGTCAGCCACGTCTTCAATTTCGACGTGCCCCATCATGCCGAAGACTATGTGCACCGGATCGGCCGCACCGGCCGTGCGGGCCGTCTGGGCAAGGCCTATACGCTGGTCACACCCGACGACAAGAAATCGCTCTCAGCCGTCGAGGCGATGATCAAGACCAAGATCGACTATCTCGGCCCCACTCTGGATGAATTGCCCCCCGGCGAGCCTTCGGAAAAGCGGACACGCACACCGCGTGAAAAATCGGCCCGCAGCCGGTCGGATCGGCCCGGTCGCAAGCCCGTGCCCCATGGCGAGGTCGCCAGCATGACTCCGCTGGTGTTCAAGGAAGCCGAAACTGCCACAGAGACAGAGGTGGTCCAGCCTATCGAGCGTGCCGCCCGTCCACTTCGTGATCAAGCTTCAACAGAGCGTGCACCAAGAGATCGCGCCCCCAGAGAACGCGGGTCAAGGGAGCGTGAACCCAGAGAGCGGACCCCTCGTGACACCCCCCCACGTGAAGATGCTCCGCGTCCCTCCGGTGATCGACCGCCGCGCGACGAGCAACGCTCTGCCCGTCCGGCACCAGAGCGTCGCTACCGCGATCAGGATGACCGCGAACCGACACCGAAAGGTCTGGGCGATCATGTCCCGGGCTTCATGATGCGCTCGGTGGGCAAACCCAAACCGGCCAGCGAATAAGCGTTCAAAACACAAAAAGACTCCCTAGGGAGGCTTTTTTATGGATTGCGCGATAAAGGAGGTGAGAAGTCTGCTCAGAAGGCCTCGATACCATTCAGAAAGCCTGGACGCCCTTGGGCAGGTCTTGCTCTGGTGTCACTTGTTCGAGCGAGGCTGGCGACAGAGCCACCGATTCACCGCAGCCGCAGGCCGATGTCTGGTTCGGGTTTTTGAAGGTGAATTGAGCAGACACTTTGGTGCGCTCGAAATCCATCTCGGTGCCTAGCAAAAACAGCACGGCTTTGGGATCGACAATCACCGTCGCGCCTTTGTCTTCGACCACATCCTCGCCGGGCAGCACCCTGTCAGCCAGTTCCACCGTGTAGGACATGCCGGCACAGCCGCCATTCTTGATGCCGACACGCAGGCCAATGGCCTTGCCTTCACTGCCAGCCACCACATCGCGGACACGCTCTGCGGCAGAATCGGTCAGCGACATCACTTTTAACGAACCGAAAAGTCCCATCTCATCCTCTCCTTCTGACCAAATTCAAGGTTTGGCACAAGGCAAACTGGCGGGTCGATTGAACGAAACGCCATATCCGGAAACATGTCACGCAATCATGGCAATGCTAGGGCCAAACTTACCACATGTCGAGCGCGACACGTGCCTCGTCCGACATCCGGCTCTGGTCCCAGGGCGGGTCGAACACCATGCTGACCTTGACCGATTGGATGCCGGCCACCAGTGACACTGCATTTTCAACCCAGCCGGGCATCTCACCCGCGACAGGACAGCCGGGCGCCGTCAGAGTCATATCAATCGCGACATTGCGGTCATCATCGATGTCGACGCGGTAAATCAGCCCCAATTCATAGATATCGGATGGAATTTCCGGATCATAAACGGTTTTGAGGGCGGCGATGATGTCATCTGTCAGACGGTCGATTTCTTCGGGTGGTAGATTGATGGATGGTCCGATAGCCGGACGGTTCGGCGAAAACGCATCATCGGAGCGAGAATCGGTCATGCGTTTTTCCTTAACTGAACATGCTTTGGGCGCGATGAAGCGCCTCGACCAAACAATCAACCTCGTCCACCGTATTATAAAAGGCGAAGGAGGCGCGGCAAGTCGATGTCACGCCATATTTGGCCAGCAGAGGCTGGGCGCAATGCGTGCCGGCGCGGACAGCAACACCCATCCGGTCAATCACTGTCGCCACATCATGGGCATGGGCGCCTTTCATCTCGAAAGAGACAATGGCGCCCTTATTTGGCGCATGGCCGAAAATGGTCAGCGAATTCATCTCGCCCAACCGTTGCATGGCATAATCGCGCAACAGGTTTTCCTGCGCCATGATCGCATCCGAACCCAGTGCCATCATATACTCGACCGCCGCCCCGAGCCCGATGGCCTGGACAATCGGCGGTGTGCCGGCCTCGAACCGGTGGGGCGGATCATTATAGGTCACCGATTGCTCGGTCACGACCGAGATCATCTCGCCGCCGCCATTGAAAGGGGGCAAAGTCTTCAACCGGTCCATCTTGCCATAGAGCACGCCGATACCGGTCGGACCATAGACCTTATGGCCGGTGAAAACATAGAAATCGGCATCCAGCGCCTGCACATCGACCGGAAGATGCACGGCCCCTTGCGAGCCATCCACCAGAACCGGAATGCCGCGGGCATGGGCCAGTTTGATGATCTCGCGGATCGGGGTGACAGTGCCCAGCACATTGGACATCTGGGTGATGGCGACGATTTTGGTGCGCGGGGTCAACAGTTTCTCGAACTCGTCGAGCAGAAACTCGCCGCGCTCATTGACAGGCGCCCATTTGATCACCGCGCCCTTACGCTCGCGGAGGAAATGCCACGGCACAATATTGGAGTGGTGCTCCATGATCGACAGGACGATTTCATCGCCCTCGCCGATCCCGTCCATCCCGAAACTGGAGGCCACCAGATTGATCGCCTCGGTTGCCGAACGGGTAAAGATGACCTCGTCGACCGATTTGGCATTGATGAAACGGCGCACGCTTTCACGCGCCCCTTCAAAGCCCTCGGTCGCCGCATTGGCAAGATAGTGCAAACCCCTGTGAACATTGGCATATTCATGTTCGTAGGCATATTTCATCCGCTCGATCACTGCCCGCGGCTTTTGGGCCGAGGCGGCATTGTCGAGATAGACCAGCTTGTGCCCATAGACCTCCATGGCCAGAGCAGGGAAATCCTCCCGCACTTTGGCCACATCGAAGACGGGAGCTTGGCCCGATGGCTGCGTCATCTTATGCCTGCTTTGTCGCTGTTGAACGGGATTTCAGCCAGGTGCCGGCGATGGTCTCGAACACCTCGCGCACCCCGTCATGATGGATTTTCTCGAAGGCTTCGCCGACAAAAGCTGCCAGCATCAGGGCTTCGGCCTCGAGCCGCGGCAGACCACGCGCCATCAGATAGAACAGCAGATCGTCATCCAATGCGCCGCAGGTCGCTCCATGGCCGCACACGACATCATCGGCAAAGATTTCCAGTTCCGGCTTGTTGTTCATGCGCGCCTCATCGGAGAGCAGAACCGCCTGCGACATCATCTTGCCGTCAGTTTGCTGGGCGATCTGCTTGACCATGATGCGGCCCTGGAACACGCCGGTTGCCTGGGCGTCGAGGACGGTCTTGAACAATTCACGGCTGGTACAACCCGGCGCGGCATGGTCGATCGCCAGGGTGGTATCGACATGCTGGGTGCCACTCAGCAAGGAAACGCCATCGACGTCAAAGGCAATGCCCTCGCCCTGCAGCGCGGCAAACACCTGATGACGGGCCAACCCCGGCGTGGTGACGCAATTCAGCGAATGGAAGACACAATCGCGCTGGAGATTGATCGCAAGGGTTGAGAGATCGACCGCATAATTGCCGCCCGCACTCAGGCGCAGATGCTCGATGCGGCTCTCGGCAGCCGCGAAAATCTCGACAACCGCATTGGTCTGGTAGGCCACGCCGTCGGGACCCTGATGGCTCTCGAGCAAGGTGACATCGGCCCCCTCGCCCACAATCACCAGCACACGCGGTGTCGTGGCAATGGCATCCACCGTTTCGGTGATGAAGCGCAATTCCAGCGGCAGATCCAGCTTAGTATGGGGCGCGACAGTCACAATCACGCCGCCATTCATGAACGCGGTATTGAGTGCGATCAGCGGGTCCGGGGTGGTTGTGGCTGCCCCCAGATGGCTGGCCACCAGGGGCTGGGACTGGCCAAGCGCGCTGTGCATGTCTTTGACCATCACGCCCGCAGGCAGGCCGAAGGTCGAGATATTAGCATCATAAAAGCCGTTGACCATGACCAACCGCGTCGCAGGCACCGGATCGAGCGGCGAGCCGTGCTCGGCCGCACGCTGGATGACATGGGAGGGCGGTACAACCGCCAGTTCGGGCGCGTCGCGCAGGAGACTGCGCAGATCGGTGTAATGCCAGGCCTCGATGCGGCGATGCGGCAGACCCGATTGCTCGAATGAGGCAAAAGCATCATCGCGCAAATGGCGGATCGAGGCATCACCGGGCAGAGCAGCCTTGATCTGCGGGAAACGCGACAACAGGGTGTTTTCCAACTTGGTGCGGATTGGAGTGACGTCGTTCATCACGTTCCCCTTATGCCGCAAGCGTTTTGTAATCGGCATAGCCTGTGGCTTCGAGTTCGAGCGCCAATTCCTTGCCGCCCGATTTGACCACCTGCCCATGCGCCATCACATGCACGGTATCGGGCACGATGTAGTTCAGCAGACGCTGGTAATGGGTGATGACAAGAAACGCCCGCTTGGGATCACGCAGCGCATTGACACCTTCGGACACCACCTTCAGGGCATCGATATCGAGGCCGGAATCGGTTTCATCGAGAATGCAGAAATTCGGAGCCAGCAGAGCCATCTGCAGAATTTCCATCCGCTTCTTCTCACCGCCCGAAAAACCGACATTGAGGCCACGGCGCAGCATGTCCTGCGGAATACCCAAACCATCGGCCGCTGCGCGCACAGCCTTCATGAAATCGGCGGTGGCCATTTCTTCCTCGCCGCGGATCTTGCGCTGCGCGTTCATGGCTGCTTTCAGAAAGGACATGGTGGCCACGCCGGGGATTTCCAGCGGATACTGGAACGCCAGAAAGAGACCGGCGGCGGCGCGCTCATGCGCCTCCAGTTCCAGCACATTCTGGCCATCGAGCAGAATCTCGCCGTCCAGAACCTCGTAATCGGGCTTGCCGGCGATCACATAGGACAGCGTCGATTTGCCCGATCCATTGGGACCCATAATGGCGGCAACCTCGCCGTCATGCACGGTCAGGGTCAAGCCATTGAGGATTTTCTTGTCTTCGATCGAGACGTGGAGATTGCGGATTTCCAACATTTTATCAGTTCCTTACAGAAATATTTTAAAGCGAAGAGCGAGAAAACTCAGCCCACACTGCCTTCCAGAGAAATCGAGATCAGCTTTTGCGCCTCGACGGCAAATTCCATCGGCAATTGCTGCAACACGTCCTTGACGAAACCGTTGACGATCAGCGCCGTAGCCTCTTCGGGATTGAGCCCGCGCTGCTGGCAATAAAACAACTGGTCCTCGGAAATCTTCGAGGTGGTAGCCTCATGCTCGAACACCGCCGTAGCATTGTTGCATTCCATATAGGGCACGGTATGCGCGCCACACTGGTCGCCGATCAGCAAAGAATCGCAATTGGTGAAATTGCGCATATTGGTGGCCTTGCGATGGGCGGAGACCTGCCCGCGATAGGTGTTTTGCGAACGGCCTGCCGAAATACCCTTGGAGATAATGCGGCTGGTGGTGTTCTTGCCCAGATGGATCATCTTGGTGCCGCTATCGACCTGCTGCATCCCGTTGGACACGGCAATCGAATAGAATTCACCACGTGATCCGTCGCCGCGCAAGATGCAGGACGGGTATTTCCAGGTGATCGCCGAGCCGGTTTCCACCTGCGTCCATGAGATTTTCGAGTTTTTGCCACGGCAATCGCCGCGCTTGGTCACAAAATTATAGATGCCGCCTTTGCCGTCCTTGTCGCCGGGATACCAGTTCTGGACGGTGGAATATTTGATTTCGGCATCATCCATGGTGATCAACTCGACCACGGCGGCATGCAGTTGGTTCTCGTCGCGCTGCGGGGCTGTGCAGCCTTCGAGATAGCTGACATAGGAGCCTTCCTCGGCAATGATGAGCGTGCGCTCGAATTGTCCGGTATTGCGCTCGTTGATGCGGAAATAGGTCGACAATTCCATCGGGCAACGCACGCCCTTGGGGATGTAGACAAAGGAACCGTCGGTAAAGACCGCCGCATTAAGAGTGGCGTAGAAATTATCGGTCACCGGCACGACCGTGCCCAGATATTTGCGCACCAGTTCGGGATGCTCTTTCAGGGCTTCGGAAATCGAGCAGAAAATGACACCCGCTTTGGCCAGTTCCGCCTTGAATGTGGTCACAACCGATACTGAGTCGAATACGGCATCAACGGCGACTTTGGAGGTCTGTACACCCGCCAGAATTTCCTGCTCGCGCAGAGGTATCCCCAGCTTCTTGTAGGTTTCCAGAATGGCCGGATC
>Ga0136644_10000805_pt1 | contig 25115 bp, 30 predicted proteins | sample C_130820_EF_Meta_FD_94780 | JGI IMG/M metagenome (GOLD analysis project Ga0136644, IMG submission 94780) | Freshwater microbial communities from Lake Croche, Canada to study carbon cycling - C_130820_EF_MetaG (v2) (version 2) | ecosystem: Environmental > Aquatic > Freshwater > Lake | place...
TGATTGTTGACCAGCTCCATTTTGTGGGTAACCGCTCGGTTGCGATCATCGTTGTGTCGGGTTTGTTTGTCGGTTTCGTGCTGGGTCTGCAGGGCTATTACACCCTGCGCCGGTATGGCGCGGAACAGGCCTTGGGGGTGCTGGTCGCGCTTTCGCTGGTGCGCGAGCTGGGCCCAGTCGTGACGGCGCTGCTGTTTGCCGGGCGCGCGGGGACCTCGCTGACGGCGGAAATTGGGCTGATGAAGGCGGGCGAACAACTGGCCGCGATGGAAATGATGGCGGTCGACCCCTTTCAGCGGGTCCTGGCGCCGCGCTTTGCGGCGGTTCTCCTCAGTATGCCTTTGCTGGCAGCGCTTTTTTCGGCGGTCGGCGTGCTTGGGGGCTGGTTGGTTGGGGTCCCGATGATCGGTGTCGACGATGGCGCTTTTTGGTCGCAGATGCAGGGCGGCGTGGATTTTGTCGACGATGTGTTGAACGGCGTGGTGAAGAGCCTTGTGTTTGGACTGACGGTCGGTTTCGTTGCGCTACTCACGGGTTGGGACGCCTTGCCAACGCCGGAAGGCGTTGCGCGCGCCACGACAAAAACCGTGGTGGTCTCATCCTTGGCGGTGTTGGGGCTCGATTTTCTGTTAACCGCTTTGATGTTCGGGACACGGTAGGGGGTCGGCATGGACCGCAAAAAAACAGACGGGTTGGTCGGCCTCTTCGTGCTGGCCGGGGTGGGTGCGGCGGTTTTTCTAGCGCTTCGGGTCGCCAATCTCGGCGGCGTTGAGCTAGGAGACGCGATCGAGGTCCGCGCGCGTTTTGACAACGTCGGTGGGCTTAAGCCGCGAGCGCCCGTGAAAAGCGCTGGCGTGACCGTTGGCCGCGTGCAATCGATCGGGTTCGACGACAAAAGCTATCAGGCGGTGGTGACCCTGTCGCTCGATCGTCGATTTCAATTCCCCAAGGACACGTCGGCTAAAATTCTCACATCGGGTTTATTGGGTGAGCAGTACCTAGGGCTCGAACCGGGCGGGGATTCGGCCATGCTCGAAGCAGGGTCGACCATCAGCATGACTCAATCGGCCGTTGTGCTGGAGAACTTGATTTCACAGTTTTTATATTCGAAAGCGGCAGATTCCGCTCCGTCGACCGGTGCCTCCGGGGGGCCGCGTTGAAGCGGGTTCGCCTTGGCACGTCTTCGTTCCAGCGGCGCAGCAGGCTGCACAAGGCGGCCGCTTCGCTGCTGGTGGCCCTCTCGGTATCGGCTGCCTGGGCGGACGAACCCGTCCGGGATGACGAGCAGGCCGAGGCTACTTCGGGTAGCGTCCTCGTCGCAGATGTCTCGGCGCAAGCGGGCGAATCCGCCCCGAAGGGCCTGAAGGCCGATAACCCCGCGCCTCCTGTGCCGATTGTGGAAGTCCCCGCGCAGGCGATCGAGGTTTACGATGACCTTGAGATGCCGCCGGTGAACGACCCGCTGGAAACGCTCAATCGTCGGGTCCTTGAGTTCAATCAGACACTCGATGATTGGGTCATCCGTCCGAGCGCGCGAGCCTACGAGACGGTATTGCCCACGCCCGTGCGGCAGATGGTCAGTAACGTGTTTGGCAACGTCGGTGATGCGTGGACGGGGGTCAATAACCTGCTGCAAGGCAAAGTTCGCGATGCCGGTGTCGATGCTTTGCGGGTCGTTGTGAACACCACCATCGGCCTCGGGGGTTTAGCAGACGTCGCGTCAGATTTTGGCTTGCAGCGTCACAAGGAAGATTTTGGTCAAACGCTAGGGCGCTGGGGGGTTCCGCCCGGGCCTTACCTGGTACTACCCCTGTTTGGCCCCAGCAATTTGCGCGATTCGGTCGCTACCTTCGGGGCGGATCTGCCGGCGAACCCGTTTCGCCAACTGCCCGACCCTGGCGCGCGCAATGCCATCACCGTGACCCGTCTGCTGGATGCGCGCGCTAAGGTGTTATCAGCGGACAAGATGTTGGACGGCATCGCGATCGACCGCTACTTGTTCATTCGCGATGCTTATTTGCAGCGGCGTGAATCGCAGATCTGGGATGGCGATACGCCTCGGCATTGATTGCGCTTCATTTCGCTCGGGAGTTGTTGTTTATGCGTGCCAAGTCGTTTTGTTTGAGCCTGTCGATGTGCGTGGTCATGGTCGTCGGCGGCGGTGCCGCCCTCAAAGGCTTCGCGCAAACCGTGCCGCCGTCGGCTGGCGCTGCTGCTGCTCCTGTGGCGGGGGCCTTCGAAGCGCCGGATTTGATGGTGCAGCGTCTGAGCAACGATGTGTTGGAGCGCATTCGCTCCGACCGCGACCTGCAGAACGGCGATTTGCGCCGGGTGTCCGAGTTCGTCGATGCGACGGTCATGCCCAAGGTCGATTTTGCCCGGATGACCGCGCTTGCGGTCGGGCGCAACTGGCGCCAGGCGACCCCGGATCAGCAAAAGCAGCTGATGGCCGAATTCCGTGTCTTGCTGTTACGAACGTATTCCGGTGCGCTCGCGAGTGCTCGCGACGTCACGCTGCGCTTGCGTCCCTTGCGCGCCGATCCGAATGACACGGACATCATTGTTCGCAGCGAAATTCTGCGCCCGCGGGCAGAGCCCGTGCAGCTCGACTACCGGTTGCATCGCAGCACCGATGGCTGGAAGATTTACGACGTCAACGTGCTGGGGATTTGGTTGGTCGAGAGTTATCGCAACCAATTCGCGCAGGAAATCACCGCGAATGGGATTGATGGGTTGATCCGCGCGCTGGCCGAAAAAAATCGTACGTACGACCAGGCCGCGCGGCGTGGCTGAGCCGGCTACGAGCTTCCCGGTACTCGTGCTGCCCGCCGAGTTGCGCCATCAAGAGGCGCCCGTTTGGATTGAGCGCGTGTCCCGAGTCGGGCGACCGCAAGGGCCCGTGCGGATCAACTGTGCCGCTGTCGAGCGTTTTGACTCTTCGGCGCTCGCCGTTCTTTTGGCCGCCTTGCGGGCCGCGCAGGCCGCCGGTGTCGCCTTCGAATGCCTGAATCCGCCGCCTAAATTGCGTCAGCTCGCTGCCTTGTATGGCATTGATTCGCTCATTTTTGAACCTGCCGTGCAATGAGCGATGCGGCCATTGAAGTACGCCAGCTGGTTAAGCGCTACGGGCGCTTGACTGCCCTCGACGCGGTCTCGTTGCGGGTCGAACAAGGTGAATTTTTTGGTTTGCTCGGTCCCAACGGGGCGGGCAAGACCACGCTGATTTCAATTGTTGCGGGTCTGGTGCGAGCCGATCAAGGCCAAGCGTGGGTGATGGGGCGGGATGTCGCGCGCGACTATCGCGCCGCCCGTGCCGCCTTAGGCGTGGTGCCGCAAGAACTCGTGTTCGATCCGTTTTTCACCGTACGAGAGGTCTTGCGCCTCCAGTCGGGCTACTTTGGGCTGCGCCAGAACGACGCTTGGATCGATGAAATTCTCCATGGCCTGGGCTTGAGCGACAAAGCCGATACCAACATGCGCGCGCTCTCGGGGGGCATGAAGCGTCGAGTGCTGGTTGCGCAAGCCCTCGTGCATCGACCCCCGGTCATCATCCTCGATGAGCCAACCGCCGGTGTCGACGTTGAGTTGCGCCAGACCTTGTGGCGCTTTATCGCCGCGCTCAACCGCGACGGGCACACCATCGTGTTGACCACGCACTACCTCGAAGAGGCCCAGGCTCTGTGTGGACGGATTGCGATGTTGCGAGGGGGGCGAGTGGTCGCGCTGGACTCCACAGCCGCACTGTTACGTCGTTTTGCGGGCGGGCGCTTGGCGTTGCGCTTGCGCTGCCCCTCGACGCAGGCGGGCGGGGGCAGCGTGGATTCGGGCGGGGTGCCGTGGCAACTACCGGCGGCCCTTGAACCGTTGCGTTGGGTGTCGCCCGTTGCTGCAGGTTCGAATCAAGAGGTGCTTACCGAGCCCTTGGCACCGGGGTCGGTGAACCTCAGTCTGCGGCTCGACGATTACGCCGAACTTGAAGGGATGCTTGCGGCTTTGCGGCTCAGCGGCGCCCAAATCGAGGAAATGGAGCTCATTCACACGGATCTCGAGGACGTGTTCCTGCGTTTGACCGCACCCGGGGGCGCCCCATGAGCCCTCGCGAAACGCAAGCTTGGGTGGGTTTGCAGACCCTGCTGCGCAAGGAGATGCTGCGTTTCTGGAAGGTCAGCGTGCAAACCGTGCTCGCGCCGATGTTGACCGCGCTGCTCTATTTGTTGGTTTTTGGCCAGGTGATTGAGGGGCGCGTCGACCGTTTTTCTGGCCTGAGCTACACCGCATTCCTGATCCCCGGGTTGATCATGATGTCGGTGCTGCAAAACGCGTTTGCCAATAGTTCATCGTCGCTGATTCAGTCGAAGATCACCGGCAACCTCGTCTTTATTCTTCTGCCACCGCTGGCGCACTGGGAAATCTTTGTGGCGTACGTCGGGGCCTCGATGGTGCGCGGGGTCGTGGTCGGTGTTGGCTTGTGGCTCGCGACGCTCTGGTTTGCCGATCTCCAGTACGTGGCTCCGGTCTGGATCCTTGTCTTTGCCGTTCTGGGCAGTGCGATCCTCGGTACAATGGGGCTGATCGCGGGTATTTGGGCCGAAAAGTTCGACCAAATCGCAGCGTTTCAAAATTTTGTCATCATGCCGGCGACATTCCTGTCCGGCGTCTTCTATTCCGTTCATACCTTGCCGCCGATCTGGCAAATGGTTTCCCACTTGAATCCATTTTTTTACATGGTTGATGGCTTTCGGCACGGGTTTTTTGGTGTGTCGGACGTGGCGGTTGAGACCAGCGCGGGCATTTGCCTGCTGACGCTGGCGCTGATGTCGGCCCTCGCGCTGCAACTCCTGCGCAGCGGCTATCGCATGCGTCATTGAGGAGCGAAGGCCGATGAATCCGAGTCCCAGCCTAGTTGCGCAGTGGATCGAGCAGGGGCTTGCCTGCACCCACCTGGCCGTCGAGGGTGACGGGCGGCACTTCCAAGCCCTCATTGTTGCGACTGCCTTCGAGGGTTTGTCCCCGCTCAAGCGCCATCAGCTCGTTTACGCAGCCTTGGGCGATCGCATGCACGAAACGATTCACGCGTTGTCAATGCGCACGCTGACGCCAGCGCAATGGGCCGCCCAAGCGGGTGCCGGTGAAAGGGATAGCAGCATCGCGCGGCCGCGCTCCGACGGAGCGTAAAAGTGGACCGACTGCGGGTGGTCGGCGGACGTTCGCTGGTGGGCACCGTTGCTGTATCCGGTGCCAAGAATGCGGCGCTACCAATTTTGTGTGCGGGTCTGATGAGCTCGGAGCCCCTGGTGCTCGAGAACGTACCCCGACTGCAGGATGTGGTGACGACGCGCCGCTTGCTCGAACGGATGGGCACCCACGTTACCTGCGAGGAAACGGAGTCGGGACAGCGCGTGCAGTTGGCAACCGCGCCCGAGATCGACCCCACCGCTCCCTACGACCTCGTGCGCACGATGCGCGCGTCGATCCTGGTGCTCGGACCGTTGCTGGCGCGTTTTGGCCGCGCACGGGTGGCTTTGCCGGGGGGTTGCGCGATTGGTCAGCGCCCGGTCGATCAGCACATCAAGGGCCTGCGCGCGATGGGCGCCGAGATCGACATCGTCCATGGCGATATCGTCGCGTCGATTCCGTCGCGGCTCGGCCCCGCTGGCGACCGCACCTATCGATTGCGAGGCGCTAAGCTGGTGACCGACTTGGTGACGGTCACGGGTACCGAAAATCTGATGATGGCGGCTTGTTTGGCCGACGGCGAAACCGTAATCGAGAATGCGGCTCGAGAACCCGAAGTGGTCGACCTGGCGCACTGCCTGACCCGCATGGGGGCCCACATTGAGGGGGTCGGCACCGACCGGATTGTGGTCCAGGGGGTGGCGCAGCTACACGGTGCAACCCACCGCGTCATGCCTGATCGAATCGAAGCGGGCACCTTCCTGTGTGCGGCGGCGGCGACCGGGGGCGAGATCCGTTTGAGCGGGGCGGCGCCCGCAACGCTCGATGCTACCTTGGAGAAATTGCGCCAGGCTGGGTGTGACATCGCCTGCGGCGAGGACACGATTCGTCTTTCCATGCACGGGCGTCCGCGCGCCGTGGATTTGCGCACCGCGCCGTACCCCGGTTTTGCAACCGACATGCAAGCACAGTTCATGGCACTGAATACGATTGCCGACGGTGCCGGCGTGATGGTGGAGACGATTTTTGAGAACCGGTTTATGCATGTGCAGGAGCTCAAGCGCCTTGGGGCGGATATCACGATCGACGGCTCGACGGCGGTGGTACGGGGGGTTTCGGGTCTCTCGGGCGCCGATGTGATGGCGACCGATTTGCGTGCCTCGGCGGGTTTGGTGATCGCGGCTTTGGTTGCGCGTGGTGAGACCATCATCAACCGTGTCTACCACCTCGACCGCGGCTACGAGCGAATGGAACAAAAGCTGGCCGCGCTGGGCGCGCAGATTGAGCGCTTACGGTGAGCTCGACCATGATCACGCTTGCCCTTTCGAAAGGCCGTATTTTTTCGGATACCGTTCCCTTATTGGCCGCTGCTGGGATCGCGGTTGCACCCAACGCGGACAGTTCGCGCAAGCTCATCATCGAAACCGGCGACCCGGGTTTGCGCCTGATCATCGTGCGCGCTACCGATGTTCCGACTTACGTTCAGTACGGCGCTGCCGACTTGGGCGTTGCGGGGAGCGACGTGCTCGAGGAGTACCTGGCCCAGACGGACGACCAGGCGCTTTATCAGCCCTTGGATCTGGGCATTGGGCGTTGCCGCATGAGCGTCGCCGCGCGCGTGGGTTTTGATTACGCCCAGGCGGTTCGGCGCGGCGCGCGGTTGCGGATCGCGACGAAATTTACCGCGATCGCACGCGAACACTTTGCCCGCAAAGGCGTACACGTGGAGTTGGTCAAGCTCTACGGATCGATGGAACTGGCGCCCTTGGTTGGTTTGGCGGACGCGATCGTTGACCTGGTCTCGACCGGCAGTACCCTGCGTGCGAACCAACTCGTCGAGGTCGAACACATTCGCGATGTGTCCTCGCGTCTCATCGTGAATCAGGCTTCGATGAAGACGCGTTCGACGGTCTTGGAGCCTTTGCTGAAGCGCCTGGCGCAGGCCGTTATGGCGGCGCAGACGTGATGTTGCGACTCGATTCGCGCTCTGCGCAGTTTGCCGAGCAACTGGCGGCGCGACTGCGCTTTGAAGCGGCCGCCGATGCCGCGATTGAGCAGAGCGTCGCGGCGATCTTGGCGGATGTGCGCACGCGGGGTGACGCTGCCTTGTTGGAATACACGCAGCGCTTTGATGGCGTGGCACTCGCCGACGCAAGCGCTCTCGAGCTGCCGCGCACCGAGCTCGAAGCGGCGTTGGCGGCCCTCGATCGCGCGCAACGCGAGGCCCTCGAGGCCGCGGCCGAGCGCATTCGGCGTTACCACGGGCATCAGCTCGCAAGCACCTGGGTGGTTGATGAGCCCGATGGGACTCGGCTGGGTCAACGTGTGACGCCCCTTGATCGAGCTGGGCTCTACGTGCCAGGCGGCAAAGCTGCCTATCCATCGTCGGTTCTGATGAACGCGATTCCGGCCAAGGTTGCCGGGGTCGGTGAGTTGGTGATGGTGGTGCCCACCCCGGGCGGCGTTCGCAATGCCATGGTCTTGGCGGCGGCTGCAATTGCTGGCGTCGATCGGGTATTTACGATTGGCGGCGCCCAGGCGGTTGCTGCTTTGGCGTACGGTACCGCCACGGTGCCTCGGGTCGATAAGATCGTAGGGCCCGGTAATGCCTACGTGGCAGAGGCGAAGCGCCGCGTTTTTGGCGTGGTGGGGATCGATATGATCGCCGGCCCCAGCGAGATTTTGATTTTGTCGGACGGCAGCGCGCCGGCGGACTGGATGGCGATGGACTTGTTCTCGCAAGCCGAGCACGACGAATTGGCGCAGTCGATTTTGCTGACTCCGGACGCTGCGCATCTGGAGGCGGTCGAGGAAGCCATCAACCGCTTGCTACCGACGATGCCGCGGCGCGCGACGATTGAGCGCTCGCTCGCAGACCGTGGCGTCCTTGCGCTGGTGCGGGATCTCGAGGAGGCTTGCGCGATTGCGAACCAAATCGCCGCCGAGCATCTCGAACTGGTGGTGGCCGACCCCTGGCATTGGGCCGAGCGCATTCGACACGCTGGTGCGTTGTTCTTGGGTCCGTGGTCGTCGGAATCCTTGGGCGACTATTGCGCGGGCCCGAACCATGTGTTGCCGACGATGCGTACCGCGCGCTTTTCCTCGCCGCTGGGTGTTTATGATTTTCAGAAGCGCACCAGTCTGATCGCGATTTCGGCGGCCGGAGCGCAGCAACTGGGTCCGATCGCCGCTACCTTGGCGGATGGCGAGGGTCTTGGGGCGCACGCTCGCAGTGCGCGGATGCGTTTGACGGTGGCCGAGGGCGAAGCATGACACTGGCTTGCTTGCGTGACGATGTGCGCTCGCAAGCAGCCTACGTGGTTGCCGACGCGCGCGGCCTGATCAAGCTCGACGCGATGGAGAACCCCTATGCGCTGCCGGCGGTGCTCGCGCCTGCGCAGCAAGAGGCGTTCGCTCAGCATCTTTTGCAAGTCGCGCTCAACCGTTACCCCGTGCCGGGGCAGACCGCCTTGAAGGCTGCGTTGGCCGCTCGGGCAGGGGTGCCCGCAGACTGGAGTTTGTTGCTCGGCAACGGGTCGGACGAGATTATTGCGATCTTGTCGACCGCGGTTGCGCGCCCGGGTGCGGTGATTTTGGCGCCTCTGCCCGGCTTTGTGATGTACGAGGTCGCGGCCCGCCTGGCGGGCTGCGAGTTTGTTGGGGTGCCGTTGCAGGCGGACTTCACGCTGGACGTTGCCGCCATGTGTGCGGCGATCGAGCGCCATCGTCCAGCAGTGGTCTGGTTAGCGCACCCAAATAACCCAACCGGAAATGCGTTCGAGCGCTCGGCTGTTGAGCAGGTGCTGGCTGCGGTGGTGCGGTCTGGCGCTGGCGTGGTCGTCATCGATGAGGCGTACCGGCCGTTTGCGGAGCACTCCTGGATGGACCGCGCGCCGCAATGGCCGTCGGTGCTGGTCATGCAGACGCTTTCCAAACTCGGCCTGGCCGGGCTGCGCTTGGGCTACCTGGCGGGTCCAAGCGCCTTTTTGGCCGAGCTCGACAAAGTACGCCCGCCGTATAACATCAACGTGCTGACAGAGGCCGCTGCCCACTGGCTACTCACCGAAGCGGGGGCTTTACTCGATGCGCAGGCGCTGCGGATCCGTGCGGATCGAACCCAGCTGGCGGCTGCGTTGGCAGAAGTTCCAGGGGTCATCCAGGTCTTTGCGTCGCAGGCTAATTTTTTGCTTTTTCGGGTCGCCGAACCCGCGCAGGTCATGGCTCAGCTGCGCGCTCGCGGGGTTTTAATCAAGGACGTGTCGCGCGCGCATCCCTTGCTTGCCGGCTGTCTGCGTGTCACCGTGGGCACTGCCGACGAAAATGCCGCCTTTCTGGCCGCCTTGCGTTTTTAGTCCCTTGCCTGCCCCGATCATCATGCGAACCGCCGAAGTCATCCGCAACACTTCTGAAACGCAAATCCGCGTTTCGCTCAATCTCGATGGTAGCGGGCACAAAGTGCTTGCGACCGGGGTTCCTTTTCTCGATCACATGCTCGATCAAATCGTTCGTCACGGCTTGATCGATTTGGACATCAAGGCCCACGGCGACCTTGAAATCGACGCCCATCACACCGTGGAAGACGTCGGGATCACGCTGGGTCAAGCGTTTGCGCAAGCGATTGGCGACAAGCGTGGCGTGCGGCGCTACGGGCACGCTTATGTGCCCCTGGACGAGGCCCTTTCGCGCGTCGTCGTCGATCTTTCGGGGCGCCCGGGGCTTGACTGGCACGTGGAGTTCACACGCGCGACGGTGGGTACATTTGACGTCGATTTGTTGATTGAGTTCTTTCGCGGCTTTGTCAATCACGCCGCCGTGACCTTGCATGTCGACAATTTGCGTGGGGTCAACGCGCACCACCAGTGCGAAACCATTTTCAAGGCCTTTGGACGCGCATTGCGGATGGCGGTCGAACTCGATCCTCGGGTCGTCGATGCCATTCCGTCGACCAAGGGTAGTCTCTAGAGAGCTTTGCGGGTGGCAAGCATCGCAGTCGTCGACTATGGGATGGGGAATTTGCGCTCGGTCGCGAAAGCGCTCGAGCACGTTGCGCCGAAACATCGAATTGTCATCGCGCAGGATGCGGGCACTTTGCTCGCCGCCGATCGGGTGGTTTTCCCCGGCCAAGGGGCGATGCCCGACTGCATGCGCCACCTTGAGCAAGCGGGTTTGCTCGAGGCCTTGCTGAACGTGGCGCGCAATCGTCCCTTGTTTGGCATTTGTGTCGGCGAGCAAATGTTGTTCGAGCGCAGCGAAGAGGTACGCCGTGAGGATGCCGCGGCGGGTGCCACAACGCCTGGGCTGGGTCTTTTTGCCGGCGATGTGGTGCGCTTCCCAGTTGGCCTTCACGATGCCCAAGGGCGCGCGCTGAAGATCCCCCACATGGGCTGGAATACGGTGCGCCAGATCCAGTCACACGTGCTCTGGGATGGTATCGCCGACGATGAACGATTCTATTTTGTGCATAGTTTTTTTGTCCGTCCCCAAAACGCCTCGATGACCGTCGGTACTACCGAGCACGGCCTCGGCTTTACCAGTGCGGTGGCGCGGGATAACATCTTCGCCACCCAGTTCCACCCCGAGAAGAGTGCCGCCGCGGGCTTACGCCTGTACGCCAACTTCGCGGCCTGGGCCCCTTGAAACCCAACTTGACCAAGCCATGTTGCTGATTCCGGCAATCGACCTGAAAGACGGACGCTGTGTTCGTTTGCGTCAGGGCGACCTGCAAGACGCCACCGTTTTTTCCGAAGACCCTGGCGCCATGGCGGCGCACTGGGTCGAACAGGGTGCTCGCCGCCTGCACCTCGTCGATCTGAACGGAGCTGTTGCGGGGCGGCCGCGCAACGAGAGCGCCGTGCGGGAGATTGTTGCGGCGGTCGGCGATCGGATCCCGATTCAGCTGGGGGGTGGCATTCGCGATCTCGACACCATCGAACGCTACCTCGACGGGGGCCTCGAGTGGATCATCATCGGCACGGCCGCGGTGAAGAGCCCCGGCTTTTTGCACGATGCCTGCGGCGCGTTTCCGGGTCAGGTCATCGTCGGCCTGGACGCTCGCGACGGTAAGGTGGCGACAGATGGTTGGAGCAAACTCACCGGCCATGACGTGATCGATCTGGCTTGCAAGTTCGAGGATCTCGGTGTCGAAGCGATCATCTACACCGACATTGGCCGCGACGGCATGATGCAGGGGGTCAATCTCGAGGCCACGGTAAGGCTCGCGCGCGCGGTACGGATCCCGGTGATTGCTTCGGGGGGCGTGTCGAACTTGAGCGATATCGAGGCCTTGTGCTCGGTCGCCTCGGAGGGGGTCGAGGGGGCCATTTTGGGGCGGGCGCTTTACGAGGGCGCGCTCAATTTAGGCGAGGCGCAGGCGCGCGCCGACGCTCTGAGCGGGCAAGACGCGCGGCCTTGAGCCGGGCGTTCGGGCGCGCAAGCGTTGCGGTCATGTTGGCGCGTCGCATCATTGCTTGTTTGGATGTCGCCGCTGGCCGCGTGGTCAAGGGGGTCAACTTTGTTGACTTGCGCGACGCCGGCGACCCGGTCGAAATTGCCCGTCGTTATGATCAACAGGGCGTCGACGAACTAACCTTTCTCGATATCACCGCCTCGAGCGACGAGCGGGATCTGATCCTCGGGGTGATCGAGGCGGTTGCCAGCGAAGTCTTCATCCCCCTGACGGTCGGTGGCGGGGTCCGCAAGGTCGACGACGTGCGTCGTTTGTTGAATGCCGGCGCGGACAAAATTTCCATCAATACGGCCGCTCTGCTCGAGCCGTCGCTGATCGACGCCGCCAGCGGGCGCTTCGGCTCCCAGTGCATTGTTGTGGCGATCGACGCACGCGCGGCAGGTCCTGGGCGTTGGCAGGTCTTCACCCATGGGGGCCGACGTGACACCGGACGGGACGCCGTCGAATGGGCCACCGAGGTCGCTGCGCGGGGGGCGGGTGAAATTCTGCTGACCAGCATGGACCGCGATGGCACGCGCAGTGGTTTTGATCTCGAACTGACGAGGGCGGTCGCTGACGCCGTCAGTGTGCCGGTGATCGCGTCGGGCGGTGTGCGCTGCCTAGAGCACCTCGTCGAAGGCGTGACCTTGGGTGGCGCAGAGGCGGTTCTCGCCGCGAGTATTTTCCATTTTGGGGATCACACGATTGGCGAAGCCAAGCGACTGATGGCGGCCAAGGGTATCGTGGTGCGCCAGTGAGCCCCGAGGCAGACCCAAGCGAGCCAATAACGAGCAGCGGCGAGAACTGGCTCGACGCTGTGCACTTTGACGCCCAAGGCTTGATTCCGGCCATCGCGCAGGACGCTACGACGCAGGCGGTGCTGATGGTCGCTTGGATGAATCGCGAATCCCTATGCGCAACCGTCGCCAGTGGCCAGGCGGTCTACTGGTCGCGCTCGCGACAGCGGCTCTGGCGCAAAGGCGAAGAGAGCGGGCACACGCAGCGGGTACTAGAGATCCGAATGGATTGCGATGCCGATGTGTTGTTGCTTCAGGTCGAACAAAAAGGCGACATTGCCTGTCACACCGGTCGGCCCAGTTGTTTTTATCAGCGCCTGGATGGCGATCGGTGGACCATTACCGAGGCGCCGCGAATCGATCCCAAAACCCTTTATCGCTGACTTGCCGAGGCCCACACCGTGCTTGAAGCTGACATTCTCGAACGCCTGGCAGCGACCATTGCGTCACGCCGTGATGGCGACCCGGAACGCTCGTACGTCGCCCGCCTGTTCCATCAAGGGGAAGATGCAATCTTGAAGAAGGTCGGCGAGGAAGCGACCGAGCTTGTGCTGGCGGCCAAGGGCGGGGTCGCGCAACGGATCGTCGCCGAGTGTGCCGACCTTTGGTTTCACTGCCTGATCGTGTTGGCGCAACATGAGCTGCAGCCGGCCGACGTATTGGCTGAACTCGCGCGTCGCGAGGGGCTCTCGGGGATCGAAGAAAAGGCACTGCGCAAGCGCCAGCAACGTGAACTTGCCGAAGGAGCGGGTAATTGACCACCACAGCGTGTATTTTTTGCAAGATCGCCGGCGGTGAAGTGCCCGCGCGTAAAGTCTTCGAAGACGATGAGATTGTCGTCTTTCACGACATCCATCCGCAGGCGCAGCTTCATCTTCTGATGATCCCCAAGCGTCATGTCGAAAATTTGTACGATGCGGACGATTCGCACGTTGCGGTGCTGGGGCGGATGATGGCCCTGGCGGGCCAGGTTGCGCGTGAGCAGGGCTTTCCAGACGGCTTTCGGATCGTCGTCAACAACGGCAGGGTGGGGCGCCAGGAGGTGTATCATTTGCATCTTCATCTGCTTAGCGCAACGGAGCCGCTTGGCTCGGGCATGATTCGGCACTGAGCGAGGTACGCTGATGGGATCCTTTAGCATCTGGCACTGGTTGATCGTTCTGGCGATCATCTTGTTGGTTTTTGGCACCAAAAAACTGCGCAATTTGGGCAGTGATTTGGGCGGCGCCGTCAAGGGATTCAAGGAAGGCATGAAAGAGGCCTCGAGCGACAAGCCCGCAGACCAAGTGGGCGGCCCGGCGGCTGCGCAGACCACCCACGCGGCCCCAGCGGCCTCGGCTGGCGGTGCACCCCAGGACAACGGCCGCACGATTGATGTCGAGGCGCGGGAACGCCGGCCCTGATCAACTGATCTGCCTCTGACCTCCCAGCGCATCGGGCGCAAGGGGCGCCACCGCCATGTTTGACATTGGTTTCTCCGAGATGATGGTGATCGCGGTGGTCGCCCTTGTCGTTCTCGGGCCCGAGCGCTTGCCGCGTGTGGCGCGCCAAGCCGGCGAGTGGCTGGGCAAGTTGCAGCGCTATGTCGCGGACGTCAAAAATGATCTTTCGCGTCAAGTCGAGCTCGAAGAGCTGCGTCGGGTGCAGCAAGAGATGCAGGGGGCGGCTCGTGAACTCGAATCGTCGATGCAGAAGTCCGTCTCTGAGATGCAGAGTCAGGTGTCGGAATTGCGTGCGGAAGTCGAGGGCGCTCATGAACTCACCGAGCCCCCCGGCGCTGCGGTAACCGACTGGGACCGGGTGTACGCCGTGCGCCGCACGCGGGATCGAATTCGTGAACGGCGCATCGAGCGCGAGCGCCGCCTCGGCGTTCTGCGACCGAAACGCCGCTTCGGTCGCTGAGCTTGGCGGAGACAAGGTGCTGAAGTTTCTTAAAAGCGGCGATCGCGCCGAGCAAGCGTCCGGGTCAGCGCTCGCGGGGCCCACTGGCGACGAGTCGCAGGCCCCTGCCGAGAGCTTTGTCTCGCATCTGGTCGAGCTGCGCGATCGCGTCGTGCGCTCGCTGGTGGTCGTGGTCCTAGTGTTTGGCGTGAGCTTTTTTTACGCCGCCGACATCATGCATTTCTTGGCGCAGCCGCTCGAGCAGGCGATGCCACCCGGCGCACGGATGGTGATTACCGATTCGTCGGGGACCTTTTTTACCTTGATGAAGGTGTCGTTCTTAGTCGCTGTGCTGGCGAGTCTGCCGTGGGTGCTCTATCAGGCCTGGGCCTTCGTCGCGCCCGGACTCTACGAGCATGAGAAGCGCTTCGCCGTGCCTTTGATTTTCTCGAGCGTCTTCTTTTTGCTGGTCGGCGTGAGCTTCGCCTACCTCTTTGTGCTGCCGGCCGCGTATCGATTCTTTTTTGCCTTCAATGCGCAGACGGGGGCCGACACCCTGCAGGACATCCAGAAGTATTGGGACTTTACGCTGGCGATTTTCTTTGGATTTGGGTTGACGTTTGAAGTTCCGGTGGTCGAGATGTTGCTGGTGAAGCTCGGCATGGTGACGACGCAGCAGCTGCGGGAAGCCCGTCGTTACGTCATCGTCGGAGCGTTTGTGGTAGCGGCGGTGCTGACGCCGCCCGACCCCTTGTCGCAGTTCATGTTGGCCGTGCCGCTTTGCTTGCTGTACGAGTTAGGCATCTGGTTGGCAGGGTTTGTGCGCGCGCGCTCGCGCGATCCGCAAGCGGACCCCAGCGACTGAGCTTCAAACGGGGTTCGGGTCGTCGATGAAGCGGTGGGCGATGCCCAGGCGCTGCGCGATCTCGTTGCCCACGGCTTGAACGCCAAAGCGCTCGGTGGCGTGATGGCCTGCAGCGATGTAAACCACCCCGGCTTCGCGGGCTAGATGAACGGTTGGCTCGTTGATCTCGCCGCTGATGAACGCATCGGCGCCGGCGGCGATTGCGCTCGACAACAGCGAGTGCGCGGCGCCCGTGCACCAGGCGAGACGCCGGATCGGACGCTCGAGCGCGCCAACCGCGAGCGGGGCGCGTCCGAGGCGCTCCTCGAGAACCGCACACAGCGCTGGCGCCGTCGTCGCGGCAGCGAGCTCACAACACCAGCCGATGCCTTGCTCGCCAAAGCGCTGGATGTGTTCGGGCGCGCTGGGCAGCTTGAGTTGCAGCGCCAGTTGCGCGTTGTTGCCCAAACGCTCGTGACAGTCCAGCGGCAGGTGATACGCGTAGACGTTGAGGTCTGCACCCAGCGCCCTTGCCAGGCGTGCGCGCTTCGGGCCGACGACGCGGGCATCTTCGCCGCGCCAAAACCAGCCATGATGGACGAGGACGGCGTCCGCCCCGGCGGCAATCGCCGATTCGATAAATCGCAGGCTCGCAGTGACCCCGCTCACCAAGAGCGAAACCCGCTCCTTGCCTTCCACCTGCAGGCCGTTCGGGCAATAATCTGCGAAGCGATCGGCGTTCAAGAGTTCCTGGAGCGCGCCAGCGAGCGCGTCGCGATTGACCGAGTTCGTTTTCATGTGAATCCTTGGTGCCTATGCTCAAGCGTTTGTGGATGATGTTTGCGCAGGCGGTGACGCTGGTGCTGGCGGTCGTCTTCGTGCTCGCTACCTTGCGGCCCGAATGGCTGCCGCGCAAGTGGTCGCCCGCCAGTTCGTCCACCGACCCCGCGGCGCAGGCCTCAGCTCAGGCCAGCGCTGCTCGGGCGGGCGCAGCCCACACCGGGGATGGCAGCGGTGCATGGTCCTACGGCGAGGCCGCACGCAGCGCCATCCCAGCCGTGGTCAACATCTACACGACCAAAGAGGCGCGGGTCCCGAACCACCCATTTTTGAATGATCCCGCGTTTCGGCGTTTTTTCGGCGACCCCTCGCCGGCGCGGCGCTCGGTCTCCAGTCTGGGCTCGGGTGTCATTGTGCAATCGGACGGATTGGTTCTCACCAATCATCATGTCGTCGAGGCCGCTGACGAGATCGAGGTCGCCTTGGCGGACGGCAGACGCGCCAAAGCGAAAGTCGTCGGCAGTGATCCGGAGACGGATCTGGCCGTGCTCCGCATCGATTTGAATGAGTTGCCGACCTTGCGCTTTGCCAATTTGGATCAAGTCCGGGTCGGCGATGTGGTGTTGGCGATCGGCAACCCCTTCGGCGTCGGTACCACGGTAACGATGGGGATTGTTTCCGCGCTGGGACGCACCCACCTGGGCATCAACACCTTTGAGAACTTCATTCAGACCGACGCGGCGATCAATCCGGGTAACTCGGGGGGCGCGCTGGTCGATACACAGGGTCAGTTGCTGGGGGTCAATACGGCAATCTATTCGCGCTCGGGGGGGTCGATGGGGATCGGTTTTGCGATTCCGGTCACAACCGCGCGTAGCGTGGTCGACGCGATTGTCAAGCAAGGCGCCGTGGTACGCGGGTATATCGGGGTGGAACCACAGGATTTAACCCCCGAGATCGCCGAGGCCTTGCGCATATCGCGTCGTGAGGGCGCGATCATCGCTGGCCTGGTGCGGGGCGGACCGGCCGACAAGGCGGGGGTCAGGGCGGGCGATATCTTGATCGCGGTCGAGGGTAAGGCGGTCAAGGACACGCCCTCGATGCTGAATCTGATTGCGCAACTCGAACCCGGCAAGACGGCGAGCTTGCGCTTTGTTCGGGAGGGGCGCGAGGTCGACATGCCGGTCGTGATCGGACGTCGCCCCAAACCAGCCCGAACGTCGCCGGCAATGGAGGAATAGCCTCGGACCTCGCGACTGGGGGATGCGTCACGCCGTTGGATTCTTGCGACGCAGTGTCACGCTAACGATTTTCGCGGTGCTTGGGCTAGAATCCGCGGGTTACGAGGAGACGCGCCAGACCGTTCGCGGGGATTGCGGCGCGGAAGTCTCACTTGGTTTTTTCAGTCGATTTTGGATGCGCCCCGACGGCATCCGGCAGAGGTCCATAGATGTCGAATTCCGTTTCCCACGCCGCCGACGGCTTTACTCCCGGAAATCCAAACGACCCGCAGCGCCGCACTTGGATCGCCGTTGCCAGTGGAACCGCTGCCCTGGGCGGTGCCTGTGTGGCGGGCGCGTTCGTGAGTACATTCACCCCTTCGGAACGCGCGAAGGCCGCCGGTGCACCGGTCGAAGTGGATATCAGCGCGATGAAACCGGGCGAATTGTTGCGCGTGGAATGGCGCGGTAAGCCGGTCTGGGTGTTGCGACGCACACCCGAGATGCTCGAATCGCTGAAGAAAACCGAGGCGCTCGTTGCCGACCCGGGATCGGCGCGCAAAGAGTACCCAACGCCAGAATATGCCAAGAATGCGCACCGCTCGATCAAGCCGGAGTACCTGGTGGCGGTCGGAATTTGTTCGCATTTGGGTTGTTCGCCAAGCGACAAGTTCCAGCCTGGCCCGCAGCCATCCTTGCCGGACGATTGGACGGGTGGTTTTTTGTGTCCTTGCCACGGCTCGACCTTCGATTTGGCGGGGCGCGTTTTTAAGAACAAGCCCGCGCCCGATAACCTTGAAGTGCCCCCGCACACCTACCTTTCGGAGACTCGCCTGTTGATCGGCGAGGACAAAAAGGCCTGAACGTCTCAGCTAACCGCTCCGCCAACCGAAACCGGTACTGACCATGGCATTGAAAGAAGTTTCGACCACCGGCCTGATGGGATGGTTTGACCAGCGCTTCCCGCTGACCGCCACCGTCAAAGCGCACCTCACCGAGTACTACGCGCCGAAGAATTTCAACTTTTGGTACTTTTTTGGCTCCTTGGCCATCTTGGTTCTGATGTTGCAGATCGTCACCGGCATCTTCCTGGTGATGCACTACAAGCCGAGCGCAACCGAGGCCTTCGCTTCGGTGGAGTACATCATGCGCGACGTGCCGTGGGGTTGGTTGGTGCGCTACATGCACTCGACCGGCGCGAGCGCGTTCTTTATCGTGGTTTATCTCCATATGTTTCGCGGCTTGATCTACGGTTCGTACCGCAAACCGCGCGAGCTGGTCTGGGTTTTCGGCTGTCTGATTTTCCTGTGCCTGATGGGCGAGGCCTTTTTTGGCTATTTGCTTCCTTGGGGCCAGATGTCGTACTGGGGTGCACAGGTCATCGTTAATTTGTTCGCGGCGATCCCGTTCATCGGTCCTGACCTGGCGCTCTTAATCCGCGGCGACTTTGTGGTTTCAGACGCGACGCTGAATCGCTTCTTCTCGTTTCACGTGATCGCCATTCCGCTCGTTTTGCTGGGCCTGGTGGGCGCACACATCGTCGCGCTGCACGAGGTGGGTTCAAACAACCCCGACGGGGTTGATATCAAGGCAACGAAAGATGCCCGCGGAATCCCTCTCGATGGGATCCCGTTCCATCCCTACTACACCGTGCACGACATCATGGGTGCATCGGTGTTCTTCATGGCATTTTCAGCTGTTTTGTTCTTCGCGCCCGAGTTCGGTGGCTACTTCCTCGAGTACAACAACTTCATCCCCGCCGACCCGCTGAAAACGCCGCCGCACATCGCGCCGGTCTGGTACTTCACGCCGTTTTATTCGGTGCTGCGTGCGACCACCGAGGATTTTCTCCTTTACTGGATGACGCCCGCGGTCGTTGCCTACACGCTGCTGGTATTTGCTACCGTGCCCCGCGTGATTGGCAAGGTGGTTGCGGCGGCGGTTGCGGTCGCCTTGATCGGCGGTTTCATGGCGCTCGACGCGAAATTCTGGGGCGTCGTTGGCATGGGTGCTTCGGTGGTGATCCTGTTTGCGCTGCCATGGATCGACAACAGCCCGGTGAAATCGATCCGCTATCGGCCGAGTTGGCACATTTGGTTGTACGTGTTGTTCGTGATCGCTTTCGTCATTCTTGGGTATTTTGGAACGCAGTCGCCGAGCGAAATCGGTGGTCTTCTGTCCAAAATCTGCACCCTCGTCTATTTCGGCTTCTTCGCCCTGATGCCGTGGTGGAGTGAGATGGGGGAGGCCAAGTTAGTGCCGTCCCGTGTGACGTTCGCCCACTAACTTTACGAGCGAAGAGCATGAAGCGCCTTACCGGTTTGATTGTTTTGAAGTTTGGTTCCAAGCTTGGTTCAAAGTTTGCGGGCGCCGTTGGGGCCCTGGCGATTGCCCTTGGGTGTGCCGGCCTGGTACCCGGTGTTGCGAGCGCCTCGAGTGGGGGTTATCCGCTCGATCGGTTTCCCACGGAAAAGTTGACCGACGAAGCGGCCCTGCAAAATGGCGCCAAACTTTTTGTAAATCATTGCTTGAATTGCCACGGTGCGGCGCTGATGCGCTACAACCGGCTGACGGATATCGGCCTCAGCGAAGAGCAAATTCGCCAGAACCTTTTGTTCACCGCCGACAAGGTCGGCGAGCCGATGAAGACGGCGCTGGCACCGGCCGATGCCAAGGCTTGGTTTGGCGCGCAGCCGCCGGATTTGTCGGTGATCGCGCGCGCTCGGGCTTCGGAGCAGGGATCGGGAGCAGACTGGCTCTACACCTATTTGCGCACCTACTATCGCGACTCAACGCGGGCGACCGGCTGGAATAATGCGGTGTTCCCCAACGTTGGGATGCCGCACGTGTTTTGGGACTTGCAGGGCTCGCGTGGCGCGCGCTTTGACGAGATTAAGTCGGTTAAAGATGCCAAGGGCGCGGTCACTGGGTTCAAGAAAGTCACTGTCCAGTTTGACGAGCAGGGCGTGCGCACCGAGGTCGCTGAGGATTTGGCGCATGGTGAGCATCCGCACGAAGGGGTAACGACGACGCTGGGTAAGCCCGTAGGCGGGCGTCTATCCGCGGCTGAGTACGACAACGCAATGGCGGACTTGGTGGCTTATCTCGCCTTCATGTCGGATCCCAGTGCGAAAACGCGGACGCGTCTGGGCGTCTGGGTACTGTTGTTTTTGGGGGTCTTTACCCTCATCGCGTGGCGCCTGAACGCAGCGTACTGGAAAGACATCAAGTAAACTCTAGGGTTCCCCGAGCTCGACCTCGGTCCGGGGTTCGGTTCAGGGCGCCCGCCGCGACGCATGCTCGGCGGTGGCGGCGATTTTCCTGAGCGCGGACCGCTCAATCGCCTGCTGTAAGGGCGCCGAGCTCGATCCTCTCATTCCCTCAGGAGTGTTGCCCCATGATGATGTTGTACTCGGGTACGACGTGCCCGTTCTCGCAGCGCTGCCGATTTGTGTTGTTTGAGAAGGGCATGGACTTTGAGATCCGCGACGTGGATCTGTTCAATAAGCCAGAAGATATTTCGGTCATGAACCCATACGGCCAGGTTCCTATTCTGGTCGAACGGGATTTGATCCTGTACGAATCCAACATCATCAATGAGTACATCGATGAACGGTTTCCGCACCCGCAGTTGATGCCGGCCGACCCGGTCCAGCGCGCGCGTGCACGTCTTTTTTTGTTTAACTTTGAGCGCGAGCTGTTTGGCCAGGTGCAGGTGCTCGAGAAGCGCGAGCACAGTAAGGACAGCGCCAAATTGATGGAAAAGGCACGCGCTCAGGTGCGCGACCGGCTGACTCAGCTGGCGCCCATCTTTTTGAAGAACAAGCACATGCTGGGCGAGGATTTTTCGATGCTGGACGTCGCGATCGCTCCCTTGTTGTGGCGGTTGGATCATTACGGGATCGAGTTGCCGAAGTCTGCAATGCCATTGTTAAAGTATGCGGAGCGCATCTTCGCCCGGCCGGCCTATATCGAGGCGCTGACCCCCTCCGAGAAAGTGATGCGGCGCTGAGATGTTGATGTCGCAAGCCTCCACCAAGCCGTATTTGATTCGTGCTATCCACGAGTGGTGCACCGATCATGGTTTGACGCCTTATCTGGCGGTCGCGGTGGACGAGCAGACGCGGGTGCCGCCGGGTTATGCGCGCAACGGCGAGATCGTATTGAACGTCTCGGTGGCCGCGACGAATCAGTTGCAGCTCGATAATGATTTCATCAGTTTTCAGGCTCGCTTCAACGGACGCGCCCACGATATCGTGGTGCCGGTCTCGAATGTGAGCGCGATTTACGCGCGTGAGAACGGCCACGGCATGGCCTTTGACGTGGTGAAGGCTGCACCGGTTGTGGGCGCAACCCCGCGCCTACGTTCGACCTCCAGCGAGGATCGGGCGCCGGCTCCCCGCCCAAATCGGGCTAAGCCGAACCTTTCGCTCGCACCGGCGCCATCGGCGCCTCCGGCTTCGGAGGCGGGGCCTGCGGCGGCTCAGGCCACCCCAGGGCCCACCGTCGCTGCGCCTGCTACACCGCCAGCCGTCGTTCCAGCGGGGCTGCCCGCGTTGCCGCCACCGGTTTCGGCCTTGTCGGTGGTCACGCCGGCGCAGCGTCCCGCTGCGGGGCCGCCGCCATCCACCGCGGATGAGACGGACGCAGGCGGCGCGTCCCAGCAAGAACCTGCGCCGCGTACTCGTCATGCGCGCCCCGCGAGCGGGCTCAAACCCTCGCGGCTGCGCCCCGCCTTCCCGTCGGTGGCAACGCCGCCAGCGCCCGAACCCGCCGCGGCTCCGGTAACGCAGCCAGCTGCGGACGTCGACGGCCTGAGTGAACAGCCCGCCGTGCTCGATCCAAAGCCAAAAACGGGTTCGCCCCGGCGTCGTAGCGGGCGACCCTCGCTCGCGCCGCTTGCTTCGGGGGACGCGCTGACGGATGATTCGCAGCGCGTGTCTGATCCTGCGCCCGTCGATGCTGCGCCGGAAAAGTCCGAGCGCGCTGAGGAGTCCGGTCCGCCCGACGGTCCTCACGACGGTCCTCACGACGGGTCAAAAGGTGCGGGCCGTGGGCGCGCGCGATTGACTCGGGTCAAGTAGGAGGCGGGCGCCTTTTGCGGCCCCGCAGCGTGCGTCGAGGGTTTAGAGCGCCGCAACCATTGCGGTCACGCCGACTTAGCTCAGTTGGTAGAGCAACTGATTTGTAATCAGAAGGTCGCTGGTTCGATTCCGGCAGTCGGCACCACTCTCTCTTCGGCAGGCACTTCGCCTGCTAGCAATCTTGGGATCTCAACTCCGGGCCCGTAGGGCAAAGGATTTCCCATGAGCACTCTGGTATCGGTTCACGAGCCTGTCGATCCCGTCGTTGCCGTTTGCGAGACCCATGCTGCTGCTGATGCCTCGGTGCGGGCCTTGGGTCGGGCGGGCTTCGAGATGAAAAAGCTCTCGGTGGTGGGTAAGGGGTATCACACCACCGAGCACGCGCTGGGTTTTTATTCGATGGGCGACCGTATCAAGACCTGGGGCGGGCTCGGCGGGTTCTGGGGGGCGATTTGGGGCCTGTTGGTCGGTCCCGCGATCTTCCACATCCCCCCTGCGGGCTTGATCGCAGCGGCAGGGCCATTTGTGATGGCCCTAGTGGGTGCCCTCGAGGGCGCTGCTTTGGTGGGCGGGGCATCGGCAATCGGCGCAGCCCTCATGAGCCTCGGGGTGGCGAAAGACCGAGCGATCAAGTACGAGTCTGAAATCCAGGCCGATCGATTTCTCGTGATCGTTCACGGATCGCCCCAGGACGTCGAGCGGGCCAAGAATGTCCTGGCCACGGAATTGAAGTCCGTCGATTTGGTATCCGCGGCGTAGCGCCGGTTGGTCCACTCGCTGGTCCACTCGTTGGTTCACTCGCTGGTCCAGTCGCTGGTCCAGTCGCTGGTCCAGTCGCTGGCCCAGTCGCTTACGGGACGAGCAAGATGGGAATGGTCGCCACGGCGCATACGCGTTGGGCGACCGATCCCATCAACAGATCACCGAGTGCGGTGCGTCCCTTGATGCCAAGCACGAGCAGATCGAACGCTCTCGATTGCGCGGTTTGGGCAATTTCGTGGGCAACATGGCCGACGCGGATGATTCGCTCGGGTTCCCACCCCGCCTCTCGGCAGAGCGCGAGCGCGGCCGTGAGATCCGATTCGCTTTGTGCGTTTAGATGTTCGAGCACAGCGCGCTGGCCAACAAAGTGTGAAGCGTGGTGGAGGGCGGTGTCGTCGTGAACACTGATTAAGGCGAGCTCGGGTTTGTCGCGCCATTCGCTCGCGAGTTCAATCGCGCGCCGGACTGCGCGCAGGGCGTGTTCCGAGCCATCCACGGCGATCAGAAGTTTCTTCAAAACGAGGGCCCTCTTTGATCGGTCTCGCCGCACGCCGCCGCGCGGCACGCCCGAGTTCGACGGGCGACCTTAGTCCTGACGGGCCATTTACGCCGTGCGCAATTTCAGCCCGAGAACGTTTTCAGCGCGCCGAAAGCCTTTTCCAGTCGGCGTTGGGTGCGTCGGGCCCGTTCGTGCAGTTCAGCGATGGGGGTGGCCGCACGGGCGCTCCAGCCCTCGATGAGAGCGGTCGCGCGCAGACTGGCCTCGGGGCTGATGCGGGCTGCGCCCGCAATTTGGTGCGCGATACTGCCCGCGATGGCTTGGTCGTGTTCGTCGCCGAGCTGTTGCTGTAAGCCAACCAAACGTTTGAGCGCGAGCTGAAGTCGCCTTTGTCGTGGCAAAGCGGGCAAAGCGAGTTCCATCGCGTAGCGCAGATTTTTTGCGGCCAAGCGTGCACGGTGCCAGTCTTCTGCGGTCTTGGCTTTACGCATGCGGCGCTCGAGTCTCAGCCAGAGTGCGTTCAGTTGATGACTCGCAAAGGGTCGCAGGGCTGCACTGAGCCGAGGTAACTCGGAGGTCGCCGGTACAGGCAGGGGTGCGCTGGTCGTTACGCCCGTGGTCGTACTCGAGTTTGTGGACGAATCTGCCGCTTGAAGGCCCGCTTCATGCGCGGCCGTCGTGGGCGGCCAGTCGCCGGCCAGGGTGTTCGCGCTCGGGTGTGTCCTGCTCAGGGGGATCGCCTGCGCCGGCCGATCGGGCCGATCGGTCTCGCGTCCGTTCGACGGTTCGTCCGCCAGGGGCTCGGTTGGGCGAGCCAACGACGTCGATGGCCGGGGTTTGAGTTCGAGCGCGAGGCGCTCGCTGAGGTAGAGCGCCAAGAGGGCGAATCGACTGAGCTCGCGACCGCTAAACGCGACGCGATTGCGATTGCGGGCGTCGGCGCGCACCACTGCGACGCCTTTGATGAGTTCTGCCAGCGCGTGGTCGTGTGGGAACGCGCCCCTTACCTCGGAGAGCAAACCGGCTGCAAATACATCTGCGTCACGCGCTTCTCCAGCCGTCGTCGCCAACAGGCGCGCGCTGCGATCCAGATCAACCCAGCGCCGGTCACGTTCGATCAGACCAAAAAATCGTACGGTCGATCGAAATCGACGCAGCGCGACGCGGATTTGATGAATGGCCTCGGGATCGTCGCCTTGCACCAGGGGATCAAGGTTCGCCAACAGATGCAGGATGGCGCCTTGCACGGCAGCCGCTGCCGCCCTCCCAATCGATTGCTCGGCGAGCAAGGTCGAGCGCACCGCGCGCATCGGCTGCGCGATCAACGGGAGCTGGCCGCAGAGGCGCAGACCGCGCTCGTGTTTGGTCGGCAACAAGAGGCGCAGGTGGTTGCGTTCGGCAAAGCGTAAAGCCCACCACAGGAAGCCAAGCCGGGTGCCTGTGACGCGCTCGATTTCGATCTCTTCGATCGGCCAGCGTACGTTGCGCGCTGCGCTCGGGCCGCCGAGTTCATCGCGCTGCGCGTCGGCGAGTTCGGCTTGGATCGATCCAAGATCGACGCTCAGTTCGACGAGCAGGGAGCGGTTCGCCTGGATGCGCCAAACCTGACGCTCGAAGTCGGTTACGAA
>Ga0136644_10000809_pt1 | contig 25085 bp, 25 predicted proteins | sample C_130820_EF_Meta_FD_94780 | JGI IMG/M metagenome (GOLD analysis project Ga0136644, IMG submission 94780) | Freshwater microbial communities from Lake Croche, Canada to study carbon cycling - C_130820_EF_MetaG (v2) (version 2) | ecosystem: Environmental > Aquatic > Freshwater > Lake | place...
AGCGAAAATTTCTGCCAACTGAATCGCTACCGCGTCTGGCACGCGGGCGTCGTCGGTCGCAGCAAACAGCGAGGTTTTGATGATGCCACTGGACAAGCGCGTGCTGGCCTGTAGCGGCGCAGACTCTAAACGACTGGTAAAACCTGCGCCGGTTCGCTCCAGCACCAAGCGTTTGAAGCGATTGTCCTCGTCTGTGGCCCAGCGTACAGATAGGCGTTGCAGCTTGTCACTATCATCCAACTCTGCCCGCACGGTGCGGCCCGCTCGACCTAAAACCTGCTGGCGCACGAGCGCGTCGGTGCGCAAGTAGGCGGAAGCGGCTTCGTCGTCTATGCCCAGTCTGCGTAGCAAGCTATCGGTGCTATCGGTGCTGCGTACTTGTTCGCTGCGAAAGAGGCGAAAGCGATGATTTTCAAGACTCTGGGCCTGGGCCGATAAATCCAGCGGAGTCAAGGCTTCCAGGCGTTGCTGAACCGGCAGATCGGCAGCGTCAGGGGCGACGGCGGCGATACCAAATGCGCTGGCGGTCGCGCCCAACAACACGGCTGCTGCCAGCCAGGTGATTCGGTGCGGATGCTGCGACCAGTGCCTAAGCCTTTGTGCGGCGGCGAGCGCGCGCGTGACAGGTTTCAAAACCGGCGTCCCCAGTGTGAAGTGATGTCTCGTGAGAGCCAGCCAGGCAGGGTAGGCGAACGCATACCACTAAAATCACGGACTCGACATAAGCCGATAAGTATATCCCCATCGCTTGGGCGCAAGCGTTCAATCTGACATACATGCATTCCCCCGACGAATTTCCAGTCACGGACTCGGTGCTTTCTGCAATGGCTGTGAGCCTGCGCGCCTGTGAGGAGCTGATTCCCGAAACCGAATGGCTGCGCAAACTGGCGCGCTCGCAGGCCACCGGTATTCCGCTGCGCATCAAGCTCGGGCTGGATCCCACGGCGCCGGATATTCACTTGGGCCACACGGTGGTGCTCAACAAGATGCGGCAGCTACAGGACTTGGGGCACACGGTCATCTTTCTGATTGGCGACTTCACCAGCATGATCGGTGACCCGTCGGGTCGCAACGCAACGCGCCCGCCTTTGACCCGCGAAGCCATAGCAACCAATGCGCAGACTTACTACCAGCAAGCTTCCTTGGTACTAGACCCGGCACGCACTGAAATTCGCTACAACAGCGAATGGAGCGACCCGCTGGGCGCACGCGGCATGATTCAGCTGGCTGCCCGTTACACCGTGGCGCGCATGATGGAGCGGGACGATTTCAGCAAGCGGTTCAAAGAGGGGCGCGCCATCAGCGTGCACGAATTCCTCTATCCGCTCATGCAGGGCTACGACAGCGTGGCGCTCAAGAGCGACCTGGAGCTGGGCGGTACCGACCAGAAGTTCAACCTGCTGGTCGGTCGCCAATTGCAAGCCGAATATGGCCAAGAGCCGCAGTGCATACTCACGATGCCACTGTTAGAGGGCTTGGACGGAGTGGACAAAATGTCCAAAAGCAAGAACAACTACATCGGCATCTCCGAGCCTGCTAACACCATGTTCGCCAAGGTGATGAGCATCTCAGACACGCTGATGTGGCGCTGGTACGACCTACTGAGCTTTCGCAGCTTGCAGGAGATTGCCGCCCTTCGTGCCGAGGTGAGCGCCGGGCGTAACCCGCGCGACGCCAAGGTGGCGCTGGCGCTGGAAATCACGACCCGCTTTCACTCCGCCGCCGCCGCTCAGGCGGCCGAGCAAGACTTCATCAACCGCAGCAAAGGCGGCGTGCCCGACGAGCTGGTGGCCATCAGCCTGCCTTTGCCCGCCACTGGCGTGGGGTGGGGCATTGCGGCCTTGCTCAAGCAAACCGGCCTGGCCCCATCCACCAGCGAAGCCAACCGATTGATAGAAGGCGGCGGCGTGCGAATCGACTCCCAAACCGTTGGTGACAAGGCGCTCAAGCTAGGCGCCGGTTGCTACGTGGTTCAGGTGGGCAAGCGCAAATTTGTGCGCCTCACCCTCCATTAACCCGATCCGCTACAACCCAGCCACCAGCAGCCAAATAATTGGGGCCTGACTCCAGTTATCCTAGAAACCGCCGTTGGACGCGCCGGAGTGTGTCCGCCATGGGCTGACCTGGCCAGGCGCGACGACGCGTCTGGTTGATGCCAGCAAGTAGGAGCAAAACCGCCAAGGCATCCCAGCGCGATGCTTGTCGGCCACGTAGCGACTTCAGCCACCAGGTGAATAGATTCAGGAGGCCACCGCCGTGTTGATGCGTCCGTTTTCTGACTGCCATGAAGCGGTCAACTGCGGTTTCTAGGATTATTCCTGGTAGGGGTTTTCAAACCCCAGCTTGTGCAGAATATGCACCTCCAGCGCTTCCATGCGCTGCGCGTCGCGTGCGTTGGTTTCGTGGTCGTAGCCTTGGGCGTGCAAGGTGCCGTGCACCAGCAGGTGCGCGTAGTGCGCTTGCAGGGTTTTGCCTTGAGCCAGCGCCTCGTTGGCCACAACCGGCGCGCACAGCACCAAGTCTGCCAGCACCATGGGTTCGCTCTGGTAGCCAAAGGTGAGTACATTGGTGGGGCGGCCTCGCCCCCGGTACTGGCGGTTGAGCGACGCCCCTTCGGTTTCATCGACTACCCGCACGGTGATCTCGGCGTCGCGGCTCAAGGCGTGGCGCAGCCAGCGCGCCACCTGCGCGCGCGGCAATGCGGCGCGGTGCGTCGCCACGCCCTCAAAGCGGGCAAACTGCAAGGACAGACGCAGCTCAGGCACGGTCTGCATGGGAACGCGCGGCGTCATAGGCATCCACAATGCGCGCCACCAGCGGATGACGCACCACGTCGGCGCTGGTGAAATGGGTGAAGGCGATGCCGCTTACCCGGCGCAGCACCCGCTCGGCCTCGACCAGGCCACTCAACTGGCCCTTGGGTAGATCGATCTGGCTCACGTCGCCGGTTACCACCGCCTTGCTGCCAAAGCCGATACGGGTCAGAAACATCTTCATCTGCTCAGGCGTGGTGTTTTGCGCTTCGTCCAGAATCACAAATGCATGGTTGAGCGTGCGCCCGCGCATAAACGCCAGCGGTGCAATCTCCAGTTGCTGGCGTTCAAACGCTTTCATGACGCGATCAAAACCCATTAACTCGTACAGCGCGTCGTACAAGGGGCGTAGGTACGGATCCACCTTCTGACTCAGGTCGCCGGGCAAAAAGCCCAGCTTTTCGCCCGCCTCCACGGCCGGACGGGTAAGCACAATGCGCTGCACGGTGCTGCGTTCCAGCGCATCGACGGCGCAGGCCACTGCCAAATAGGTTTTGCCCGTGCCGGCTGGCCCGATGCCAAAACTGATGTCGTGCTGCGAGATGTGGTCCAGGTAACGTGCTTGGTTGGGTGTGCGTGCGCGCAAATCACTGCGCCGGGTATGCAGGCTCGTGCCCGCGTTGGCGTCGGACGGGGCGCCGTCGCCAACCAGCATCAGTTGCACCGTGTCGGGCGCAATCGGGCGTGCCGCGATTTCATATAAGGCCATGAGCAATTCGAGCGCGCGCGTGGCTGCGGCCTTAGGCCCTTCCACCCGAAACTGCTCGTGCCGGTGCCGGATTTTGACTTGCAGGCCCAGCTCCACGGTGCGCAAATGGGTGTCTGTGGGGCCGCATAAATGATCCAGCCGCGTGTTGTTCGCGGGGCTAAAGCTATGTCTAAGAATCAAGACTGATAATCGCCAGAAAGGGGTTGCAATGATAGGCAGGTTAACCGGTACGCTGTGCGAAAAAAACCCGCCTCAGGTGATGGTGGATTGTGCAGGGGTGGGCTATGAGCTAGATGTGCCCATGAGCAGCTTTTACAACCTGCCCGCCTTGGGAGAAAAAGTCTCGCTGCTCACGCACCTGTTGGTGCGCGAAGACGCGCATATTCTCTACGGCTTCGCCAGTGCGCCCGAGCGCGAAGCCTTTCGGCTGTTGATCCGCATCTCCGGCGTCGGTCCGCGTACCGCTTTGAGCGTGCTGAGCGGCTTGAGTGTGACCGATATTGCGCAAGCGGTGAGCACCCAAGACCCGGCTCGGTTCGTAAAAGTGCCCGGTATCGGAAAAAAAACAGCGGAGCGTCTATTGCTCGAACTCAAAGGTAAATTTGGGCCCGATTTGGGCCAACGCAGCGGCCCCGTGGGCGATGCGCAGGTCGATATTCATCAAGCCTTGGTGGCGCTGGGCTACAACGAGCGCGAAGCCCAGTTGGCGCTGAAAGCACTGCCACGTGACGTGGGTGTGAGTGAAGGCATCAAGCTGGCGCTCAAATCCTTGTCGCGGGCCTGAGTCTTCGCGCACAAGCCGCACCCCTCGGTGCGCAGGTGTTGAACCGAGCCCGCGATAAAAAAGACGAACTCTCCCCTTGCGGGTTGCACCAGCACACTGTTGTCGCGTTGTGGTTTAAGCCCTGCCGCGCTTCAGTGTCGAATGGCGCCGTTATCGCCCGATCCAGTCGTCGGTCTAGACGGGGTGGCTCGCCAAGCCCGCCCCTGGCAAGCGCTTGAAATACGCAATGAAGGGGCATGATTTCGTCGCTTCTTGGGGCGGGCCTTCGCGTCACACTCGTACGCGGTCACTGGCCCAGCGCTAGCCAGACTGGAAGTGAAACGATGCGTGTGTGCAGGCCGTTGGAGTCTGGGCCCAGCACTGTTCAAGCGGGTTTTATTCGTGACATACTATAAATGGGCTCTATCCAGCAGAGCAAACTCAACAGGACTTTTATGCTTACCCCTTATGCTGTTTTTGGACGCTTTGGGCTCAGCCAAAGCATCATCGTGTGGCTGCTTTCTCTTGCTGCAACCGCAGCGCTGGCCGATGACCTCATCGTCGGACAGGTTGCCGAGTTGTCTGGGCAGGCCGTGGTTGCTGACAGTGTGGCTGGCGCGCGGCTCTGGTTCGACTATGTCGGCAAGTTGAGCCCTAAGTCGCATCGATATGTGCTCAAGCAGTACGACGACGCGCGAGATCCGGTCATCACCATTGAGATGACCAAAAAGCTGGTTTACCAGGACAAGGCCATCGCCTTGTTTGGCTACCGCAGCACGCCCTCTATGAACGCCCTGTCCAAAGAGCTGGATGCTTACGAGATCGCCTTGGTTGCCCCTTTCAACGGCTCGGCAACCATCAGAACAAGCGCCAAAAATGTTTTTTTTCTACGCGGCTCTTACCTGGATGAAGCGCATCGTTTGGTCGATCAACTGGCTACCATGGGCATACGCAGGGTGTCGGTTGTCTATCAAGAAGATTCATTTGGGCAAGAGGGCTTACAAGGCTTTCAGGCCGAGTTGAAGGCCAACCGCATCGAGCTTGTCTCGGCCTTAAGTTACGACCGCAACACCTTGGACGTGAAGGCCGCCATAGGCGACCTCGTGAAAAAACAGCCGGGTGCCACGCTGATGGCCTGCACCCCCAAGGCCTGCGCCAACATCATCAACAGCGTGCGGCGCACAGATAAAAGCATGATCTTTGGTGTGATGTCCAACGCGGTCAATACCGAATTCATCAAGCTGATCAGCGAATCGGGACGCAATGTTTTGATGAGTCAGGTCATGCCCTATCCCTGGAGCACTTCGATTCCCATCGCGCGCGACTTCAACCGCCTCAACGCCTTATCGGGCAACAAAGTGCCAGTGTCTTACGCCAGTATGGAAGGCTTTGCGGCCGCCCGTTTGCTGACTGAAGCCGTGGATCGTGCTGGAGCCACCCCTACCCGCGCCAGTGTGCTCGCCGCGTTGCGTAAGATGAAAGACGTGGATTTGGGCGGGCTCTGGTTTAATCCACCCGGTGGGCGTTATTTCACAGAAGTGACGACGCTCACCAGCGGCGGCAAGATTGTGCGCTAAGCCCGTATCTGCATGTAATGAGCCTGACCTAACAGAATTCGCCCACTTGATTCAAACCGACGACTTCGCCGCCTTGCCCCGTGTGGTTTCAGCGGTATCCACCTCCCCGCAAGAGGAAACCCTGGAGCGGGCCTTGCGGCCCAAGTTGTTGGGCGACTATGTGGGGCAGTCCAAAGTGCGCGAGCAACTGGAAATTTTCATTGGTGCGGCGCGCAAGCGCGCAGAGGCACTGGATCATGTGCTGCTGTTTGGCCCCCCCGGCCTGGGCAAGACCACACTGAGTCACATCATCGCCAACGAACTGGGCGTGCAAATGCGCCAGACCAGCGGGCCGGTGCTGGAAAAACCCAAAGACCTCGCAGCGCTGCTAACCAATTTAGAAAAAAACGATGTGCTATTCATCGATGAAATCCACCGCTTGTCACCTGTCGTAGAGGAAATTCTCTACCCCGCGCTGGAGGACTACCAAATCGACATCATGATCGGCGAAGGCCCGGCGGCGCGCAGCATCAAGCTGGACTTGCAACCCTTTACCCTGGTCGGCGCCACCACGCGCGCAGGCATGCTCACCAACCCCTTGCGTGACCGCTTTGGTATTGTTGCGCGCTTGGATTTCTACAGCGCCGAAGAATTGGCGCGCATTGTGCGGCGCAGCGCGGGCCTGCTAAACGTATCCTTAGACGATGACGCCGCCGTGGAATTAGCCCGCCGCTCGCGCGGTACCCCTCGTATTGCGAACCGCCTGCTGCGCCGCGTGCGCGACTATGCGGAAGTCAAGGCCAATGGCTTGGTCACCTGTGAAGTCGCCAACCGGGCTCTCACCATGCTGGATGTGGATCCGCAAGGCTTTGATCTCATGGATCGCAAGCTGCTGGAGGCGGTGATTCACCGTTTTGACGGTGGCCCAGTGGGCTTGGACAACGTAGCTGCCAGCATCGGTGAAGAGCGCGACACCATCGAGGACGTGATCGAACCCTATCTGATTCAGCAAGGCTATTTGCAGCGCACACCGCGCGGGCGTATCGCCACGCTGGCCGCTTACCGGCATCTCGGCGTTGTGCCGCCCAAGCGTAACGACGAGCTGTTCAATTTGCCGTAGCGCCTGTGCCGGGCCGCGCAGGCACCCCAGCGGCCTTCAGCGCAGCGCGCCGCGCGCGTCCACCGCAATCAAGCGCTCCACTTGGCCGCGTACCAGGCCACCGCGCACGCCAATGAGCGTGTCGTGCAGGTTTACCGTCGGGTCGCAGTGGCCTGGAACCAGCCACACGGTATCGCCTAGCGCGGGCAGGGCGGCACCGCGCAAAGTGGTGTGTTCATCGCTGCATGCCACGCATTGCAAAGCCTGGCCCCACACGGTGGGCAGGCCCGAATCGATGGCGTGGCTTTTGTGCCCTGCGTCGCAAACCGCATGCTTGGGGCCCCGGCTCATGACGGCGGCTTTAATGAATAGCGCCTGCTCAAACTGAGGCTCATCCGTGCCGACCTGGTTGCGGGCGTAATCCGCATCCATAAATAAATAAGAACCCGCCTGCAGCTCGCCATACACACCACTGGCGGCCTCTAGCGCGAAGCTGCCTGTGCCCGCGCCAGTTACCAGCGGGGGCGGCAATTGGGCTTGTGTGAGCACCGCCCGCGTCTGCACCACAAAGGCCACCGCCTGTTGCACGGCCGCCGCGCGCTCGTGGCTGCTGCGCAGATGCTGGGCCGCGCCGTGGTAAGCCTGCACGCCAGCAAAGCGCAGCCCGGGTGCGGCTGCCACCTGTTGCGCCAGCGCCAGTGCAGTGGCAGCGTCCGACACGCCGCAGCGGCCCTGACCCACGTCGAGTTCGACGAACACGTCCAGCGCCGCAGGCGCGTCGGCAAACGCCCGCGCCAGCCTGTGCACGCCCAGCGCGCTGTCCACCGCTAGCGCCAGTTGCCCATCCTGCGCTGCCATGGCGTCAGACAAGGTGCGTAAGCGCTCCAGCTTTTCGGCCGCCAGCACTTGGTTGCTGATAAAAATGTTGTGCACGCCACCGGCCCACAGCGCTTGTGCCTCCGAGGCCTTTTGCACACACACGCCCACCGCTCCGGCGGCCATTTGCTGGCGAGCCAATTCGGCGCTTTTGTGCATCTTGGCGTGTGGGCGCAGGCGCACGCCATGCCGGTGCGCGAACGCCGCCATGCGCTGCAGGTTGCGCTCCATGGCGTCCAAATCGACCACCGCAGCGGGTGTATCGATGTGATCGACCGGTTGGCCGATCAGCCCGTGCCAATCGTCAGAGGGTTGCGGCATCGGACTCCAAATGGCGGGTATCGGCCCAGCCCACCAGCGCAAAACCCTGCCCACTCCACAGCAGCCGGTTGATGGCCGCATTCTCCAGCGCCCAGGTTCGGGCAGCGCTCAAATCTTGCCCGGTGGCCGCGCGATACAATACATCCAGCACGCCGCCGTGGGCGACCAGCACGATATGTTGCCCCGCGTGGCGCTGTGCCAGTGGCTGCACGCATTCCAGCACACGCTGCTGAAAGCGGGCCAGGCTCTCGCCGTTGGGCGGCTCGAACTGCGGATTGCGCTGCCGCCAAGCCAGCGCCTGCTCGGGCCAGCGGCTTTCGATTTCGCTGAAGGTGTGCCCTTCAAAATGCCCGAAGCCGCGCTCGCGCAGGCCGGGCGCCAACTGGATGGGCACGCCCGTACGCGCGCCGATGGCCTGTGCCGTGGTGTGCGCGCGCTCCAGGTCGCTGCTGTAGATGGCGTCAATGGCTTCGCCCCCTAGCGCCTGCGCCACGCGCTGCGCCTGCCACAGGCCCTGCGCATTCAGCCCGATGTCGAGCTGGCCCTGGATGCGGCTGTCCACATTCCAGGCCGTCTGGCCGTGGCGGATCGCGGTCATGCGCGTGCCCAGTGCCGTCACGGGCGCACCTGTACGCCTACGGCCTGACTGCCCTGGGGCGGGTTGGGGAAACCATGCATCGCTGCCGTGAGCATGGCGCTCCACTGGGCATCGCTGTCTGGCCACAGGCTGTCGTGGTTGGCGTGGGCTTCGTACACGATCTGGCCGCTCTGGCGCTCGCGGATCAGCACCACCACCTCGCGCAGGTATTGGGTGCGCTCCACAAAAGGCGGGCGCAGCCGGTGCCAGAAACCAAAGTGGCCGGGCCACGGCAGCAGCTGCCAGGCGCTGCTGCGCAGCAGCACCTGCACCAAGTGGCTGGGGTTTTGCTCGTCGCGCTGCCAGCCCGCGCGTTCCAGCAGCGGAGCGACCATACCCTCGTATCGGCTTTGCAGCTCGGGCTGCGCCTGCTGCGAGGGCAGGCGCTCAAAGCGCCAGCGCGCGTTCTGGGGCGCGCTAGCCCAGGTGGCCTGGGCCTGAACCACGCTCTCTACCACCAACTGGCTGGCGCAGCCGCTTAAGACTGCGGCCAACAGCAGCGCCCACAAAACCCGCCAGGGCCGACGCGCGTTCATGGGCTCAGTCCCAGCAGCCCGAGCGCACCGGCGGGCAGGGCAAAGTCTTCGGCGTCAAAAGCCCGGTCACCATCTGGCTCGGGCTGGCCGCTGGCGCGCAGGTGCTTGAAGTCGTGCAGGCCGGTGTCCATCAGGTGCGAGGGCACCACATGCTGCAAGGCGTTGAACATGTTTTCTAGCCGACCTGGGTGTTGGCGCTGCCAGTCGCGCAGCATCGCGCCGACCTGTTGGCGCTGCAAGTTGTTCTGGCTGCCGCATAGCGTGCACGGAATAATCGGGAATTGCTGCAATTGTGCCCAGCGGCTCAAATCCGCTTCCTCCACGTAGGCCAGTGGGCGAATCACCACATGGCGCCCGTCGTCACTCACCAGCTTAGGCGGCATGCCTTTTAGCTTACCAGCAAAAAACAGGTTGAGAAAAAACGTTTGCAACATGTCGTCGCGGTGGTGGCCCAACGCGATTTTGGTGGCACCCAGCTCGCTGGCCACGCGGTACAAAATGCCTCGGCGCAGGCGCGAACACAGCGAGCACAGGGTTTTGCCCTCGGGAATGACGCGTTTGACAATGCTGTAGGTGTCTTGCGTTTCAATGTGAAACGGCAGCTCGCGTGCGTGCAGGTAGTTGGGCAGCACGTCGGCGGGAAAGCCCGGCTGCTTCTGATCCAGGTTGACGGCAATCAGTTCAAAACGCACGGGGGCGCGTGCCTGCAATTTCAGCAAAATGTCGAGCAAGCCGTAGCTGTCCTTGCCGCCGGACAGGCACACCATGACCTTGTCACCGGCTTCAATCATGTTGAAATCGACAATCGCCTTGCCCACCAGGCGGCACAGGCGCTTTTCCAGCTTGTGGTTGTCGCGGTCGATTTTTTCGTTCACCATTGCCCGGTCTCCACGCGAATGGCCACTTCGCAATCGTCAAAAATTTCCAGCTTGGCAATGTTCACGCGCACACCCAGCACGCCGTGCAACTGCATCAAGCGCAGGCTCAGCTTGCCGATCAGGCTCTCCAGCAGGTTCACGTGCTCTGACGTGCATTCCTCGATGATGATTTGGCGCACCTTGCGGTAGTCCAGCACGTCGCTGATGTCGTCGTCAGCGGGCAGTAGCGGCTGTGTGCCCAGGTTCAGCTCTGCGTCCACTTGGATGGGCTGCGCGCGCGTGCGCTCATGCGCCAAAATGCCCAGGCTCGCTTTGAAGCGCAGGCCGGTAAGGGTCAAGATTTGGGTGCCTTTGGCAGTCATGATGCAGCTTGCCGTGGTGGCCTACATGAGAGAAAAATCGCGCTCAAACTTCATCAAATGCTGGCCGCCATCGACCAACAGCGTGGTGCCGGTGAGCGAGGCATTGTCTAGCGCAAAGCGCACGGCACTGGCCACATCGGCTGCCGTGGACGAGCGGCCCAGCGGCGACAGCCGGTGCAATGCGGCAAAGCGCTCGGCGTCCAGTAAGTGGCTGGTCAGCGTCAAGCCCGGAGCCACGCCCACCACCCGTACCGCAGGCGCCAGCGCCAAGGCCAACATGGTGGTGGCGGCTTCCAGCGCGGCTTTGGACAGGGTGTAACTGAGGAAGTCCGGGTTTTGGTTCCACAGCTTCTGATCCAGCAGGTTGACCACCGCGCCTACTGCTTGGCGCGCTTTCAAGTGATCCGCCAGCGCCTGCGCCAACAGAACAGGCGCACCTGTGTTGACGCGCCAATGCGCCTGCATGGCCGCATAGCTGAAGCTGTTGGCATCGTCTTGCTCGAACAAAGACGCGCTGTTTACCACTGCATCCACGGCACCGAAATGCGCCACCACCTGCGGCAGCAAGCCACGCACGGCGGCTTCGTCGCTCAAATCGGCGCCAAAGCCCTGCGCTTGGCCGGCTAGCGCCGCGCAATCGGCCACCGTTTGCTCAGCCTCCTCGGCAGAGTGGCGGTAATGCACCGCGACCTGCCAGCCTGCTTTGGCCAGGGCCAAGGCGATCACCCGCCCCAAGCGCTTGGCGGCGCCGGTGATGAGAACGGTGCGAGTGGGGTTCATGTTGGACAATACCGGCGGTCAATCACCACCTAGAGCAATAAGCCGTGAGTTTAACGAGCGAGCTGGAGCACGGCCTGATGCGCGACCTGGCTCAGGCGGGCGGCTGGTTAGCTTTTGATGCCTTCATGCAGGCCGCGCTGTACACCCCTGGCCTGGGCTACTACGCGCGCAGCGACCGCCAATTTGGCCTGCTACCCCAAGGCGGCAGTGATTTCGTCACGGCGCCTGAAATGTCCCCCCTGTTTGGCCAGTGCCTGGCGCGCCAAGTGCAGCAGGCGCTGGACGCGACTGGTACCGACGAGGTATGGGAGTTTGGCGCCGGCTCGGGTGCGCTGGCGCAGCAGTTGCTCAGCGCTCTGCCTGGCCTGCGCCGCTACACCATCGTCGATGTTTCCAGCGCATTACGCCAGCGCCAACGCCAAACACTGGGAGCTTTTGCCGACAAGCTGTGCTGGGCCGACACGCTGCCGGAGGCGTTTAACGGCGTGTTGATTGGCAACGAGGTGCTGGACGCCATGCCGGTGCGCCTGTTGGCGCGCGTGGCCGGGCATTGGCAGGAGCGCGGCGTGGCCTGGCACCAGGGGCGCTTTGCTTGGGCGGACCGCGCCACCGCTTTGCGCCCGCCAGTGGAGATAGCTGGTAACCACGACTACCTGACCGAAATCCACCCCCAGGCCGAAGCCTTTGTCCGCACCTTGTCTGACAAGTTGGCGCGTGGCGCGGTCTTTTTGATTGACTATGGTTTTCCTGACAGCGAGTACTACCACCCCCAGCGCAGCAGCGGCACCCTGATGGCGCATCGCGCGCACCGCTCAGATGCCGACGTGCTGGCTGACGTGGGCCTAAAAGACTTGACCGCCCATGTGAACTTCAGCGCCATCGCCTGGGTAGCCCAGCAGGCTGGCTTGCAGGTACTGGGCTACACCAGCCAGGCGCGCTTTCTGATGAACACGGGCGTGCTAGACATGCTGCAAGGGTGCAACTTGGCTGAGCGCGCGATGGCGCAAAAGCTGCTCACCGAGCACGAAATGGGCGAATTGTTCAAGGTCATCGCATTTGCCGACCGCCAGTGGGCTGCTGCGCCCTGGCAGGCTTTAGGTTTCGAGCGTGGCGACCGCAGCCACACCCTCTAACGGCCTGCCCCTGAACCACTCCCTGCCTTCGCTCTGCGAGGTACACCCGGGCCAGCAGTTCGGCGCCTACTGAGTGAAGACGATATCGTGCGCCTGCAACACGGTTACGGGCGCGGCTAAACGCTTAGAGCGCCTACAAGGTGACCAGCATGGCTACCACGGTAGCGGCCATGATGGCGGTGCTGGCCCAGCCCAGCACACGCAGCCAGGGGCCTATCACATATGGCCCCATGGCCTGGCCTTGTGTGGCTACGCGCATCATGATGGCCATAATGGGCACGGCAATCACGCCGTTGAGCACCGCCGACCCAAACAACTCTTGCACCGGGTCCAGTGGGCTAAAGCACAGTGCCACGCCGCCAATGGTGGCCACCGCCACCACGCCGTAAAAACCCCGCCCCTCGCCCTGGTCTAGGCGCGCACTCAGGCTGCCGTGCCAGCCCATGGCCTCTGCCACCGCGTAGGCAGCGGAACCTGCTAGCACCGGCACCGCCAACAGCCCCGTGCCGATGATGCCCAGGCCGAACAGCAGAAAAGTGAATTCCCCCGCCAGTGGCCGCAAGGCCTGTGCGGCTTGGGCCGAGGTTTGTATGTCGCGCACACCGTTCAGATGCAAAGTGGCAGCGGTGCTGAGGATGATGAAAAACGCAATCAGGTTGGAAAAGCCCATGCCAACCAGGGTATCGACCTTGATGCGCCGCAGGTGCTGCCGCACGTCTTGCACGCTATGGGGGGCGGCGTCGCGCGTGTCTTCCATTTCTTGTGCGGCTTGCCAAAAAAACAAGTAAGGGCTGATGGTGGTGCCAAACACGGCCACCACCATCAGCAGTACCTCGTGGCTAAAACTCAACTGGGGTATCAGCAGGTCGTGCGCCACTTGGCGCCACGGTACATGAACCGTGAACGCGACCGCCACATACGACAGCAACGCCAGCGTCAGCCACTTCAGCCAGCGCACATACGCTTTATAGGGCAGCCACACTTGCAGGCCCAGGCATAGCACGCCAAAACCCACCGCATACAGGTGGGCGGAGCCACCAATCAGCAGGCGCAAAGCCTCGGCCATAGCGGCCAAATCGGCAGCCAGGTTCAAGGTATTGGTCAATAGCAGCAGCCCAACCACCCCCAGCAGCACCGAGCGCGGGAAATGCGCCTTGATGTTGGCCGTCAAACCCTGGCGCGTCACGTAGCCGATGCGGGCGCTGATGATTTGTATGGCCACCATCAGCGGCAACGTGAACACCACCGTCCACAGCATCGAAAAGCCGAACTGCCCGCCCGCCTGCGAATAGGTGGCAATGCCGCTGGGGTCATCGTCGGCGGCGCCGGTAATCAAGCCGGGGCCAAGCGAGCGCAGGCGCCAAGCGTTGGCGGGCTTATCGGCGTTTTTCGTCTCCGAAACCGCCGTTGGCCGGGATTGCGTTTGTCGTCTTTTCATGTGCGCTGCGCTTTAGGCCGTTCCGGCAGGCGTGTCAGCGGCCTGTGTCGCAAGGGCACGAATCGCTTCGGTGCGTGCACGGTCGATATGCCGACCAATGGCCGCACCCTCCAGGCCCGCCTGATGCGCCTGCCGCGCCAGTGCCTCGGTGGCAACCGCCTGCGCCGCCGTGCATACCGCCAGCAGCCGCTGGCGCGGTGGGTAAGGCTCATCTTGCCGCCCCAGGCGCCCGCGCGCGTCGCATTCGCAGGCCAGCAACACGTTGGCAAAGCGCTCGGGCTGGCGCAAGGCGTCGCAGCGCCGCAGCAGGCGCAGCAAGGCCTCAGGCCCGAGTTCGCCGCTGCGGTGGATATTGCCGTGCTCGCGCGCCACCACCTCGGCCAGTTCGCCACATTCCCGTGGCACGCGCAGGCGCTGGCCCACGGCCTGGAGCAGGGCCACGCTGCGCTGCTCGTGGCCCAAGTGGCGTGGCCATTGGGCGGGTGGTGTGCTGCCCTTGCCCAGGTCGTGGCATAGGCAAGCCCAGCGTACCGGCAGCGGGGCTTGCAGGCGCGCGCTCATATCCAGCACCAGCAGCAGGTGCGCGCCTGTGTCCACCTCGGGGTGGTGTTCGGCCCGCTGCGGCACGCCAAACAGGCGCTCCACCTCGGGCAGTAGCCGCGCCAGCGCGCCGCTCGCGCGCAGCACCTGCAACAGGCGCGCGGGCCGCGCCTGCATCAGGCCCCGCGCCAGCTCTTGCCACACCCGCTCGGGCACCAGGGCATCGACCTCGCCTGTGGCCACCATGCGCTGCATCAGAGTCAGCGTTTCAGGGGCGATGCTGAATTCGGCAAAGCGTGCCGCAAAGCGTGCCAGGCGCAGGATACGCACCGGGTCTTCGGCAAAGGCCGGGCCTACATGGCGCAGCACGCGCTGGCGCAAATCGTCCTGGCCACCGCAGGGGTCTATCAGGCTGCCGTGTTCGTCCATGGCCATGGCATTGATGCGCAGGTCGCGCCGCGCCAAGTCTTGCTCCAGCGTCACATCGGGCGCGGCGTGAAACGCAAAGCCCTTATATCCCGGCGCGGTCTTGCGTTCGGTACGCGCCAGCGCATACTCCTCCCGTGTATCGGGGTGCAAAAAAACGGGAAAGTCGCGCCCCACAGGCAAATAGCCCAAATCCAGCATCTGCTGCGGCGTGGCGCCTACCACCACCCAGTCCCGGTCTTGCACGGGCAGCCCCAGCAAACGGTCGCGCACGGCACCGCCTACAAGATAGGTTTTCATGCGGGCAGTGTAGGGCGCGCTCGCTGCTTGTGCGCCGATGCCGCTAGGCCGTCTTGCCGCGCGGACTGGTGCGTGAAAGTCGCAAGCGGTTCGCCGCTCAAGCGACGAGTGAGCGGGCTTGCAACTCGGCCCACACTGCACGCGCCCGGTCTTTCACCGCCGCCGCTGCGGGCGGCAGCGGCAGGCGGCAGTGGCCTACGGGCAGGCCCAGCGTGTCCAGCATGGCCTTGATGGACATCGGATAGACAGAATCGTCGCTGTTGACGAACTGGAAGGAGTCGATCAAGGCCGCGTTGAGCGCCTGGGCACGGCGCGTGTCGCCGCAGCGAAAAGCCGCGATCAGCGCCTGAAACAGCGGCCCCGTCCAATGTGTGGTGGTGCCCACCACACCCACTGCGCCGACGGCCAGCAGCGGCAGGGTGTAGGCGTCGTCACCCGCATACAAGTCAAACGGTTTGCCCGTCTGGGCGATGAGTGTCGCGGCAGCAGGCGGGTCGCCGGTGGCGTCTTTGAAGGCGAGGATGTGGGGCACTTCGCGCAGCAGGCGCAGCAGCACGGGCGCGGCAATGCGCCGCCCGGTGCGCAGCGGCACGTCATACAGCATCACCGGCAGCGTGGTGGCCGCAGCGATGGCGCGAAAGTGCGCTTCTATGCCCGCTTGCGGCGGTCGGTTGTAGTAGGGGCCAACGGCCATCACGCCCGCCGCACCCAAAGAGGCGGCTTGCCGCGTCAAGGCCACGCTGTGCGTGGTGTCGTTGCTGCCCATGCCCGCAATCACCGGCAGGTTGACTGCCTCGGCCACCGCACGCACCAGGTCGCAACGCTCGGCATCGCTCAATACCGGGGCTTCGCCCGTGGTGGCAGCTACCACCAAGCCGTCGCTGCCATGCGCTTGCAGCCAGCGCGCCAGTCCTTGTGCGGCGTCCAGGTCTAGGGCTCCCTGCGCAGTGAAAGGCGTGACCATGGCCGTCAATACCGGCCCCCAGCCGGTGACTGAAGTCATGGCGCGACGCGGTAGGGCTCGTCGTCCACCACGAAGTCATGCTCGGCCAGCGCGTCTTGCACCCAGGCTTGCACGCCGGGCAGGGCCTGTACCCGCTGTACGTAGGCGGCCACGGCTTCGGGCACGGGCAGTTCGTAGGTGGCAATGCGCATGCACACCGGCGCGAAATAGGCGTCTGCAATGCTGAAGTTGCCGAACAGCATGGGCCCGCTGTGAGTCGCCAACCGTTCACTCCACATGCCGACCAAGCGCGCCAGGTCTTGGCGTACACCCGCTTGGTCGCGCAGCACGATTTGGCCGATGTGCGGCAGGCGGGCCTCGATATTCATCGGGCAGTGACTGCGCAGCGAGAGAAACCCGGCGTGCATTTCGGCACACAGGCTGCGCGCACGGGCACGTGCCGCCGTCGCCTGCGGCCACAGGGCTTTCTCAGGAAAGCGCTCGGCCAGGTACTCGGCAATGGCCAGCGTGTCCCACACCACCACCTCGCCATCGACCAGCACCGGCACCTTGCCAACGGGGTTGAGCGGCAGCACGCTTTGTTTAAACGCCGACTGCGCATCGAAGGCGTCAAAGCGCAGCATCACCTCCTCAAATTCAATGCCGACCTGGCGCAGCAGCACCCAGGGCCGCATCGACCAGGACGAATAATTTTTGTTGCCGATGTACAGCTTGAGCATGATGGTGACCTTTGCAGATGAGTCTGATGAGGAGCGGGCGGCTGAGGGTGTGCCACTTGGGCGTCACGGCGCGCCATGCCCGCAGAATAGGCGCCATGCTAAGGGCCGCAGCGCCGCGTATTGATGAGCATTCAGGCCGCGATTGATGCGGCTGCCGCATCACCCCGCCCAATTGGCTGCCAACAGGGCTTGCAGGCTGAACCAACTACGGCAGGAGTTTTGAACACCATCCGTAGCGACACGGGGTCACGCGCTGATTGACTGGATTTTTGGTGCCGGAGAGATGAATCGAACACCCGACCTTCTCATTACGAATCGGCACGCACGCGTTGTGTGCGCAGGACGTAGGCCGCCTCTCGGGCGGTCAGCAGCGCGTCATTGGGTAGGCCGTTGAGCTTGGCGAGCTCTGCGGCATCTAGTTGGCCGGGGGTGTATTGGTAGTAGGTGGCCATGTGTAGGCTCCGGTCGGAGTTCCCACACGACGACTTGCCGTGTGGGGACATCCGCAACCGTTCGCCACAGATCGGACCCGGTGCCCCGTTGTCATCCGGGGAGGGCCTCGGCTGTTCTTGCCACCGAAAGCACTTCTGACCGCGATTGCTGGCGATCCTCGGGCCAGTTGCTGAACCGATTGATTCTCATAGTGCCATGGGATAACGCGCCGCAACACCAACGTTTAGTGTGTGGTTCCAGGTGGGCCCGTGCCGCGTCCGGTTCGACCGCGCGACTCAGTGCCTAGGCCGACACGTCCGGGCTCGCCACGGGCCGCCTGGTGCGGCCCGTGGGCCGTCAGAACAGAGCGTGCTGCGGCCTCTGCTCTCGGATGAGGCACCGGGCCACGACAGTCTCGATGGGCTTGCCCAGCAGCAGGAAGTAGGGGATGCCGAGAGGAGGCACGGTCTTCAAGGCTCCGTCCGCGTCTTCCCGGAGCTTCTCCCGCAGCTCCATGAGCAGGCGCCCTAGGACGTTCTGTCCCACCAGCGTGTCGCCCGCCTCATCTGCCAACTTGGCCCCCCAGTAGTCGTCCTTGCGCGACTGCTCCACGATCGGCCGGTCTCGCGTGGCGAGCAGCAGCCGACCGAACTCCTCGTAGTTCTGCGCGAGCTTCACGCGGAGGCACCAACGCATGATCTTGTACCGAACCTCGTCCCAGTCGGGCCTTGAGTCCTTGCGGTGCGGCTTGCTCTTCATCTTGGCGGTCATCGGGCTGTGCTGGCCGATGATCTCCCGCTGTACCTCCGAGCGGTGGGGGAAGCGGCAGGACTGATACAGCGCCTCGGTCGTCAGGATGCGGACGCCGTTGACCTGCAATGGATACCCAGATGCCATGTTGGACAGGCCGCCGAAGTCCTCCTTCGTCTTGTAGACGACGACCGACTCGCCGCGGACGTAGGTACGCAGGAGGCAGTTCTCGCGCTGGACGTCGTCAGAGCGCCGTGAGGTCATCGAAGGCATTCAGTATGTTCTCCGGCGCGGAGTAGGTCTTGCGCGACAACAGCGGATACCAGTGCAGGGCGCCCGACGTCGCATCCGGATCTCCCCACCACATTGCGAGCGGGCAGTTGTTCGGGCAGTTCCGGTAGGTGACGATCATCGAGCCGAAGCCCACTCCGAAGGGACTGAAGCCGAGCGGGCGGATGGATGGCTTCGGGTTATCGCTCATGGCCCTGATCTTGGCGCCGGCAATGAGGAACTCACTCTCCAAGATTTGGCGGCCCGCTTCCGAGGAGAACGGCTGGATGGCCGCCACACTCGGTTGCCGCGGCTCGAAGGGGAATTTCGACCGCAGCGCCATGTAGACCTGAACCTCGGCCACGTTCGGGGCCGCCGTGGGCCAGAGTACTCCCGAGCTGTTCTTGTACCGCTTGCGGTTCTCAATCTCGAGGGCGCGCCAATACTTGACGGCGATCTTCTTCCCCGACTGCCCGACCACGTCCTTGAGCCTCTTATCGACCAGATACGATCCGCCCGAGTGAAGTGCCGCGACGATGACGTGTACGCGGGCCGACTGCGGGGCCTTATTGACGATCCATTGCTCAAGATCGTTGCCCACGCGGTTGCCGCTGAACATCACGTCGTCGAGGTAGATGAAGTCGCCGCCGTCCTCGCCGCAGTCATCCAGATCAAGGCTGCACTCGTCCTCAAGGCACTTGGCGAAGAGCTTCAGCATCTCCTTCTGGCTCTGCCCGTTCTGCTGGATGCTGAGGAAGTTGGCAGACGACCAGTAAGCGGCGGGATCGTTCCCGGCCAGCTTCGCGTTGGTCACGAGGGCGCGAAGGAAGTCCTTCACGTTCTTTCGGGTGAAGAAGGTCTGCTTGATGACGTGGTCAAACTCGCTCAGGAACGGCAACTGCTGAGCGGGCGTGAACTGACGGAGCCAACGATCAACGTGATCCGGCGTCGGTTCGGGGAGGTCCCCTTTTCGGTAGGTCCTGATCTCGTTCGCAACTGAGGCGAGCAGGTCGTTGCGTTCACTCATTAGTTGGCCCCTGTGGATTGACATTTTATGGCCTCTATGGTAACTGCGCCCACCGGCCGGGGCCAGGGTTCAAGGAAACGGAGGTACCGCCAGGATGGGTGCCACATCCACTGCCGAGCCGCCGTCAGCGACGGCTCCCGGTTCGACTCTGCCGCGACACGATGTCTTCACACCATCTTTGAGGGGAATTGGAATGGCATCTCTGGCGGAGGTCGCGACGCGCCACATGGCGGCTGGCGTCGAGGACCTGGACGAGCTCGCGCGACTCTGCGAGCAGGAGACCGGCAGGGCGCCCGGCCGGCGCTCCCTGATGAGCTACCGCTCAAACTTCCGGCGGCACGGCGCGGACTGGCTGGGCAAGCGCGACGCCGAGGCGAAGCGCGAGGCCAACTCGCGGTGGTACGAGGCCAACGTCGAGCGGGCGCGCGAGATGAGCCGCGAGTGGGGCAAGAGGAACCCCGAGGCCAAGCGCGAGGCCAGCTGCCGCTGGCTCGCGGCCAACAAGGAGGCGCACAAGGCGCACAGTCGTCGGTGGAAGCGCGAGAACGCGGACAGGTGGCTGCTGAGCCGGGCGCGCTCGAACGCCAAGCAGCGCGGCCGCGAGCTGACGATCACCGAGGAGGAGGTCGAGGCGCTGCTCGCCCCGGGTGTCTGCGCTCTGACCGGCCTGCCGTTCTGCGGGGAGGAGTGGGACGCGTGCAGCAGCAGCCGCGACCCGTGGGCGCCGTTGCTCGACCGGATCGACCGGATCGACCCGACGAAGGGGTACGTTCCGGGCAACGTCCGCGCGGTGTGCTGGATCGTCAACTACATGCGGGGTGACTACCCCGACGATGTGCTCGCGAAGGCGGCCAGGGCGATAGCAGACGCGCTCGCCGGGTAGCGGACGCACGCTTGGCGAGCGTCTCTGTGCTCGTTTTGTGTTCGGACGGCCCCGGAAACAAGAAGGCCACCCTGGTGAGACGGCCTAAGTGCTTGATTTTATTATCGAAATTTGGTGCCGGAGAGATGAATCGAACACCCGACCTTCTCATTACGAATGAGCTGCTCTACCGACTGAGCTACACCGGCTTGGAGCTGGCGAGTATAGCGGGCGCCCGAGCCCCGGACAGGGTCTATGGCAACGGAAAAATGCCCCGCGTTCAGGCCTTTTGCGCGTGGTAAGAGGTGACCCGCTCCACTTCGTTTTTGGAGCCCAAGATCACGCTCACCCGCTCGTGCAGGCCGCGGGGCTGGATGTCCAGAATGCGTTGCTGCCCATTGGTGGCGGCACCACCGGCTTGTTCGATAAGCCAGCTCATGGGGTTGGCCTCGTACATCAAGCGCAGCTTGCCGGGCTTGTGGGGTTCGCGCTGGTCCCAGGGGTACATGAAGACGCCGCCGCGCGTGAGGATGCGGTGCACATCGGCCACCATGCTGGCAATCCAGCGCATGTTGAAGTCTTTGCCGCGCGGGCCTGCTACACCGGCCAGGCATTCGTCGATATAGCGGCGCACCGGTGCGGCCCAGTGCCGCATATTGCTCATGTTGATGGCAAATTCCTTGGTATCAGCGGGTATTTGCACCTGTTCCTGTGTGAGCACAAAGGAGCCCTGCTCGCGGTCTAAGGTGAACATGGCCACCCCGTCGCCCACGGTCAACACCAAGGTGGTTTGTGGGCCATACACGCAGTAACCGGCGGCCACCTGCTGGCTACCGGCTTGTAAAAAGTCTTGCTCTGACACGCCATGCGACGACTCGGGCTTTTTCAGCACGCTAAAGATGGTGCCTATGCTCACGTTCACGTCAATGTTGCTGGAGCCGTCCAGCGGGTCAAACAGCAGCAGGTATTCGCCCTGCGGATAGCGGTTGGGCACCAGGTAGATGCTGTCCATCTCCTCGGACGCCATGGCTGCCAGATGGCCACCCCACTCGTTGGCTTCAATCAGCACCTCGTTGGCAATGATGTCCAGCTTTTTCTGTACCTCGCCCTGCACGTTCTCCGAGCCCGCGCTGCCCAGCACGCCACCCAGCGCGCCTTTGTTCACCGCGTGGCTGATGCTTTTGCAGGCGCGCGCCACCACCTCCAGCAGCAGCCGCAGTTGCGACGGAATGTGGCCGTCGGCGCGTTGTTGTTCAACCAGGTAACGGGTGAGGGAGATGGTGGTGCTCATGGGTTTGGGAGTTTTGACAGCAGTAGATTTCGATGGAATTTGATTTTCGTTTCGGCGCTGAAGCGATTCAAAATGTCTGAACGTGTCTCGCCTCGAAGAATGACGTTCCAGGATCGTATGGCGTCTGCAGCTTCTGGGCAGCGAGCCCGCAATATCTGGCGGGTGCCCTCCCGCTTGCTGATGAGCGCACTGGCTTCAAAGGCATGCACTTCAACCGCATGCATGGTGTCCGCTTGGTGACTGACTTCAATGAAATAGTCCCATTGCTTGTGCTGCTTCAACTCGCGGGGCGTTGCCGCATCGAAATTCAGACTGGCCTTTACTGTGACAGCAGGTGTTTCAACGAACCGATCTCGGTGTTCATTCTTAATGGCTTGCTTGCCTGGCTTGATGTGTGCAGAGAAATGCGCGTTGCTGGAAAAGGCTTTCATGCCACGGAGTCCCCTTGGTGCAATGAGGAGAAGTCCAAGTCCAGTTGCCCGATCATTTCCGCTAAACGGGAAGAGTATTTGAGCAGTTCGCCCCAGGAGGACTGGTCTGCATCGCCCGAGTAGATTTGCAAAGATGAAATATCTTTTGCGTGTACCCATTGCCCCTCGCCCGATACGGTCTTGTCATAAGACAAGTAGTAGGTTCTTGTCTGGGCCTGGGTGTTCGCTAGCTTGCCCAACAAGGTTTTGTTGGATGCCGTGTTGCCCAAATCGAAGGCTTGCAGAAAGTTGGCGTCTGTGGCTTTGCCGAGCGCTTTGGCTTGGCGCAGCCGATTCAGTGCCCAAGCAAAATCAACCATTAAGGGTGAGTGGGACGAAATCACAACCCGGTAGCCACGGGCCAACAAGTGCAGCACGCTAATGCCAACGGCAAACAGGGCCTTGGGGTGCAGGCCCAACTCGGGCTCTTCCAGAATCACCGTCTGGATATCAATGACCCCTTGTTGTTGCAGTCGCGCTTGTTTTCCAGAAGGCAGCAGCTCATACAGAGCGATCAGCAGCGGCACAAACTCCCGCTGGCCTGCTGTCCATGCCATGTAGGGTATTGGCGCGCTTTGCGCGGTTTTCAACACCAGTCGGCTTTGCGGCGAGCTGCGGTCCACGCTCAGCGTGGTCTTGTGGAAAATGGCCTCATCAAATAGCGTGCGCAATTCCTGCGGTAGCCGGTTTGACACGGGGAATATGGACGCCTTGGAATCTCCCAGCCAACGTGCCAGCCGCTCGCTTTGCGCGCGCGCCACATACGGTGTGCCTGGCACATGCTGCTGGAAGTTGCGCGGCCAGCCATCGGCCAGCAGCAGCGCCCGGTGTGCGGGAATGTAGTACACCGATTCCACACGGTCAACCCGCTCCAAGGCCTTACGTCCGCCAGGTCGATTGAACAGGGTTTTAGCGGAGAGATTTTTTCCGTCCAGCACTACCCGTGTGGTCTCCCGGTAGCCCGCGCCAATCCCTTCGCCAAAGAACAAGTCCAGCGGGCGCAACACATCATCGGTCTTCCAATTCGCGCCAAACCGTTCCCAGTCCCTGCGTACCGACAGCGGGTCGCAGGCCAGCTTGAGCCACTGCAATACCAAGCTTTTGCCGGTGGCTTGTTGGCCGACAAAAATCGTCAAGTCGCCCGGCTCACCCAAGTTGATAGATGCCGAACGAATCTGCGCAAAGTCTTGGACATCCAGCCGCATGCTCCGAACCTTTCTTTCGCGGGTATCAATCCGCCAGCGCGCGGCTCACCACCTCGCGCAGGTCTTTGCTCAGGTCGTTGCGTGCGGCCACGCGGCTGAGGGCTTCTCGGGCGGCTTGGCGGTAGGGTTCGGCCAGTTGCTTCCAGCGGTCCAGGGCGCGCGCTAGGCGGGCCGATACCTGGGGGTTGATGGCATCCAGTTCCAGCACGCGCTCGCTCCAGAACACATAGCCGCTCGCGTCGCTGCGGTGGAAGGCCGCCGGGTTGGCGTTGCAATAGCTAAAGATCAGGCTGCGTGCGCGGTTGGGGTTGCGCAAATTGAAGTCCGGGTGCTGCATCAGCTCGCGCACCTGGGGCAGCACCTGGCCGTTGGTGTCGCAGGCGCTGGCTTGCAGCGCAAACCATTTGTCGATCACCAGTGCCTCGTGGCGGAACAAGGCGTGGAAGCGTTCTAGCGCCGGGGTGGCCAGCGCGTGGCCGCTGTGTACCAGGGCAGCCAGTGCGTTGAGGCGATCCGTCATATTGCCCGCATCCTTGAAGCGCTGGTAGGTCTTGCCCGGCCAGTGCGAGTTGGCGTCGTCGCGTGCGGCCACACACAGCATGGCCAGCGCCAGGCCCGTGAGCGCGCGGCGGCCCGAGGAAACCGGGTCTGGGCTGTAGGCGCCGGTGTTTTGGTGCGTGTCGTAGGCCCACTGCCAGTCGGCGTGCAAGGCCAGGGCGAGCTGCCTGCGCATGGCCTCGCGCATGGCGTGTATGCGTTGCGGGTCCACCGGGTGGAGCTGCTCGGCTAAGTAGGTTTCAGACGGCAGGGTGAGCGCCAGTTCCTTGAAGGCGGCGTCCAGCGTGTCGTGGCGCAGCACGGCGCGCATGGCGTCGATGTAGGGCTGATCCAGCCGCAGCGCGTCGGGGCTCAGCGCTGTGTCGGTGATGGCGTGCAGCAGGCGGTTCAGGCCCAGGCGCTGCCCGGCTTCCCAGCGGTTAAAGGGGTCGCTGTCGTGTGCCAGCAGGGTAAGCCAGTCGGCGTCACTGTGGTCGGTCTCTAGGATCACCGGCGCACTGAAGCCGCGTAGTAGCGAGGCCACGGGCGCCTCTGCCACCCCTTCGAATTGCAGGGTTTCGCTGGCCTGGGTCAGCACATGCAACTGGGCGGGAACCAGCACCGCACCGCTGGTGCTGAGCAACTCCAGTGCCACCGGAATCACGAACGGTGCTTTGTCCGGCTGCCCAGGCGTGGGCGGGCAGCTTTGGCTTAAATGCAGGCTGTAGCGCTGCGCGGCGGCATCGTAACTGCCCTGTGCCTGCACACGGGGCGTGCCCGCCTGCGCATACCAGCGTTTGAATGGCGGCAGCAACGCTGCCAGTGGCGAGCTGGGGTTGGCGTCGGCAATGGCTTGCGCAAAGTCGTCGCAGGTAACGGCTTGGCCGTCGTGGCGTTCAAAGTACAGCTTCATACCCTGGGCAAAACCTGCGCGGCCGACCAGGGTTTGCATCATGCGCACCACCTCCGAGCCCTTTTCATAGACGGTGAGGGTGTAGAAGTTGCTGATCTCCAGGTAGCTGTCGGGCCGTACCGGGTGCGCCATGGTGCCTGCGTCTTCAGCGAACTGGGCGGTGCGCAACAGGCGCACGTCTTCAATGCGCTTGACCGCGCGCGCCGAAGGGGTGCCCGCCATGTCCAGCGAGAATTCCTGATCCCGAAACACCGTCAGCCCCTCTTTCAACGAGAGCTGAAACCAGTCGCGACAGGTGACGCGGTTGCCGGTCCAGTTGTGAAAGTATTCGTGGCCCACCACCGATTCGATATTCGCAAAGTCGGCATCGGTGGCGCTAGCCGAGTTGGCCAGCACAAACTTGGTGTTGAAGATGTTCAGGCCCTTGTTTTCCATCGCGCCCATGTTGAAGTCGCTGGTGGCCACAATCATGAAGCGC
>Ga0136644_10000810_pt1 | contig 25083 bp, 20 predicted proteins | sample C_130820_EF_Meta_FD_94780 | JGI IMG/M metagenome (GOLD analysis project Ga0136644, IMG submission 94780) | Freshwater microbial communities from Lake Croche, Canada to study carbon cycling - C_130820_EF_MetaG (v2) (version 2) | ecosystem: Environmental > Aquatic > Freshwater > Lake | place...
AGCTACGGGTGCCACGCCGTCGAACGCGATAATCACTGTCTTGGACGGACGGACAACCGAGATATATTCTTCTATTTTAGTAAGCACGTCTAAGATAATCCGGTGTTCAATGGTTTGGATATGTAGAGGAGTGGTTTCGTGTTCGGAGATGAGTTTATTATAAACGTCATATATAATGGAGTTACAGTCTAAGTAGAGGTTGCTTACGTGTTGACTCACGTGTTTTTGGATGATGGTTGGATAGTTACGAATGATATATGAAAAATATGCTGGAATTCCCATTATATAAATATATGTTTAAGTTTTTAATACGTTATTATATATGAATTTATACAAGTTGATAACCCACAAAATATATTCATAGTATATATATGTTATATGTTTAAAAAGTTAGTTTGATTATTTATTATTTATTTGAATACATAATATAATGACGACAATTATTTTGACATCCACTGTAAATATTCATGATAATATTGAATGGGTATTTCAAAGAGAACCAAATTCAAGAATTCAGTCATATTTATCGTCTATTTTAAGGTGGTTGAATGAAACAGATTTTTATATTATCTTAGTCGAAAATAGTGGGTATGAGTTTAATGAGTTAATGAACGAAAAACTAAAATTCAAGGATAGATTTGAAGTTATTGTTTTTGACGAAGCAAAGTTGGAGGAAGCAAGATATTTAAAGAATACAGGTTCAAAGGGAAGACATGAAATTTTTGCCATTAACTATGTTTTTAATAATAATCAAAAAATACATTTATCCAACTTTATCATCAAAGTAACCGCTAGGTTTTACATTCCAGAATTTCAAGATTTTTTAAAAAACTATGATTTAAATAACTATGACTGCTTAGTTCAAAATGATAGAAACAGATGCGAAGTGGTCGGAAGTCATTACACAAACTTTGCAAATATATTTCATGTTTATATAAATGATGACCATATCGAAAATGTATGGAAAGAAAGGACATCTCAGTTCAATAATATTTTAGTATGCAACGTTTTTCAAATTGATAAAACACAAAGGGGAGGACAAGAAATGTATACAACTATTTAGACCACTATTTCTTCCCAATTGCCCAAATATATATATATAACCATATATGGTAACGAAATTATTATATACCTATCCATTTTGGGCACCATAGGGGGGGGGGCGGGACCGGTGCCCGCAGGGCGCCTACCACTGTTGTAACGCTGTTGTAACACCTTTGAATCACTTTTATAAAAAATGTGGAACCGCCTTTGCAGCGCATTTTTCTTTTGCTTTGCTACCGCTTTGCTACCGCTTGCACCATATGTCACCATAATATTTAGATTATCGAAATAATTGTTACCATAATATATGCTTTAGTGCGATATTATATATGATACTTTTAGTAAAAAAGTAAATGTTGTCTACGTCTTGACTCACGTGTTTTTGATAATGGTTAGATAGTTATGAATGGTATACTGAAATTCCCATTCTTCAAATAAATTTCTATATAGAACCATTTATTCTTTTTTACTAACAAATAACCAAAGAAATGTACAAAAGGTTTTTTCATTTTATAGAATGTAAAACATTTCATTTCTGTTGGGACAATAACCACTTCCTATGTTTCCAAACAAATGATTACTATGAAGTCCATAACAAGATAATAGTGTGTTTTCGTAAAATGAGAATGGTCTTTCCTGTGTTTCACAAACTATGTCATCTATATTCTTTACTTTTCGTCCAAGCCAGTCTTCATAGTAATGTCTTCTTTCGGTTTTGATTGGTTTTTCCACTTTACTTATATATGAACCACGAGCATACCAAAAATTATACCAAATCCAACCACATCCTCCTGAATAATATCCAACTTTATCTATAGAAGGAAATATATCAAAAATCTCTTTCACTTTGTCTATATTATGTAAAATAATATTACAACAATCATTTTTATTGCTTTCATATTGTTTATGATAAGTTAATCCTTTAGAATGAAAATAAAGTAAAATATCGTTGGGTGTATTATGTATTTGTCCTAGTTCCCAAATTTTTAAAATACCACGATATTCATACTCGTTATCATAATAAAACTCAATAATTATATTTGGATACATTTTCAAGAGTTTTTTTCTAAAATTGTCTTCTTCGTTTCTATTTATAGTGGCCACTACATATATAGTACCATTAAAATGATATACAAGTTTTATTTGATTAAATAACCAGTCAAAGTAATTGTTATTTACTAGACAGTTAATATAATATACAATATACAAGTTATATGTTTGTTGATTTTCTAAAGTTACTGGGATATTGATGGAATCATTAATAGTATGTGTATACTTTTTAGTTACTTCTTTCATTATATAATATTAGTTTAGATAATATTCTAAAACTATAATTGAATATGTTTGTTGAATATAATTAATAATGTATTATAATTTATTTAAACCATATATGGTAACAATTTTAATGCAACTCAATTTATTTTGGCACCATAAGATGGTCGGGACCGGTGCCCCTCAGGGCGCCTACCACTGTTGTAACGCTGTTTCAACGCTGTTATACCAAAGTTAATTTATTTTTGAATCAAATGTGGAACCGCCTTTGCAGCGCATTTTTCTTTTGCTTTGCTGCCGCTTACACCATACGACACCATAATTTTCAACCGGGGAATTATTTGTGACCATATATGGTCTCGCTGTGATATTATATATGAGATTTTTTTATATTTTTTTAGGAAAAGTGAAAAAACAAAAACACAAAAGTTGGGTCGGGAACGGGATTTGGACATTTTAAAAATGTCCAAAAACGGTTTTCTGAAAAAAGTTTTGAAAAAAAGTCAAAATTAGGAATTGTTACCATGATGGTAAGGACGTTTTTTCGTGAAAAAACGTGTTGTTACCAAAACTTTTTGCAATTTTTTTTCACTATTTTTTTGTGTTGCCAGAAAGTATAGTGAAATGGAAATATTTTTCATGAAAAATAGTGAACCATTTTATGTCTGTACAAATTGTCACTATATGTGCTCTAAAAAACAACATTATAAACAACACATCCAGACCAAAAAACATATTGGAAACAAAGTTTCCAAATCCAGAAACAAGAGCCAACCCAGTGTCCAAAAATGTGTCTGTGGGAAGGAATATCAAGACCGTAGCGGGTTATGGAAACATAAAAAAACTTGTCCAAAGGCGTCTAATTTAGTTTCAACTATAGATAATAGTGTTGGAACTAACAACAATAACAACAATAACAATACTTTAGGGGAAACAGAAGAAACTTACATTAATAAAATAACGCCGGAACTGATTATGAAGTTGATTGAACAGAATCAAGAACTACAACAAACATTGATGAACCAAAACAAAAAAATTATGGAAATGGCCAACAAGTCGGGGGATAACTATAGCCATAATACCAATAGCAACAACAAGACATTTAACTTACAAATCTTTTTGAATGAAACATGTAAAGATGCCATTAACTTGACCGATTTTATCAACCAAATCAACTTATCGGTGAGGGATTTAGAGGAAACCGGGAAATTGGGTTATGCAGAGGGGATTAGTAAAGTGTTTATTAAAAACCTCACGGATATCGACTTGACTAAGAGACCTATTCATTGTAGTGATGCCAAACGGGAGACGATATATATTCGCAATGAGAACCAGTGGTCCAAGGATGACGAGAAGAAAACCACTTTGTCCAAAGCTATTAAGGTGATTGGAAACAAGAATATGAAACAAATCACCGAGTGGCAGAAACTACATCCGGAATATGCGGACCCGCATTCGAAGCAGAATGATACTTATATGGAAATAGTATTGAATTCCATGTCCGGGTCCACTAAGGAAGAACAGCAGAGCAACTTACAGAAAATCATCAAGAATGTTGCCAAAGAAGTGGTGATTAAGCCATCGGGGGATAAAAAAGGTTAGACAGTTATTCAAAATTTGTAAGTCTCAAATGTATCTTTGATAGTATCCGTTATCATAAGGTTATAATTTTCGGTTCCACATAGCAAAACAATGGTGTTTTGTGGGTCATATTTAGTTATTATTTTGTTTACCCTTTTTGGTGTTAGTTTTTGATTTGTATAAAATATTTTTTGTTTGATATTTGGGAAACAATGTTCATTTTTGTTGTTTAAACTACCAAACAACTTGAAGGTATACTTTGTTTCTTTATTTAGATTTTGAACTATGCTATAAAATGGGGTAACTCCAGTGCCACAATAAAACATCAATATATTTTGCTTGGTTATCAAATTATCATGTATGTGTAAAGCATCCAACTCTTTATTATAATATTTTTTTCCAAACGGACCGTCTAAATGTATACACATATCTTTTGTTAAGTTACATATTTTTCCGGATATTTTATCTCCACCATAGTCTTTTATTAAAAATTGTATGGTATTATTCACTTTATCATAATGTATTGGGGTATATGGTCTTTTTTCTTTATCTACATATAAATTAAAGTATTGACCAGGATTATATTCAAATGTTTTTTTAAGTTTTATCTCTATCAAGTGTAACTTGGTTCCTTGAATCATGGTATTTGAGTTTATTATGTTATGACTTTTGTCGCGTTTTTTATCAAAAATACAATTAAAATAATTGAAACAACATAAAATAAGAAGTAAAGTTATCACTAGTGCACTATTGTTGTGAATATATTTGGTAAATATTATTATTACAGTTACTAATATCCATAAAACATATTTATTCATATTTATTTTTGTCCTAAGAAACCATATGAACAAACCAAATAACACATTATTCAAGTTATATAAATCTTTAGAGTAGAAGAAAACAATACCAACTAATAAATATTGTAATAGATAAATAACATGCCATTGAAAATTATTAATAATACCCTTTTTAGATAAAGTTCCCATAAATGCAGTAAACTGTATAACAAAAATGAAAAAAAAGTTCATTTCTATATTCGAATTTAAACCAAGAAATATAAACGTGCCATATACTTGAGCATATGAGTAGATATTTGTTATGATATATTGAATAGAAGGATGACAGTTTGTCCAAAAAGGAACACTACTAATTAATAATCTAGATTTATCATCTGGAGGTTTAGTATATTTGTTTACTATATCTACACCATACATATTTAAAAACGTGATAAAGATAATAAATATATGCGATAATAGACTTTTTCTAAAAAAATGTAATGAAAGAATAATTAAAAAGGATCTAAATACAAATAAAATACTATGTAGTCTATATTGTTGAGTAATTGTGATTGCTGTATAATTATATTCTAAAGGAATATGAAATTGTAAGGAAGATAAACTTAGTATTACATGTAAAATGAGTAATAAAAAAAAATAACAATCTTTTTTTCTTAACGTAAACTCTCCTTTGCAACCACTATAAAAACAATCAAAAGTACAAAACAAGTAGTTACAAAGTACTATAACCCCTAATATTTTATGTATATTCAAGTAATCTTCGTGTGTAAACAGTTTGGATAATTTACTATTTTTGAACTTGTATTTCAAAAAAGAATAAATGGAAATATCATCCAGATTAAGTTCCTTTTTTTCATTTGGTTCCTTATCTTTACATTTGAGTGTATCATTTTCGATTTGGGTATCTGGTTTACTCAACTCATGGTTTGGTTTTATTAAATATTTTTCAAGCATTTTTACAGCCTCTTTGGAATGTCCAACTTTGTTAAATTCTTTTGTCATATCTGCACCATTTTTGAAAACATTTTTTCCACCAGGATGTTCATTCATAAATTCTGTAACATCGTACTGATTATTATTTATGGTAATTATCATTATTAACTTTTGTATATATTTATTTTATATAGTTAACTTATCTCCCAATATTTTACTAAAGTACAAAAGGTTTTGTCATTCATTCATAAATTATTTTTAGTTTATTCTTTTTTGTATGAATAAAATAAAAAATTGAAATATTTTCTTTTACATTTAAGATATGTATTATTCCCCAAGTTCTTTAATAACTAGTAACTACTAACAACCATGTCTTCCAACGCATCTTATCCTCCAGTATTCATTCCCGCGATGAATGCCTTTGATAAAGTGTTTCTTTGGTATAACTTCCAGCAATGGTGCGGACATATCAAGAGCATCGATATCGCCAAGATATGTACCCGCTATAAGAAGCAGCCCAAAGTCACCGCATTTATCGAGTTTGACTACTGGTACGATACACCTTTCGCCAACTATATCCGCAGTCACCTCATTAGTGGCGTGACGGTTCCTCTGGACTTTCAAATCAGCTATCGTAAACAAGTGGTCATTGACATCGTACGCGGTCGTAAGCCTCCTCTTCCCGAAATAGTTACACCTACTAGTAGCTTATCGGTCCAAACTGATTACTCAGTTAGCGATAACGATAACGATAACGATAGCCTCGTTAATAACATGAGTAGCTTGGATTTAGGTAGCAACCGAACTAAAGACAATGAAATAGAAAACAATAACAGCAGCCCCGTTTGCGACGAAGAAGAAGCCTATGATAGCGATATGGACCCGCTATCGATTCCCAGAGTCATTGATTACGGAAAGCGAATGATTCCTAAGAATCGTTTCAAGCGCCAACAAGTAGTTCGAGCTTAGAGTAGATATAGTATATGTTCTTTAAGTATGTTTTCAAATCTTTTAACTCTTTTAACCCTTTAAATTCAAATGTTTTGTACATAACTTGTTTTTTATCGTTTTAAGGGAGCAACATTTGGTTCCTTTTTTTTTCCCGCTTTTGAGTATTGCTTGACAGCCCATGTTTTCCAGATAATGTTGGCAACAATACGAGTCACCGCTATTTGTATCATATGCGACATATTTTGAATGGCATGGACTGCAACTGGTATTTTGAAAACAGTTTCCTTTTTGGAATTTAATACCCCATTTTTTATGATTAAACGTAAAGTCGTCGGCACCGTAATAACTATAGAATGGAGACACAGATGCATCCGCGGCCGTGGTTCTTTCGTTTATTTTTTCTACTACACATGTTAGTAAGTTTGGTTCTAAACTATTTACGCCATAAATTTTCTCGATACCCAACGCAGGATAATATGGTAGTACTTCAAACTGGATATTCCGGCAGTAAGGGCATTTGATAAAGTAATCCAGTTTAGATTGAAATACTTTTAAATTATCTTGGGAATTTAGTATCCATGTTTTGTATGTTTTGAATTCGTATTTTTGTTTACAGATTTCTTTTAATAAGGTAATATAGTTGAATACGTGTTTACATTCTAGGGTAACAAACTCTTTGGTTAGAGGTAACCCGGTTATTTGACATACTGGTTCATCGGTTTCCAAAAAGGTTTCTTGTAACATATCTTTGTATGTGTCAAATGTATGTGTAACAATTGAAGCCATTTTATACAATTTATATCGATATTTTTATATATTTTTTATATATGTTATAGGTATATTATGAACTGGGGACCACCAACATGGATTTTTTTTCATACGCTTGCAGAAAAAATAAAGGAAGACAGTTTTCCAGTTATTGGACAGCAACTGATTGGGTTAATCATTAAAATATGTTGTAACTTGCCTTGTCCTGATTGTAGCCAACATTCTAAACAGTTTTGGGCAAGAGTAAAAATGGTTACTCTTAAAAACAAACAAGATTTGATACATATCCTCTTTATATTTCATAATATGGTGAATAAGCGAAGAAGGATACCAGAGTTCAAAAAAGAGAACCTTGGGTTATATAAAGAAAAAAAGCTTTTAGAAGTATATAACCAATTTACGCGAAACTTCAATACTAATGGAAACATGAATTTGATTAACGACTCTTTTCATCGTAATATGATGTTGTCTTCGTTGAAAACATGGTTCATTCATAACATCCAATATTTTAATATTCAATAAAAAGTGTTATAATTTACTTTTGGGTTAGTTAAGAAACTAGTTCGCCGTTTTTATATACTGCGCACTTGAACTGTTGTTTAGAAGGCATACTACATACTTCTTTGTTTGAGTTGAGTTCATTTATGAATAAGTATGGTTTCAAGGGTGTACCGTACATTGCTACGCCTGAAATAAGTGCACCTAAAAACATTCCACCTAATATGTCGCATATAGTGGCTGGTGTATAAAAACCTTCAATGCATTTTAAACTACGTTTGATAAATAAGTCTAGGATTATATATGCAATAAAAAAAGCTAATACCCCATAGTTCATCATGTTTATTTTGTTTTGGGTTGACGACATCATCATTGGAGTAACAAAATACATCATCGTAAAAGATAATATGTATGTACTAAAAGTGATATCATTGGGAACAAACATACTTGTTACACCGGTTAAACATTCATCCGGAATTTTGTCTTTTTCGGATATAACGTTAGGTGAAATTTTCATCAGTATAATTCGTATAAATGTTATTAATGCTAACCATAAAAAATATACGAATGCCTTTTCTTGTGTACCTGTGAACATGGAAAACAAAATAATTCCAATATAAATAATCATCGGGGCATAAAAAGAAACAGCGTTCATTACCATCATTAGATGTTTGACCATTAACTCTCCACTAGGTAGTCCAACATTCGGCATAAGAGTGGTTGACTTATTTGATTTCAATGGTGTTGGTGTGGATGAATCTTTTGTTGACATATAATATAATATAATATTGCATAATATTTTATTCGGTATAGTAATTATTATCTTTAAGCATAGTAAGTAGTTATATAATGTTATTATTTGTCATTATATAAATAACTCATTATTATTTGTATTTGGTTTTATATATGTATGATAAAGGATTAGTTCAACTTAAAGTGTTGGTTTCTGGGATATTTACCTAACCAAGTACATTTGTCTAAAGGTCTAAAAATAAATATATATATATAGTATAAAAAAATGAAATCTATTGGTTGGACATTTGTTTGGATTAAGTAAACATTACCGATGCCCATTTACGATACGATAAAAATATATACTAAGTATATATGTGAAGTCATTGGAATATATATTTTATGGATTATATTACATTACGTAAGCGCCAACTTATATCCATATTTCTGTGCAGAGTTAGGTATATGGGGATTTATACAATCTATTTTTGTGGCCGAGTCTCCGCATTGTATCGCAATGAGGTGGATGATATACAACGGAGGCAACGTTATTCATGTGATGTGGATAAGTCTTGGTGTATGGATTGTTGGTAAGATTTTATGGACTCCCCTTAACTAGCATCATAAGAATATATACGAGAAGCGCATAAAATGTTTTGTTCATTATTAAAATAATAACGCAAAAGCTTCTTCTACATGTGCGATAGGATAAAATGAAATACCTTGTAGTATATGATTGTCTTTATATTTTTCGTGGAATTCTTTGAAATCCTTTTCGTTTTCTTTGGGAAAAAGGAACGATTTGACTCCGGACTTAAGCGAACCCAGTATTTTATAAGTCAATCCTCCAATCGCAGTGACTTCTCCCGACATTTGTATTTCTCCTGTTATGGCAAACTCGGGTTTAATAGGAATATCATTGAGTAAACTATATAAAACACAGGTGATGGCACAGCCTCCACTGGGTCCATCTTTTGCTACTGCGTTATCTCCTGTATGTATATTGATACCACATCGGTTCTTTTCCACATCATATTTTTTCCTTATTTCTAACTGTTTTTTATCAGGGGTGAGATTCCACGCCACAGTCAATGAAACATGCATACTTTCTCGCATGACATCTTGTTGAAGTCCGGTCAACTTCAGGTCCAAGAATTTATTGGATGGGAAGAACTTGGCATGTATGGGTAAGATACCTCCGGTACCTATAGATGTTGCATACATACCATTGACGTAGCCTACTTGGTGCGATGTATGTACTTTACGAACCAATGTTTCTTGTTTGTCCTTGAAATATTTATGTTTGATGTCTTCAACTGTGATACGAATAGGAATGGTATATGTAGTATCAGTGTTTTTTAAAATATTTAAATTTATTTCACCGACGATTTCAAATAAGATTTCTTTTAGTTTTCGAACACCCGACTCACATGTATACTCATCAATAATGAACTTTAGTTCTTCGTTGGTAAAAAGAATCATATTTGTTAGTCCCATTTTTTCATATATTTCTGGTAAAATATGTGTATTGGATATGACAACTTTTTCTTCTAGCGAGAGATTTTTGAATTGGATACGATGTACTCTATCCAGTAAAATTTTGTCTATTGCTTCCGCGTCGTTATACGATAGGATAAAGAGGGCTTTGGATAGGTCCAAGTCGATTCCCGAGAAGTATTTATCTTGGAAGCAGTCGTTCTGAGCTGGGTCCAATAAATGGGTAAGAATCCCGATAATTTCTTTGCCATGTTCTGTTTTAGAAATCTTATCTATTTCATCAATAAAAATAATTGGATTCATACATTTTTTATCAATAAGGATTTGAACAATAGACCCCCATGTGGAACCTACATATGTATAGTTATGTCCGTGTAGACTCGAACCGTTTGCATCTCCGCCCATTTGTATCATGGAAAATGGTCGGGGTATTTGGTTTTCGTCTTTCAAACAATTCGCCAAACCTTTTTTGGCTAATGTGGTTTTCCCTACCCCCGGTGGACCCTCGAAACCAAAACAGTAGCCATCTTGTTTCCCGTTAATCCACTGACCTATGATTCGTTCCATTTGTTTTTTGGCCTTATCGTGTCCGTGTATCGCCTTATCCAAGGTGGCTTTCACATCGTTCATATATGTATTTATTTCGCTATATTTTTCTTTTATTTTATGGATATTTTTTTCTAACTGGGGGGAAACTATGGTGGTTATGGTAAGTAATTCGGTCAACAGATGACTACATGACTGGTCTGTAATAATATCTTGTATGCGTTGAATGGTTTGTTTTTTATTAATGGTAATAGGTATTTTTTTTGTATGATACTCACTTGGTTGTAAGTTTAAAACAGAGTTTATATGAGCAACTAACAAGTTTCGTTCTTTTTTGGATAGATTAGTAAGATAATTGGTGTTGGTAATAGTATAAATAACATGGTCTGTTTTCATATTTTTAAGGGAATGTAATATTTCTAAACTGGTGTATATTTTGTTAGCGTTGAGTTGAATATTAAATAACTGGTTAAACTCGATACGTATATCATTCATGATATTCAGTATGGGTTCTTTTTTATATACGCTGAACGGTATTTTTAGTAATCCATCTAGATACTGTCTGGCTTTAGAGCCAGAATCCTCTGACTTGGATTTGAGCTCTTTGAGCTTTTGTATGGCTTTTTCTTTGACTGACTCGGGTGTTTTGAGTAGGCAGATTTGTTGTTCCAGAGGTATTTTTTGTATATCAAAGTTAGAGAGTTCGTTAGTATATTGAATAGTTTTTTGCATAGCTTCTTTGAAAAAGAATTTGATAGACCAAGGAAAGCTGTCGAACAAAATGGTTTGTTCTTGGGTATCTATGTTAGTGTTTCCAGTACCGCTGGTATCATTAGATAATAAATCATATAACAAGTATGCTAAATACTGGTTGTCGTATTTATTAGAGTGAATCAATAACTGGATAATGGTACTCCGTTTGGCGCATAAGTCAGCTGCCATAAAATCTTTGATAAGTTGTGCGATAGATTTTTGGGTAAATACTTTAATGTCTCTTAAATGAACAATATATTTAGAATAAATCAAACTGGATTCATAAATTAAGTAGTCTTTTAGATTTAAAGACTGTATAAATCGTTGAAAGGTTTCTTCTTTAAATTCAGGAGAAGATGGTATATTGTCTTCTATGGTCTTTTTTTTATCTAGGATGAATTTATTGTTTAATGACTCGATTAACACGTCGTCTACGATACCTGTTACAATAATTACAATATCTTTTTGTACATCGTGAAATAAGATTTGTATACCATATACTTTTAGATGAAAAGACTTTACTTTATATATATCTATTATTTCTATTTTTTTTGAGTTATCTTCATGTTTGGTTTTATTACATACCTTATAGCTAGTTGGATGAAAAAACTTGTTTAATAACTCAACTTTTTCAGGAGAGATATGTGTATGAATGGAGTTATTAACGAAACAAATGGCGCATAAGTCTTCAAAAGATTGTGTCCCGTACATTTTGAACAAAGTGGACAGCTCGTTGTTGATAGTTTGTAGAATATTAATAACGTTATTAGTATTTTTTTTAATTGAAGGGGAGTCAATGGATTGAATTTTTTTGCTGATTTCTAGTAAACTTTGAATACAGTTGTTTACTTGACTTATTCCTAGTATGTCTAAAAACTTGTTGTTTTGAACGTGTAATATGGTTTTTTGTATGACGTCTTGAAAAAATACGAGTTTTTTCTCAATTAAATCAACTATTTCAACAGCTGATTTTTTTCCAGGATTCATTCAACTATATTATATATATATATTAAATATATATATATTAAATATTCCCCCTCCTCTTTCGGCCGCCGCCGGGGTCTTTAAGTCCTTTTTTAAAGCAATTATGCACCGGGGGGGTCTTTAAGTCCTTTTTTATACCTTTTAAAAATTAAGTCTGCTCCGCGGATAATTCTTTGACTAAATTACCAGTTATAGATTTAAATGAAGCACCCCTTTTGGGTGGAGATTCAAATATTTACTAGTATAAATCAGTTAATAATGGGTTAAAATCGGTTTCTAAGTGGTCTAGGTAGACCCCCGGGCTGACCTTCTCTTCCATCCAAAAACGTAATGAGTTCTGAGAAAATCATGTTATTATTTCCGTAATTTGTTTTTCCTCCTATGGATGGATTTTGTAAAACTGCGGAAATACGGGTTGCCGTAGATACCGATGCGTCGTTATAACCTTGGTTAAGGATATTTGCTTTTATATTAGGACATCGACACTGTCCATTTACCGTTCCATCGTATGTACTTTCTTCGTTTGGTTGATAGAATTGCTTTAAATATTGTTCTCTTAAAAAGCGTCGCATATTTGCTTTATTACCGGGAGTAGTCATACGAAAATTATTATATGTAGTCATTACGCGGTACGGTATATGATATATGTATATAAAAAATTGAAATGAATATAAACACATTGATGTATACTAATATAGAACTTTTAGTATGGAATCTCCTAAGAATACCAATAAACTTTATTTTGAAGTCGAGCAAAAAACCGATAAACAGCATATACTGGATAACCCAGATACATATATTGGATCGGTGGAAAACGTCGATGCCAATATGTGGATATTCAATGACCTTGCGGATACTATTATCGAGAAAAACATTCAATATATTCCTGGATTGTTTAAACTCTTTGACGAAGGTATTGTCAATTGTCGCGACCACGTCATTCGTATGCAATCCAAAGTTGACGCCAATGTCGACAATTCTTTACCTGTGTCATATATTGATATCCAAATATCTGAAATCGATGGGACAATTGTCATGATGAATGACGGGAATGGTATAGATGTAGTCGAACACCCCGAGTATAAAAAATGGGTTCCTGAGTTGATTTTTGGTCACTTGCGAACCTCTACCAACTATAACAAAAAAGAGAAAAAGATTGTAGGGGGGAAGAACGGGTTTGGTTTCAAGTTGGTACTGATATGGTCTACCTATGGCGAAATTGAAACTGTGGACCATATCCGCGGTTTAAAATATACACAGGTTTTCCAGAATAACTTGGACGTGATATGCCCTCCTAAAATCGTCAAAGTCAAAGAGTCTGCCAAGCCATATACCAAGATTACTTTTCGCCCGGATTATGCGCGACTTGGTATTGCGGGTCTTACTACAGATATGGTTTCTCTTTTGAAAAAAAGGGTATACGATGTTTCGGCCATAACCAGTAAACAAATAAAGGTCAAGTATAACTCCGCTCTGGTTCCCATCAAGAACTTTGAACAATATATCAACTTGTATATTGGCGATAAGTCTGCTGCTCCCCGGGCATACGAACAATGTAATGAGCGCTGGGAGTATGCAGTAGGACTTACTCCCAAACACGAGTTTATGCAGATATCTTTTGTTAATGGTATTTATACGTCTAAAGGTGGTAAACACGTGGAGCATGTGTTGAACCAGATTGTCAAGAAGATGACCGAGTGGATTGAGAAGAAAAAGAAGTTGAAGGTCAATCCCAACAGTATAAAGGAACAGATTATATTGTTTATCCGGTGTGATATTGAGAATCCTTCTTTTGACAGTCAAACCAAGGACTATATGAATACCCCAATGACCAACTTTGGGTCCAAGTGCGAGGTGAGTGATAAGTTTATCGAAAAGATTGCCAAGATGGGCGTCGTCGAGGCGGCCTGCGCCATTACGGAGGTAAAGGAGGCCAAGGTGGCCAAAAAGACGGACGGAATCAAATCCAAAAGTGTTCGGGGAATACCCAAGTTGGATGATGCCAATTGGGCGGGAACCGAAAAGTCCCGGGATTGTATGTTGATTTTATGCGAGGGAGACTCGGCCAAAACCGGTGTTATCTCTGGACTGAGTAGCAGCGATAAAAATACCATTGGTGTGTATCCGTTGAAAGGTAAAGTGATGAATGTAAGAGGAGAAACGGTTAAAAAAATTAGTGAAAACAATGAAATCATTGAAATCAAAAAAATTCTTGGTTTGGAAACTGGTAAAGAATATCATACCATGGAAGATGTACATAAACATTTGCGTTATAGTAAGGTGGTTTTTATGACTGACCAAGATTTGGATGGGTCACATATTAAAGGATTATGTATCAATTTGTTTCAAAGCCAGTGGCTAAGTTTGACTAAACTTAGCGGGTTCATTGGTTTTATGAATACCCCAATTTTGAAAGCCAAAAAAGGAAACAAGGAGTTAAAGTTTTATAATATTGGCGAATATGAAAAATGGAAACGAGACAATGATTCTACAACTGGTGGTTGGACTATTAAATACTATAAGGGATTGGGTACTTCCACCAAAACCGAGTTTCGTGAATATTTTGAGGAAAAAAAGTTTGTGGGATTTGAACATAATGGTGCGGTCAGTGATGACGCAATTGATATGGTTTTTAACAAAAAGAGACCCGACGACCGAAAGCGTTGGTTGGAGACCATTTATGACCGAAATAGTTATGCAGATACTAGCAAACATATGGTTCCTTATGAAGAGTTTATACACGGCGAACTTATACATTATTCTAAATATGACTGCGAGAGAAGTATTCCTAACCAAATGGATGGACTGAAAATCAGTCAGCGTAAAATATTGTTTAGTGCGTTCAAAAAGCGACTCTTGGGTGAAATGAAAGTCGCGCAATTTTCTGGATATGTGTCTGAGCATTCTTGTTATCATCATGGGGAGGAAAGTTTGAACAAGGCAATTATTGGAATGTGTCAAAATTTTGTGGGTTCCAATAATATTAACTTGTTACACCCTGCGGGTCAGTTTGGTTCTAGAATCAAAGGTGGTAAGGATGCGTCCAGTCCCAGATATATCTTTACTAGATTGGAAAAAATCACGCGATGTCTTTTTCCGGAAGCGGATGATGCGATATTGAATTATTTGAACGACGATGGTAGCTTTGTAGAACCGCAGTTTTATATACCCATTATCCCGATGATTTTGGTGAATGGCGCCAATGGTGTGGGTACCGGTTTCAGCTCGGATATTTTATGTTACCACCCTAAAGATGTTATTTCCTACTTAAAGTCTATGTTGATGCACGAGAAAGCAGACAGTGACTCAACGGCGATTGAGTTTATCCCGTATTACGAAGGATTTACGGGACAGACAATCAAGTTGAAAGAAGGTAAGTTTATGTTTAAAGGAAAGTACGAGAAAGTGGATACGGATAAGATTAAGGTCACTGAGTTACCGGTAGGATATTGGACCGAAGATTTTAAAGAATTATTGAATGAGTTACAGAATGATGTAAAAGAAAAGGATAAACCTGCGAGTCCGCCATTAGTAAAAGATGTATTTGAGAACTATACGGATACCACAGTAGAGTTTTTGATTACTTTTGCGAGAGGCAAAGTTGCGGAACTGGAAGCATCCAAAGGAGAAAACGGATGTAATGGTTTGGAGAAACTGTTGAAGTTATATACTACCAGTACCGAGACCAATATGCATATGTTTGACGCAAAGGATAAACTGAGAAAGTATGATAAGGTAGCAGATATTATAGATGATTATTATGTGGTGCGTTTAGATTACTATAGACTTAGAAAGGAGTATTTGATAAAAGAAATAGAAAAACTGTTGGTTGTTTTAGGGAACAAGGTACGATATATCGAAGAGGTGATACAGGGTTCCATAGACTTGAGAAAGAAAAAGAAAGAGGAGGTCACCACTCTCTTAACTGGTAAGGGATATACGGTGATAGAAGGAGACACAGAGTTTAAATATTTAGTAAAAATGACGATGGATTCAGTGACGGAAGAAAATGTCATGAAGATGCAGAACGAGTATAGAGGTAAGTTGGAGGAGTTGGATAGGTTAAAGACGACAACGTTAGAGGAAATGTGGTTGAAAGAGTTGGATGCGTTGGAAAAAGAGTATGATATATATTTGGCGGAAAGGGGGGATGCGCAGAAAGGACTGGACTCAAGTGGAACTCTTACGATTAAAGTGAAGAAGGCGGCGGTGAAAAAAATGGTGAAGAAATAATGTTGACAGATTTAGTGTAAAATGATTATTATTAATTTTTATAATTTTTTTTATTGAAGAATATATATATATATGAATATATATATATATATCTCAAATGTTGAATATAATACTAGCTAAAATAGTAAAATTTCTCCATTTATGTTTTTTTATATTTTGGTTAGTTGGACCATACATTTTTAATAATTCAAAAATATTGCTTTTTTTATCTTTTGTATATATTTCGGTAATAACTGGTTGGTATTTATTTGGTGAATGTATAGTAACTGAAATAGAATATAAATTGGAAGGAAAAAAGATAATAGAAAATGATGATGGTTCAAGTAAAAGTTGGGGGATAATTACGTTACAAAAGTATATAAGTATTGATGAAACAAGTGTAAAATATGTTTCAGTGTTTATTATATATTTTAATTTTTTAGTTGTTTTAATCAAACTAAATAATCGTTTAAAAAAATGAAGCGTCGAATATATATATATTAATTATATAAGTTATATAATTAATAAAAAAAGAACTTAAAGACAATTAATCATTTTATCGTTTTTTCAAATTATTTTTTATATAAACGTTATGTAGATTTAACAAAGGTCTATAATATCGACTATGGAACATACTTCTACTACAGAAGTAGATTTGACTTCTGGTTCCGCTTCCGGTTTTCTACTATATGTTTCCTTTTGATTGGTCCTTGGAATACGTAGTAGTTCTCTATCTATATCCATGTCCGCATCCGCATCCATATCCATGTTGATGTCCGTGTGCTCGTCTTGAATTGTGGTATATACAAAAACATCTCCTTTATTAATTTCTTTGTCTAAATAGTCCTGTTGAAAGTAGAATATTTTCACTTGTCCCCCATGTGCACGGACATTATTAGAAGAACCGGGTCCTTTTAGTTTGCCCCATGATTTGTTCGTGAAAGCGGTAGATAGATTAGATGGAGCATTTTTGTATGAAGTGTTTTTATCGTTTACATAAGATATGTTTGCTTTTATGTACAAGAGTTTTTTGATTTTTTCAATTATTATATGGTTGTTGTCTATGTTATTATTTTGAAATGTATTGTTTGTAAAGCAATTCTTGACATGTGTAATGATTTGTTCTCTATTTACTTTATATATATTTGTTATTCCCATTTGTTCTTTGGTGATTTTGATGGGAATGATAGGGTTTCCGCCTTTTTGTTTTTTACTCCAAGTATCCGTTTTATAACCAGAAGAAGAGGAAGAGGAACAGGAAGAAGAACTATTCGGTTCCATATTCATGGCCTTGTCTGGGATATTACTCCAGTCGCCTTTGGATAAGTTTATATATTTTTCTATTTGACCAGATTGGAATACTTTTTGTGAAATATAAACAGTCGCATCGTGGCAACTGTATCCACACATTCTACCAAGTAGTCCTTGGACAATCGTATCTGTTTTAGGAGACTTACTGGTTTCGATACAACAACAAATATAATCTTTGTGTAGTCTCTGACCCATACGAAACCTATCTTTGATGAAAATCACAGTAAGTTGGTTTGGAGCGGTTCTAAGTTCATCCAAGTTAAGGATGGTGTCTTCCGCATCTCTAGATGCGATACTGTCACAGTATTTGATTAACATAGTTGGAAAGTTGTCTTTGATGATTTGTACCATTTCCGGGGTCTGTTTTCTGGCTCGAACGATTAAGTATAAGTTGTATCTTATGTATTGGGATAAAATATGTTTGAAATCTTCTAGCTTAAAAGGTTTAATCTTATCTGCATGGTACATCTGTTCAATTCCGTAGTAGCCTGCACCAGGTTCTAAGGTTACTATTTTTTTGAATTTGGAATTGTCTAAAAGAATGTTAGTAATCTCCGAAAATCCGGTTGCGGATATGGTCAATAGATAGTTATTATTTTTTTGTAATGTGTCTCCACTTCCATTGAGATAGATTTTCATTCTTTCAAAACAACTGTCTAACATCATATCTTTGGTTTGACCGAAATGAGACTCGTCTATGATATAAAGAGTATTTTGGTATTCTTTGTTATCTTTGTTATGTTTTTTTAGTTGTGTACCCCAAACCACGGTAATCATTTTCTCCAGCTTGTCTATGACACAGTATATTTCGTCTCCATCAATTGAATGTTCACTTTCTTCTAGATAGAGACGATACGTGCGGTTGATGAAACGCTTGATACTATCTTTTAGTTGTTCTCTTAAAAGGCAGTCAGCACAAGCCGAAACGATTACAATTTGGTTCACCATGTCCATATGTGCCATGGTAGAGGCAATCAATAGATATGTATCCGTTTTACCTGCTTGTGGCTGTGAAGGAACGTGAATACATCTTTCCTGTTCCTCTCCAAACTTTTGTAGTACATCGCGCATAACTTTCTCGCTCTCTTTGGTAACACGTTGAATCTGAGAATGGTTGCGGTTCTTGTTGATAGGTAACATATTTCTCTCTGGACATAAAGGATTATTTATTCATAATAGTGGGTAAATATTTTTCATTTTTTTTAATTTGAAAAAAATAATATATATAATTTTATAAAAACAATATAAAGAATAAATGATATAATTATTTTAACTACCAAACAGTTATTGCTACAAGGATAACACGTGTAAAAAAATGAATTTATAATATACAATGAATGTATATTATAACTAAAAATGAGCAAATATGTATGTGAAAAATGTAGGAAAGAATTCAAGCAAAAATCTTATTATACAAATCATATAAACCGAAAAACTTCTTGCGTAAAAGATATAACTGATGCTGCGATAAAAGAACATTTAAACTCAAATCCATTATTAATAGTTACCGATTTTGAAAGCGCGGATAACACAATTTTAGAATCTAATAGTTTGAAAAAAATAAATATTCCCAAACCTTTTTTAAAATGGGTTGGTGGAAAAACGCAGATTATTAACGATGTATTGGAACTGTTTCCTAAGACAATGAATAATTATCACGAACCATTTTTAGGAGGAGGTAGTGTTCTTCTTGCGTTATTAACATATCGGGCAAATGGTTTAATATATGTATCCGGAAATATATACGCAAGCGACTTGAATTCCAATCTTATAGGATTATATAAAAATATTCAATGTTGTCCAGATGCTTTAATAGAGGAAGTGAATAAATTAATAACTGATTTTAACCAGTGTACGGGGACGAGTGTAAATCGTAAAGCGACCACTTTGGAAGAAGCCATGACTTCTCCAGAATCATATTATTTTTGGATTAGAACAAAATTCAACGCTTTATCCAAAGAGGAAAGGACTGCTGTTCCTGCTTCGGCTATGTTATTATTTATGAATAAAACATGTTTTCGAGGTGTATATCGCGAAGGTCCAAAGGGATTCAATGTCCCCTTCGGAAACTATAAAAGACCATCTATTCTTGATGCCACACATATCAAAAATGTATCTCAGTTAATCCAAGATGTTATATTTAGTGAGTGCCCGTTTAATGAGTCCCTTACTAAAATTAAAGCCAATGATTTTGTATATCTTGACCCACCTTACGCCCCTGAAAATGATACATCTTTTGTATCTTATACATCAGATGGGTTTAACCTAGATAGTCATAAAACATTATTTGATATGTGTGCAGAAATGAAGGGAAAAAATGTCAAAATGTTGATGAGTAATGCAGAAGTCAACCTGGTAAAACATATATTTCCATCTCCTTTGTATACTACAAAAATTATATCATGTAGAAGAGCTATTCACTCAAAAGAACCCGACGCGAGAACCAATGAAGTTCTTATAACAAACTGAGTGGAATACATCGTTTCATAAATGACGGACGTAGATAAAATGCCCTTGATATAGAACCATGTCCGGACCCCTTTGTTCTATTCTGGAGTAATGTTCCCGTTCCAGATTGTAGAATACCATTTTCAATATAATTTTTTCTAATTTGGTTATAGTCCATTTCTATAGTATTATATAAATCTGCAAACTCACTGCACTTTTTATCAATAATTTTAGGCGTCATAAACTGAATCTTATCCCCGTTACGATAATATGGAACAACTAACATTCTACTCATTTTTTTACAGCACTTGGAAGAGTTGAAATCATTTATAAGAAGTTCTTCTTTAGAAAGCATTGTTATAGCCATCGTTTCTTTGGGTACAATAGTACCATTCTTTAACTTCTTTACCGGAAATATTTTCAACTCCCCATCGATACAGTCGAGACAATTTTGAGTATGGGGAATACCCAATAACTCTTCCAGAAAGTTTCCCGGAAGACCTTTATTTTTAGTAACTGGTAGCACATACTCGTTTCCAATCAAAGGAATGAACTTTGCGTGAATTTCTGCAACTGTTTGAATCATTTCCATTTTTGTATCATCTGTAAATACTGGCGGCTTGTTATGGTTTAATAGAGGGTATGGTTTGATACAGCGTGTTATTGGATGTATAGTTAGTTCATCGTCATCTTCATCCATAATAAGTATATACTTAGTCTTCATTATTAATTTTATTAACAATATTTTAGTTTTAAGATTTATAATTTAAATGATAAATTTTCAATTTTATATAAATAATAATGAAAATATGCAAATAGGCAAAATGCCTAAATATATAAACGATACATATTTCATTATTTAATACATATTAAAGATATTTTGCCTATACGTACTAACAAGTGATATATGAATAGTGGAAATATGATGCATAATTTAAACAGTGGAAACCAAAATACGATGGATATGTTGAAACAAATGTTAATGACAGTGTTTATGATTAAATCCACAAATGGCGGTAACAAAAGTAGTGAAGAACCGAATTATATATCAAGTATTATTTATATATTTTTGGTAACACACTTGATTGACGCAGCGATGAAATATTTACCTGCAATTTTGTTATATATTCAACAAGTGGTGGAAAAAAGAGTACGAGCTCAAAAAGTATTACAAAACATTATACAACCTGGAGATAAAGTGGTGACATCTTCCATTCTTATTCAAGTCAATGTGGCTGACCATGATAACTTGTATGGACAGGCATTATTGGATTTTGTCACCAATAATGAGAATACCAGGCATATTAGTTTTAGAAAGGGTATATTTACATTGAACCAGACAGAGGTTATTGAAATAGTGGAGCAGGTTTTTATTCGATTAAAAGAGAACAAAGTCACGGTAGATGACGCAACGAGTACAAGTAAAACAGATATAGAACAGACGCTGGAACTATTTTCTTATACTAAAACAACCAATGAACTAAGAGAGTTTTTGAATAAATTGTCTTATAACTATAATATCAAAATTAAAAACAAGTTAAATGGGAAAACTTATTATTTTAATCTTCACCCGCAGAGTGCACCCAAGATGATGGACGGAAAAAAAGACTATACCAAACTATCCAATCACTGTGTGTTTACTATGAAGCAGTTCCAAACCAACCGAAAGTTTAGTAACTTGTTTGGTCCCGAAATATCCGTAGTCAAAAAGAGGGTGGACTTTTTTATGAATAATAAAAAATGGTATGATAGTAAAGGTATTCCTTATACTTTGGGGCTCTTGTTATCTGGTCAAGCTGGTGCAGGTAAAACTTCATCTATTAAGTGCCTGGCAAATGAAACGAAGCGACATATCATTAATATCAATTTGAATAATGATATTACCAAAATTCAATTAGAGAACCTGTTTTTTAACGAGGTTATAATGGTACTGAATATTGCTACCGGGCAAAATGACAAATACTTTATTCCTTTGGACGAACGGATTTATGTGTTGGAAGATGTTGACTGCCAGAGTGATATGGTCATGGACCGAAGATTTCATCAACCTCAACCTTTTCAACCTTTTCAACCTTTTCAACCTTTGGGAAAGGTTGAGCCAAACCACCTGGTTGTGGAAAATGTTGAATCAAAAGGACTTTATTGTTTCCCAAAAGTTGAAAAAGTGGGTGGTTTGGCTCAACCTTTTTCAAAGGTTGAAAAGGTTGAAAAGGTTGAAGTTGATGTAATCGACTCGTTAAAACTAGACTTATCCTTTTTACTAAATTTATTGGATGGAGTCCTTGAGTTACCTGGTAGAATAGTGGTAATGACGAGTAATTATCCTGAAAAGTTAGACCATGCATTAATTCGCCCAGGTAGAATAGATGTAACTGCAGACTTTAAGAAGTGCACAAACGAAACCATTATAGAAATGTTGGAGTTTTTTTATGATATAGAGTTGGAAACTATTGAATTGAAATCGATTATTCAACTGGAAGAGTACTTTATTTCTCCTGCAGAACTGGGTAAGTGGATGTTTGAAACCATAGACGATTATAAAGTATGTATTGAAAAGTTATTAAAGACTATCCCTATGGTTCTTAGTGAAAATACAAATACATACGATATTCAAGATACTCATGATAATGATGACGAACTTCCAGAACTTATTCTTGTAGATGATATAGAAGAAATACAAGAATCATACGATACTAATGAGTGTGCAAATATGTTTAGTAGTTTTAAAGACTTTGACTCTTTTATAAATATAGTGAATGACTTTATTAAACAAGAACCCAAACCTGAGATGGATACAAATATAGGTAGAACTAACAATAGTAATAGTACAAATGAACAAAAGAATGACTTGAGTCATTATGGCGACCTATTAGCAGATTTTATGAGTGCAATTTCAAAAGAAGACAAAGGAAAAGACCTTCCGGATTTTACAAATGAATTTAGATGAAATACCAGATGAAGGGAATCAAGAATAAAACTAGTAAAATTTTAATAAAATAAAAATAAAAATAAAATAAAAATAATATTATTTTATTTTTTGCAAAAATCAAAGTCATTACATATAGATGGGGTATTGTTTTTGATACATTCAAGGTAGTCTTCACAAAGACATAAATCATTGTTATCCTTTTCTTCCACTTTTCGGTCCATTACCATATTTGATGGCGCCGTTGGTTTATCAGGTTGTGTCAATGTTTCCACTACTTTGTCTGCGACGTTTCGCCCGATGCCAAACGCAAACCCTTCGGCAACTGTAGAGAAAAGTGTGTTTTTAGACGGACTAGAAGGGATAGATGGACTAGACGGAGGTGGTGGATTAGACGGAGGTGGTGAAGTAGAGGAAATAGGAGAAGGTCTTCTAGAGGAATATGACTTGGTTCTTCTTGGCATACAGTATATATATATAATAAATAACGATATATTAAATATATAATTGGATATTTTAGTGTAATAAATCAATTAAAAAAGGACTTAAAGACAACCCGACATAATTATATTAGCGCCTTTTTCAAATAATTTGGGACAAGCCGTCCAGAAAAGTGGTTTCAATGGTCCACCCTAAGTCTTTTAATTTTTTGTTAGTAATATAGTACCTTTGGTCATTAAAAGGTCTGTCTTCAATATACTCTATCCAGTCATTATAATTATCCGTACCTTTTATCATTTTAATGAGTATTTTTGCAATATCCATCACCGAGTATTCCATTCCTTCGTCGCAGCCGATGTTATATATTTCTCCTACTTTCCCCTTTTCTAAAATACATTCAAACGCTTTGGCGGTATCGTATGCGTTTAAAAACCCTCTAACACTGGTACCATTTCCTTGAATGGTTACCTTTTTCCCTTCTTTTAATAACTTGATAAACTTTGGAATCAACTTCTCCGGATATTGGTTTGAACCGTATACGTTGTTTCCTCTGGTTATAATAATTGGCATTTTATAAGAGTGATTATAACTTTGAGCAATTAGCTCGGCACCCGCTTTGGTTGCCGCGTATGGATTAGTAGGACATAAAATAGAGTGTTCATTTTTACACTGCTCATCCACGTTATTCATTGACTCTCCATACACCTCATCTGTAGAGACGTGAATAAATTTTTTCACCTTGTTATATTTTCTACACGCTTCTAATAATACATGTGTTCCCAAAATATTGTCTTTGGTAAAACTCAGGGAATCCTCGAATGAATTTTGGACATGAGACTGTGCTGCGAAATGAATAACGTGTGTGATTTGATGCGTAGTTAGTATATTTTTAACTAAAGCCTCATCACATAAATTACCTTCAACCAGTATATATTTATTGCTTTTACGAATAGTTTCTTCTACATTATGCTGATTTGCACAATAATACATGGCATCTAGGTTTACCAGTTTGTTTATTTTTTCTTTTGGAAAATAATAATTTATAAAGTTGGAACCAATGAATCCGCAACCTCCTGTAACTAACAAGTTTACTTCTTTGGTTAAAGTGGATTTGTATTTGATTAAACACTCTTTAACAGAGTCTCGAATATGCTTTATATTGGGATATAATGTTTTTAATTTGTTAGTATCTAAGTAATTATTGGACCTATCTGCTGCCAAAATAGCCCTTTGTTCTTCTTGGGAAAAGTTTTTCCATTTAAAGTCGTTATCTACTATTTCTTTATACATTTTTAAAATTTCGTTGTGACTTATTAAACCTGGATTGGTCAAATTTATGGTACCGGTAACGCCTTGTTTCATCATATCTAGTACGTATGGCAACAACTC
>Ga0136644_10000811_pt1 | contig 25060 bp, 22 predicted proteins | sample C_130820_EF_Meta_FD_94780 | JGI IMG/M metagenome (GOLD analysis project Ga0136644, IMG submission 94780) | Freshwater microbial communities from Lake Croche, Canada to study carbon cycling - C_130820_EF_MetaG (v2) (version 2) | ecosystem: Environmental > Aquatic > Freshwater > Lake | place...
GGCCTTCAGCTAAGGACAAATTACTCGAAACAGGATTTGGCCTGTCTAGCACCACCAACGGAATTTGGTGAAAAGCCGCTGCTTCCATTAAATAAGAGAGTGTCCATAAATAGGTATAGAATCTACAACCAATATCAGGTATGTCAAATAGCAATAGGTCTATATTACTCAAGTCTGAAGCCGTTGGCGATAGTTTCTGACCATATAAACTGATAATGGGTAAACCAGTTAGTGCATCTTTTCCATCCGGAATAGCCTGTCCATCAGGGCCGTTAACCATTAATCCATGTTCCGGTGAAAATAGGGTTACAATATGAAAACCCGCATCCAATAAAGCCTTTCTGGAAGGTACTAATTGTTGGGTAGTAGCAGCTTGATTAGTTACTAGTCCAATGCGTTGGGTTTTCCAACCAGGAGGATTTTGCAATATGCAATCAACAGCAAATTCAATCATGGTCTTGTTTTTCAAATGAAAGTCTTGATTTGAGTTGCTCCATCACATTGAAAATAATGGGACATCTATGGTAATGCATAAAATGCGTAAACAATCTTTTTTGAAAATGGGGTAGGTGCAAGGCCGGAAATTCTCTACAACCTTCAAATCTATGTTCATAGACGCTACACTTATTTTCTGCCAAAAAATGACAGGGTATGGCATTGATTAACATGAGCCCATGCATCCCTTTTTCCAAATATTGTTCATCAAATTGGTCTTTTTTTAGGTCTAAAACTTCAGCTAAATTAGTAGCTTCTGGCTCAGAAACAATGATCATCAATGACTTAAAACAATTACCGCACTGGGTGCAATCTATCTTTGTTGTCAGTTTTTTTTCAAGCTCAAAGACTATTTCATCTAAGCTGGCAGATTCAAATTCAGTCAAAAAGATCCGGAATTGGTTATTTTCAGCCTCAAGGGCAGCACTTAAAGCACTAATGGTAGTCAAGTCAGAGATAATATTTTCAGTTTCTAATTGGATGGATTAAAAGTACATTCCTTGAATGGGCTAGCAAAACCAAGGTTATAAACAGGTTTATCCACAATCTTTGGGCATTTGTAGAAAAGTATAATTGTCTTGCAGTTTGAGGTGGTTAGATTTGCGGGTTGTTGCCAAAGAGAAAAGAAATTGGCTAACAGGAAGGAAATATGGCAGAAGAAAAGAATATGTCGGAATATAACGAAGCCTCAATTAGGTCATTAGATTGGAAAGAGCATATCCGCTTGCGTCCTGGTATGTATATTGGGAAATTGGGCGATGGTTCTGCACCAGATGATGGAATCTATGTACTAATCAAGGAAGTCATTGACAACTGTATTGACGAACATACCATGGGGTTTGGAAAACAGGTAGAGTTAAACATTGAAAACAAAACTGTTTCCATTAGAGATTATGGCCGAGGAATCCCCTTGGGCAAATTAGTAGACGTAGTTAGTAAGATTAATACAGGTGCCAAATATGATAGCAAGGCCTTTCAAAAGTCAGTAGGATTGAATGGAGTTGGTACAAAGGCGGTAAATGCCCTAAGTCAATATTTTAAAGTAACTGCTTATCGCGATGGTAAGGAGCGAACGGCCGAATTTGAAAAGGGAGAGCTCATTAAAGAATACAAAGAAGCAAAGACGGACGAGCCTAATGGTACATTTGTCAGCTTTGTTCCGGATGAAACTGTGTTCCGCAACTATCATTTTATACACGAATACTTAGACAACCAGCTCTGGAACTATTGTTACCTGAATGCAGGATTGGCCATGCATTTTAATGGCAAAAAGTACGTTAGTAAGCATGGATTGTTAGACTTGCTTTTGCGCAAAACCAATCCTGATGAGTTAAGGTATCCCATTGTACACTTAAAAGGAGAAGATATTGAAGTAGCCATGTCACATAACAATGACTATGGAGAGGATATTTTTTCTTTTGTAAATGGTCAGTTTACTACCCAAGGAGGTACTCACCAACAAGCATTTAGAGAAGCCTATGTTAAAGTAATCAGGGATTTTTATAAAAAGGATTTCGAGGCATCTGATATCAGAACCAGTATTGTAGCGGCTGTTTCTGTAAGGGTTCAGGAGCCTGTATTTGAAAGTCAGACAAAGACCAAATTGGGTTCACAGAATGTATATGAAGGTGGCCCATCCATGAAGAAATTTGTGGAAGAATTCTTATCAAAAGAACTGAATAATTTTCTGCATCGCAACCCATCAGTTTCAGACGCTTTGCGTAAAAGAATTGAACAAAATGAACGCGAGCGAAAAGAATTGGCTGGGATTAAAAAGTTGGCCAATGATAGGGCTAAGAAAGCAAACTTACACAATAAAAAGCTGCGTGATTGTAGGGTGCACCTGAATGATGACCCCCCTCAGAAAAACAAAGGAGAATTTGTAGCTACTCAAAACAATACCACCATTTTTATTACAGAAGGAGATAGTGCCAGTGGAAGCATTACCAAGTCAAGAAGTGTTGATACCCAAGCCGTATTTAGTTTAAGAGGTAAGCCCTTGAATAGTTTTGGGCTAACCAAAAAAGTGGTCTATGAAAATGAGGAATTCAATTTGCTACAACACGCACTCAATATTGAAGACGGACTAGAAGGACTCAGATACAACAATGTGGTGATTGCCACAGATGCCGATGTAGATGGTATGCACATTAGACTCTTAATGATGACCTTCTTTTTACAGTTCTTCCCTGACCTTGTAAAAAAAGGACATGTCTATATTTTAGAAACTCCTTTATTCCGGGTAAGAAATAAACAAGAAACCATTTATTGTTTTGATGATGAAGAACGTCAGGCTGCGGTAAATAAATTGGGTGGTAAACCAGAGATTACTAGGTTCAAAGGATTGGGAGAAATCTCTCCTGAAGAATTTGGCCGTTTTATTGGGCCTCAGATTAGGTTGCAACCCGTAATCTTGGAACAAGGAGACCATATTCAAAACCTCTTGGAATACTATATGGGAAAGAATACCATGGAACGTCAAGAGTTTATTATTAATAATTTGAAGATTGAGTTGGACTTGGTGCATAATTAGTGAAGAGATAAAAGTTAAGAGTGAAGAGAGGAGGAAGAATGTGAGAAGTGAGGAGTGAGGAGTGCGGAGGAAGAAAGTGAGGAGTGAGGAGTTTTTTTAATTTTAAAACGTATTTATGATACATATTGTTTTTGAAACACCTAATATGGTTGCGTTAAAAGCAGCTATTGAATTGGATGAGAATTTAGCTGGAGAGATCATAGAAATCAAGGATGATTATATGGTTGGGCCATTGGCAAATATTTATGAAACGGAAGGATATCAGCAACGAAGAGACTGGTGGAAAAATTTGTTGGAGTTTTCACCCTATGAAGACCAGATGAACATAGTTGATGACAAACTTGCGGTTCATCAATTGATTAGAACCTTGGAAGAAAATGAAACCGAAAAGGTTTGGATTTGGATGGGGCAGAATGCACACGATGTTTGCGGTTACTATTGGTTAATGCCTCAGCTAAATGCTTTTCAGGGGAGACTTGAAGTCTTGTATTTAAACAACTTACCTTTTATCAATGAGAAGGGGAATATCTTTTATCCAACCCATTTACACGAGATTCAGCCTAAAGAATTTTTAAAAGCCAAGAAATTGGCAAGACCAATTACTTTGAGTGAATTTGAATTGGATCCTGACGAATGGAAGAAAATCTGTACTGAAAATACCGTTGTTAGATTTTTGGAAGGTGGTAAAAAAATAGCTGGTAAAACAGCAGACTTTTTTGATGCGGATTTATTGCAAAATATTACAGGAGAATCTCAAAAACTAAACAAAGTCTTAAACAGTACTTTGAACAAGATGAAAGTAAAAACGGGAGACGTTTATTTGGTATGGAGATTGATTGAATTGGGCAAGCTTGGTAAATTAAATTTGCAAGGCGATTGGTCAAAGGGATGGAAAGAAATTACAGTGAAAATGGCGGGTGCAAAAGCTGCTGAAACTATCGCAGATGAAAATTGAGCATATTCACCATATTGCCATTTTGACCAGTACACAATTGTATGAAGCGTCTAAAGCTTTTTATACGGAAGTATTGGGCTTTACAGTTGTAGCTGAAACCTATAGAAAAGAAAGGAATTCTTATAAATTGGATTTGGCTTTAAATGGGGTTTATCAAATAGAACTCTTTTCTTTTCCAGACTTTAAAGAGCGTGCCTCTTTTCCTGAATCAAAAGGGTTAAGGCATTTGGCTTTTGCAGTCAAAGATGTTGCTAGTAGTAGAAATTGGTTAATAGACCATGACGTTAGAACAGAAGAACTTCGGGTAGATGCGCTAACCAATAAGGAATTTGTATTTTTTTATGACCCCAATGGACAACCATTGGAATTATACCAATTTTGATGTCAGACCAAGTGAATATAATACCGATTCAAAAAATTGGAGAAGACCAACGTGGTAGCACCCATATTTTTGAAACAGATAGAACAGGAGAATTTATCATTGCTTTTAGAAATAAGGGCAGTTTGAGTGGAAGACATTATCATAAGGGAAGATCTGATCATAAGAATCCTGAAAAGATCATTATCATGAAAGGTGAAGCAACGGTTAATTGGATTGATATAAAAACTGGGGAAAAGGGAGTAGCAAAAGCCATCGCGCCAGCAATGGTAACCATTGCGCCATGGGTATGGCATGAAGTGGTGGCTGATGAAGACATGGTAGTGTTTGAATTAAATGCCTTGGCAGATGGTCAAGGGGATACTTTTCAATTAGAACAATAGTTAGACGTAAAGGATATAGTAGTTATGGCCAAACAGAAATTTGATAATCGGGTTAATGAAAATGAAACAGGGGTTCAAGGACAGTACAAAAACTGGTTCTTGGACTATGCTTCTTATGTAATATTAGAACGTGCCGTGCCTGCCATTGAGGATGGATTAAAGCCAGTTCAAAGAAGAATTCTCCACTCTATGAAAGAGATGGATGATGGTAGGTTTAATAAAGTGGCAAATATTATTGGTCAGAGTATGCAATACCATCCCCACGGTGATGCCAGTATTGGAGACGCGTTGGTAAACCTGGGGCAAAAAGACTTATTAATAGAAACTCAGGGTAATTGGGGCGATGTACGAACAGGAGATGACGCAGCCGCTGCAAGGTATATTGAGGCTCGATTAAGCAAGTTTGCGCTTGAAGTGGCGTTTAATAACAAGACTACCGCATGGTCATTAAGTTATGATGGTCGTAAAAATGAGCCCGTAACCTTACCCATGAAATTTCCCTTATTATTGGCCCAAGGGGCCGATGGTATAGCAGTTGGGTTATCTACCAAGATTCTGCCTCATAATTTTAATGAACTTATTGAAGCTTCTATTAAATATTTAAGGGGAAAGAAATTTGAATTATATCCCGATTTTCAGACTGCGGGTATGATAGATGTGTCTAATTACAATGGGGGTAAACGCGGGGGTAAAGTTAGAGTGAGGGCGCATATTGAAGAATTAGATAAGAAAACCTTGGTCATTAAAGATGTTCCCTATAGTGTTACCACTACCCAATTAATGGAAAGTATCACTAAGGCCAATGACCAAGGAAAAATTAAGATCAAAAAGGTAATTGACGTTACTGCAAAAGACGTTGAAATTCAAATTGATCTTGCTGCAGGAATCTCTACAGATATTACCATTGATGCATTATACGCTTTTACAGATTGTGAAATTAGTCTATCACCCAATGCTTGTGTTATAGTGGAAGACAAACCACAATTCTTGAGTGTGTATGATTTATTAACCGTTTCTGCAGAACATACCAAGAATCTTTTGAATAAAGAGTTGGAAATAAAGTTGGCAGAGTTAGAAGACAAATGGCATTATACCTCATTAGAAAAAATCTTCTTTGAAGAAAAAATATACAAAGAACTAGAACAAAAACACGCAACCTGGGAAAATGTAATAGAAGCCATTGACAAGGGGTTCAATCCATTTAAAAAAAGGTTGAAGCGTGAAATTCACAGAGATGATATTCTCAAATTAACCGAAAAGCCTGTAAGAAGAATTTATAGGCTAGATATTAATGAACTAAATGAACAGATAAAATCTATTGAAGCAGAAATTCAACAGGTAAAATTTGATTTAGATCATTTGACTGATTATGCAGTAGCTTATTTTGAAAACCTTCAAAAAAAATACGGAAAAGGAAGAGAGCGTAGAACGGAGATTAAAGAATTTGATACCATTCAAGTAAAACAAGTGGCCATGGCCAATACCAAGCTTTATTTGAATAGGGAAGAGGGATTTATAGGTACTAGCTTAAAGAAAGACGAGTTTTTGGCTGACTGCTCTGACTATGACGATATTATTGCATTTACCAAGTCGGGAAAAATGAAAGTGGTAAAAGTATCTGACAAAGTATTTATTGGTAAAGACATCATCTATGCTGCTGTTTTTCAAAAGAATGACGAGCGTACAACCTATAATATGGTTTACCTAGATGGTGCTTCAGGCACCAGTTATGCTAAGCGTTTTAATGTTACTGGCATAACCAGAGACAAAGAATATGATCTAACCAAGGGCTCAGAAAAAAGCAAAGTCCATTATTTTACTGCTAACCTCAATGGAGAAGCCGAAGTACTAAAAGTAGTTTTGAGTCCCAATTGTACAGCCAGAATCAAAGAATTGGATTTTTACTTTGAGGAAATGGAAATCAAAGGTAGAAGTAGCTTGGGTAATCAGGTAACCAAGTATCCCATTAAATCTGTCAAACTCAAAGAAGCAGGTAAAAGTACCTTAGCGGGAAGAAAACTTTGGTTTGATGATAAGTTTGGCAGGTTGAATACAGAAGGTAAAGGCCAATACTTGGGAAGCTTTGAAGACGAGAAACTCTTGGTCATTTATCAAGAGGGATCTTATGAGTTAACAGATACGGAGCTCTTGCAGCGCTTTGAACCAGATAAGATTTTAATGATTGAAAAATTTAGTCCAGATAAGATTTTAACTGCAGTCTATTTAGATAATGACAAACAGCAATTCAATATCAAGCGATTTAAAATTGAAACCACCACGCTGAAGAATAAATTCCTTTTTATCAAAGACGGAGAGGGAAATAGACTGGAAGCAGTGAGTTCAGATGAAGCTCCAATCTTGGTTGTCCAATCTGGCAAGGGAGCCATGGTACGTAAAGCCAAATTTAAAGTGGCCAATATGGTTGAAGTAATGGGCTGGAAAGCAGTTGGGGCAAAACTCACTGATTTTAGTAAAACCATTGAAATGTCTTGGGAACAACAACCCAAAGATGAAAATCCACAACCAGAATTATTTTAATGACTAGGTTTCTTAACTTTTAGTTTCAAAGTGGCGCTCTTTGAGAAGTCACTTTGAAGCAAGAGTTGGTACTCTTTCTGCCCATCCCTTAGAATTAATGCGGCCGTATTAGGTGGGATCATACCCAAGTTTTCTGCAAACATAGAAAGTTCATTGAATTCTTTATTGGGATCCATCTGAAGATTTACTTTGATAGAACGGTGATTCAACATAGTTTTTGCCATCACTTCTTTTCCATTTAAATACAAAGACACTGAATCATAATCAATAGTTCCATTGTCAAAAATTTCTACTCGAATTTGGTCATTGTCCAGGACTATTTCTCTGATATAGCTCTTCTGTCTGGTTTCTACAATAGGTATTGTATCCTTTATGGGCAATGGTTGCTCAATCTGATTTTTATTTGATGTAGTGGAAGTGATAGCCAATGCTGTAACTGGAATAGTATTAGAAATTAGGTATTCGTTTTTATTGTTAGCAGTAGTTACCTTGTTATTACTTTTAACCTCGGCTTCTTTTGTGGCATCAGTTTTGGGAACTTTTGCTTTAGCCATTGCAGATTCTTTTAAGGCTTCAATTTTTGATTGCTCAATTTTATCCTTATCTTTTTTTGTTTGAGCAAATTTATCCTTATCAATTTTTGCTTTATTTCTATCTTTTGTAAGGGCCGCTGAATCAATTTTGGGTGAATTAATGGGCTTATTTTCAAATTTTTCATCCATTGCCCAAAAGTCTTGTTCTTCTTCTGAAATTGCAGTGTCAATAGGCTCTGCCATACTTCTAAGAAACCGGTATTTAATTTCTGGAACAATATATTGGTATTCTGGTTTGCCATATAGTAATCCATTCAGTATGGAAGCGGTTTTTGAAACCCTTAACTCAAATCTTCCTTTCATTACAGTTTCAATAGATTTACTAGTATCATTGTTTTTGTAAAATATTACTGGAAGCCCTCTTAGGTTTAAAATGCGGGTTTTTTTATCAAAATCCCCTTCAATCTTATTTGATTTTTGACTGTCTTTAAAATAGTAATTAAATGATCCTTTTACTTGTTTCCCATCCTGTTTAAGAATCATTTCGGTCATATAATTATCTGATTCATCTTCCATTTGTACTCTTCCAATCCCGTACCATTTGCCTTCTACGGATTGGGCATTAGCTTGACTGCCAATTACGAATAGCAATAGGATTAAACACAATATTGGGGGTTTTGGCATGGGAGCGAAAATAAAACAAGTCTTTAGGGAATAGTATAAAACTTGCTAACAGTTCTGAGTAAGCTGATTATAGCATTTAACTATGGGTTTTAGGCATCTATTGAAACAATCGTACTTTTGCAGCAATATTGAAAATTATGGATAAGATTAGGGTAGGTAATTACAATGAATTGAGGGTAGATAGGAAAGTGGATTTTGGATTTTATCTTGACGATGGAGCGGAAGGTATTTTGCTGCCCATTAGGTTTGCACCTGCCGATTTAAAGGTAGATGACCTACTTAAAGTGTTTATTTACCATGATTCTGATAATCGCTTAATTGCCACTACCCAAGACCCTCTTGGGGTGGTGGGCGATATAGTAAAACTAAAAGCAGTTGAAATAACCAGACAGGGAGCTTTTTTGGATTGGGGTCTAATGAAAGACATATTTGTACCAGCATCCAAGCAATTGGCGGGAATGCGCGTAGGAGGAGAGTACTTGGTTAAAATTTATTTAGATGAGATGACCGGTAGGGTAGCTGCAACAGAAAAAATTGATTTTGGATTAAGTAATGAAGAACTAAGCGTAAAAGAAAAAGAAATAGTTTCCTTAATAGTGTATAGAAAAACTGAATTGGGGTATGCTATGATTATCAATAATAAGCATGTTGGCTTATTACACAACAATGAGATTTATAGAGAAATGGTGCTTGGGGAAAAGCTGGAAGGATTTATTAAAACCATTAGGGCTGATCAAAAAATAGATGTGGTATTGGGTAAACCTGGATTTCAAAAAGTAGAAGATGAAACGGGAAAAATCTTACGCCTTTTGACTGAAAATAATGGGTATCTACCTTATCACGACAAATCGGATCCAGAAGACATTTATGCATTTTTTGGCATGAGTAAAAAGGTTTTCAAAATGACAACCGGTAATTTATACAAGCAACAAAAAATTGCTTTTACTAAAACGGGTATTCAGTTAATTGCTTCTGAATAAACTTATTCAACCTCTTTCTGGCCATTTTAACAAACTTTAAGCAATTACTTACTAGTTGGTAAGTTTCATTGTACTAACTTTGCAAACTCAAAACCGGGTAGCTGTATCTATTCCTTCTTTGGATGACTACCAAACGCCTACTAACGATTCTGGTTCTTACTGAGTACCCCGGTTGTATTTACTAATTGTAATTAAAATTGAAAGTATCATGAGAAATGACACTAAGACTGCCGTTGTGCAGATGGAAGCCAATGTATTGGCAGAATTGTTGACAGAAGTAAAAGAAACCATTGCTATTGATATCAATCTGAATGTATTGGTTTCCAAAAAACACCGCTATGGGATTGTGGACCTTTGGAACATGAGACGTAATAGCAGAACTGCTAACAATAGGAGAAGAAACTTCTAAAAGTAAATTAGTTGATAAAAAAAGTCCCACCCTATTGGAGGGACTTTTTTTTTAGGCTAATGCTTCATATAATATTTCAACTGGATGTTGGGCTTTTTTTGCCAACCCATCTTTAATCTGGTGTCTACAACTTGTTCCAGTAGCTGCTATTATCACATCATCGGATAGTTTGCGAATGGTGGGCAATAATACCAATTCACTAATTTGTTGGGACAATTCAAAATGTTCTTTTTCATATCCAAAGGAACCCGCCATCCCACAACATCCCGATGGTATTAAGGTTACAGAATAGTTGGCAGGAGCAGCTAAAATTTGCAAACTTGCATCCATGGAAGCCACTGACTTTTGTTGGCAATGTCCATGTAATTGAATTTGCTTTTCTACTTGTGTAAACTGTTCTTTTACAATATGCCCTTTTTGCATTTCCGCTGCCAAAAATTCATCAATCAATAAAGCCCGTTTAGCTAATTTTTTAGATGCATCTAGCAAATGGTCATCTACTAAATCAGGATATTCATCCCTGAAACAAAGAATTGCAGAAGGTTCTATTCCAATGAGTAAATGATCATCTTTAACTATTGGGGCAAGTAATGCTACATTGCTATTAGCAAATTTCTTGGCGTCTCTGATCAATCCCTTAGACATACTAGCCCTGCCACTTTCTACATGTTTTGGAATACTTACGGCATAACCTAGTTTTTCTAAGAGTAACACTGCTTTGATGCCTATTTCTGTATCATTATAATTGGTGAACTCATCACAAAACAAATAGACATTTTGCTTTGAGCCAATATTTTGTTTCTGGTGATTTGAAAACCAATTTTGTAATGTTTGTTTGTATAGAGTTGGCAAAGATCTTTCAAGTGCAAATCCTACTGCTTTTTTTATAATGCCGCTAATAGTTTTATTGCTGATCATGAAATTATATAATCCTGGAACTAATGATCCCAATTTAGATAGGGTAGCAAAATTGGCAATCAATCTTGAACGCAATGGAACCCCATTCTCATCATAATAATGTTGCAAAAATTCAGCTTTTAATTTGGCCACATCAACATTAGAAGGGCACTCCGATTTGCAACCCTTGCAACTCAAACAAAGATCCATTACTTCATAAATCTCCTTGTGATTAAATCTATTTACTTGATCAGAATGAGTTAAAAATTCCCTTAAAATATTGGCCCTTGCCCTAGTAGTATCTTTTTCATTTCTTGTTGCCATAAAAGAAGGACACATGGTTCCACCAGATAAAGCCGTTTTTCGGCAATCACCAGAACCGTTACACTGTTCTGCGTGCTGCAAGACGTCTTGGTCATGATATCGAAATACGGTATTGAACTTGGGTGTTTTTTGCCCAGGTTCATAGCGCAACATGGAATTCATGGAAGGCGTATCAACAATTTTGTTGGGATTAAAAATATGTTTTGGGTCCCAAATGTTTTTCACTTCTTTTAAAAGCGCATAGTTTTTTGAGCCTACCATTTGTTCAATAAATTCGCCTCTTAATCGGCCATCTCCGTGTTCGCCGCTAAGAGAACCGTTGTATTTTTTGACCAATGTAGCTATCTCCTCTGCAATCACACGGAACAATCTATTACCTTCTTCGGTTTTTAAATTAATGATGGGTCTTAAGTGTATTTCACCAGAACCCGCATGGGCATAGTGAACGGAATACAATCCATGCTTTTTAAGAATTTCATTAAAATCTCGAATATATGCAGGAAGGTCGTGCACGTCCACAGCAGTATCTTCAATAACAGGAACGGCTTTGGCGTCTCCAGGAAGATTACTCAATAAGCCAAGTCCAGCTTTGCGTAATGTCCAAATCTTCTTGGTATCGGTCCCAAAAAGCAAGGGAAAATGATAGCCTAATCCGGCGGCTCGCATATCTTTTTCCACAGCTTCTGCCAAAACCTGTATTTCTTCTCTGGTTTCTTTGGCAAATTCAATGACCAATATGGCCCCTGGATCACCTTGAACAAAAAAGCGGTTCTTGTTTTGTTCAATATTATCCTTGGTACACTCTAATATATAATGGTCAATCAATTCACTGGCACTTGGGCCATATTCTAAGGCAATGAGGTTAGCACGTAAAGATTCATCAATGCTATTAAAATGAACACATAGCAGACCAATTTCCTTGGGTGGTTGCGGAACTACATTTAGTTTAATTTCTGTAATAAAAGCTAAAGTGCCTTCTGAACCCGCAATTAGTTTACAAAAATTAAAATCTGGTTCCCCTGCTGTAAAAGGGGCGGATTCTAATAATACATCAATGGCATAACCCGTATTTCTGCGTTCCACTGATTTTTTGGGAAATTCTTTTCTTATTTCTTGTTGGTGATCATAATTACCCAACATTGACCTTGTGGAACCATAAATGGCACCTTCCAAACCTCCTAGTTCACACTTAGCATGAAATTCATCTAGAGATACCACACCAAAAACTGCTTCAGTTCCATCACTGAGTATGGTCTTTACTTCCAGCAAATGTTCTCTGGTACTTCTATAAATGACTGAATTAGATCCACATGAATTATTGCCAACCATTCCACCAATCATGGCCCGGTTGGCTGTAGAAGTTTCTGGTCCAAAGAAGAGGCCATGGGGTTTCAGAAAAAGATTCAATTCGTCTCTAATAACACCTGGCTGAACACGAACCCATTTTTCTGAAACGTTTAATTCTAAGATATCGGTAAAGTATTTTGATACGTCAACCACAATCCCTTTTCCAACCACTTGACCAGCTAGTGAAGTACCAGCTGTTCTAGGAATTAATGATGTTTGGTATTGATTGGCAAATTGAATCAATTGCTTGATTCCTTTTTCAGAATGAGGCATGGCAACGGCCAAGGGCATTTCTCTATATGCGGAAGCATCTGTTGCATATAAGGTTCTCATGGTTTTGTCAAAAAACAACTCTCCGTCAAATATCCTTTTAAAATCTTTTAGTAGCTGCTGCATCATGTCTATTTACCTGCTTTCAATGTTCGCGAATTTACAACCTTTCCTTTTTAGACTGGAAATTGCTTTATTTAAATATACCCGATAGTTGGTATTGTTTACCAATTGTAAACAATGTTCTTTTACAGTATCAAACACGATTGCTTGAACCATGGTTCGGGTAACGGTTATTTGAGTGAATTTTTAATCTGTACCCTTTTTAACGTATTAGTTAGCTCCCAATGCAATAACGGTTTTCCGCATGGAAGACCGTTATTTTTTAGAAGGTATAAACAAGGGGCCCCGCAAAACATGAATAGGCCCTGATTTTATAGATGCCGTCTTCATAATAAGCTTCCGACCAACAATATTTTGATCCAGGGCTATCGTCATTTTTCATTTGCGGCGCTACCACTGTTCCCTTAAAAAAGTAAAGTCCTAGAGAAATCCGAGACTTTTCTTTTTTTACACTTTTTGATAGAAATAATTATGAATCTGCAAAAAATACAAGGAATTTGGTATTGTTCTATGGTTTGGAAATTTGTTTTTTTACAGTGTTAATCAATTATCAATCGCTAAAAAATAATTATTATGGCGCTGGAGATATACGGATTTTTTCTTGGTTTTGGTGTTTTAATGTATTATTTACATCAGCCTAAGAAAGCCAAAATAGCACAAAAGAAATAATAACATTGCCCATAAACTTATCTAATAAAATTACAACCTAAATTTATTTTAATCGTATCCAAACATAGCACCCTTCGAATGAGGGTGCTTTTGTTTTAGGCATTTCCTAGTTCTTTTAACGCTTTTACAAGTACATCTAATTCATTGGTTCTGGTAAAAACATTGGGTGTAATTCTACAACCCTGCACTGATGCACCGTCAATGGCTACCGTATAAATTCCGTACTTTTTTAATAAAGTCTCTGCTAAAACACCTGGTTTCATTCCCTTAATACCCACATTGGCAATAGCACAGGATCGTTTGGGGTCAGTTGGGGTATACAATTCAACGTTTTTCACCCCCCTTACCTTAGTTGTCCAATATTGCTGTAAATAACGCAGTCTGGCTTCTTTTTTCTCTGCTCCAATGCTGTTGTAAAAATCTACAGAATTGCTGATGGCCAAATCCGAATGCACTGGATGAGTGCCAATATGGTTCAATCTGGCTATATCCGTTGCCGGTCTTTCACCATCGGCCAATAATGGCCAAATATCAGCTGCCTTTCCGTTTTTAACATATAAAAATCCAACACCTAATGGCACTGCCAACCATTTGTGCAAACTAGCGCCATAATAGTCACAGTTTAAATCCGGAATGCTGTAAGGAAATTGGGCAAATGCATGTGCACCATCTACCAATACTTCTACTCCTTTGCCATGTGCCATATCGCAGATTTTACGAATGGGCAAAATTTGTCCTGTTATATTGACCATATGGGATACCAATAACAATTTGGTTTTAGAAGTAATAGCAGCAGCATAAAAGTCAACAATCTCTTCATCTGTTTTAGGATCCATTGGAAGAGACAATACTTTATTCACTACCCCATGCTTTTTGGCTACCAATTTGAACATATCTAACATGGCACCATAATCCTGTTCTACCATTATGGCTTCATCTCCTGTTTGCCAATGAAAACCTCCAATAATCATGTCAAGTGATTCCGTAGTATTCCTGGTTAGAATTAATTCATCGATGGTACAACCTGCAATGGCAGCTACTTTGGAGGCAGCTTTCTTTTTGTTGTCAAATTGCACGGTTCTCATATAGTAAGCACCTTGATAATTCACTTCACGGATATGGTCTAAATAAGCCTCTAAAATTGGTGTAGGAAGTATATTATAGTATCCATTTTCCAGATTAATATAGTCTGGCTTTAGTCTATAAAATTGACGAATACCCTCCCAGAAATCTTGATCCTCAGCCAAATTATTGGCTGGTTGATGGGATCCTTTTTGCATCCAATTGGCTAGTGCTTCTAAACTCATGGTACTACCCAAACCAGCTAGGGCTAACCCTTTGATAAAACCGCGTTTGTTCATAATGATATATTAATAATTTAGCATGAAGTTTATTTAGATGCATTTAACTGATTCAAATAGCTAACAACATCTGCTTCTTTTTTAAAATCAATTTTGTTTTGACTGATCCAATCCTGTTCAGCCTTGCCTGGAGGAGCCATTTGCAAAACGGATTCTTTATTGAGCTTTTTTAGTGGCATCACCAAATTATTATTGGCAAGAAAATACTTGATTTCATTTTTAAAAAAATAGCGTTTCATGGTTCCAAAAAGTGAATCGCCTTCAAATAGTTTACGATTGTCCATTTTCAAAAGTTGGTATTTACCTTCATTAAAAACTTGTAAAAGTTCTTTAATGGGCTCTTCACTTACATAGGGTTCGGTAATACCATTCAGAAAAGTAGCCGTAACTATCTCTGGTGCATTTGGTTCGTGAATCTGTATTTTTTTGACTAATCCCTCATTCACTACAGCCTCTTCTCCATTGGATTTTTTATAATAAATTTCATGTGAAGCCATATTTAATTTTACCTCTTGTTCCCATCTTTCTTTTTTATTTCTACCAATTAAAGTAGCTGTTACCCATTCTGCTTTCCAAAATGCATTTCCCGTTATCTTGTCATAGGGTACACGATTGGATAAATTTCCTCTACCATAAATATTAATGGTACCATCAGCTTTTGTTGATGGTAGTGTTTCTATCAACACCCCATCCTGTGCAACCAATAAAATGGGGCAAATAGATACCGTTAGCAATAGAATTGTGAAGATACTTTTGGGTATAAATGATTGGATTTGCATAATAGGTTGGAAATATTTGATGCATCAATTTAAGCCATTCCTTTCTTATTACCATAGAACCACGGTCACCCTTAGAATATTGATTAAGTTTGCAACATGAATCCTTTTGTCAAAAGCTCCAAAATTATAATTACTTGTCATAAATGGTTGGCACCCGCATTAGCCAAAGAAGTGGAAGCTTTGGGATACCAACGCTATCGTGTTTTTCAAACTGGTGTGGAATTGGAGGGAACCATGGCAGATTGCATTAAACTGAATTTGAATTTGAGATGTGCCTCACAGGTTATGTACTCTTTAAAAGCCTTTGTATGTAATGATCCCAACGAATTATATAGGAATCTGGTTACCATAGCTTGGGAAGAAATGCTGGTGCCAGATGGTTATTTTTCTGTAACCAGTAATGTATTCCATCCCACCATTCAAACCAATTTGTTTGCCAATTTAAGGGTTAAGGATGCTATAGTAGACAGAATGCGTGAAACAACGCAGCAACGGCCTTCTACTGGGTCTGAATTAAGTGATGCCGTAGTGTATTTGTTTTGGAAAAAAGATGAGGCAGAAGTTTTTTTAGATACTTCTGGTGAAACCTTAGCAAAGCATGGCTATCGGAAATTACCAGGTAAGGCTCCCATGTTAGAAGCATTGGCAGCTGCAACTATCTTATCTACAAATTGGAACAAACAAACCCCGTTTATTAATCCTATGTGTGGTTCAGGAACCTTGGCTATAGAAGCAGCATTGATTGCCAGCAATCGAGTGCCTGGATTGATGCGTAGCAATTATGCTTTTATGTACGTTAAAGGATATGATCCTACGTTATACCAACAGGAAAGAGCTGCATTGGATTCAAAAATTAACCACCATCCCCAGGTCAAAATTATTGCTTCTGACCTCAGTGACAAAGCCATTGAAATTGCCAAAATCAATGCAGCTACAGCAGGAGTGGAGCAAATGATAGACTTTCAGGTTTGTGATTTTGAATCCACAAAAATGCCAGAGACAGAAGGCTCGGTGATAATGTTCAACCCAGAGTATGGAGAGAGGTTGGGAGATGAAATAGAACTCAACGTTACCTATGCCCGCATGGGTGATTTCTTAAAAAATAAGTGCAAGGGATTTACGGGATATATTTTTACGGGAAATCTTGATTTAGCCAAAAAAATTCGGTTAAAACCCAGTAAGAGAATTGAGTTTTTTAATGCCACAATTGATTGTAGGTTATTAGAATATGAGCTCTATGCTGGAACCAAAAGAACTGATAAACTATCTGCGACTGGTGAGGATGCATAATCTATTACCGCTTACTAGTCATTGGAAATCAAATAATTATTTGAAAATATAGGTCAAAACACTTGCATTCGGGAATTTTCCTTTGTAACTTATAGGAACCAAAATTTTCCGTTATGCAAATGCATCAATATCACATTGTTTCACGCATTGCAATTTACCTGCTTGCGGTAATCATGATTATTTTCGGAATCTATTATTTTATCAATCCACACGACCTATTTCTTTACATTCCATCCATACCTGGAGGTATTCTATGGGCCTATTTTGTGGGTGCCGCCTTTATCTTGGTAGGCATTTCTTTTATCACCAATCAATATGTAAAATTTGCAGGTTATTTGTTAGCCGTGCTCTTATTCATTTTTGTCATTGGGGTACATTTTCCAAATTGGCTCAATGCAGGTGATAAAGAAATGAAAGCTTTGGCGCTAATTAATATTTTGAAGGATACGGCCATTGCTGCATTTGCCTTACATATTGCAGCGGGGGCTCATCACCAGCACCTGCACTTGGAAGACGCAGACTAGAACCTAAATAGAAATTTGTTGGGAACAACACTGATTTTAATTTCTTTGGCGCTGATTAATTCACCGTCAATTTGTATATCTGTGTTTTGATCCAGGCTAATTTGAATCTCTTTGACCAATCGATGGGTTACAAAGGGTAAGTGTAAATGCTTACCCTTTTGTAATACGGGTAAATAACAAAGTCTTTGGAATAAACTGAGTTTGCCACATAGTAGTAAATCTAAATGACCATCTTGAAAACTGGCATTCGGCGTTATAAAAAAGCCACCCCCGCTTCTGGAACTATTATTGGCAATCACCAATAAATAGCGCTCTTTTCAGCTTTCTGTTTCAGTTTTAATATGGAATAATGGCTCTTTAAAATTGAAAATTTTTAATATAACGGCCAACAAATAGCCAAAATGACCACCCAGAAAACGAATGGCTTGCATAAATCGAATGATCTCCCCGTCAAAACCAATTCCCAAACAATTGAGGTACCACCACTCATTGATTTTACCCGCATCCACGCTTTGTACTCCCGCCTCAAGAACCTGTTCAAAAATTTCCTTATTGTTTTTATTGCCATAAAGTTTCCAAGCAAAATCATTGCCTGTACCACATTTAAATAATGCCAGTGGTAAGCAACAATCTGGATATTGATTAATAAAATAATTTAAAGTACCGTCTCCCCCAATGATCCAGATGTCAGAAAACCCTTCAAAGTTGACTGGCCAATCCAGTAAAAAAAGTTTAAAAGAAATTCCCTTTTCTAAAAGGGATTCACCCAGCCATTGGGCAGTTTGATGGGCAGAACCTTTTCCAGCCTTTGGGTTGGACAATATGGCAATAGAATGAATGGTCATTATCAATTGGTCAACAATTTAACGCAATAAACTGATGCTACCTTCTTTGATAAATGGTTTGTTGCCTGGGCCAATTCCCTTAACCAACCAACTGTATTCACCACTTACTTGAATCCTTCCTTGAAAAGTGCCATCCCAGTATTGGTTAATATCATTGGTGCTAAATACGGTTTGCCCCCATCTATTAAAAATGGCAATATGGGTAACTTGTACCTGAACGGCTCTAAAAAATAATCGGTCATTGATGCCATCCCCATTGGGAGAAAAAGCCGTGGGAAGAAATACCTCAGGACCTCTGCCATATTTGATACAAACCGTATCCATACCCGCACAAGCACTGGGTTTTGGATAAACAAAAGGCACTTTTGTAACAATTCCTGTGCAGCCCTTATCCGTTGTAATTGTGAGCATAATAGAATAACCTAAAGGCAGCGTATCCCTTTAGTTATAAGCATATTGGGGATTTTTGGCATTGGAGAAATTATTGGATCCTCTTACGGTAATATAGTCCCATTTATACTTGATAATCTGTCCAGAACCAAAACTGGACAAATTCAGAAATTGCATGGGAGAACCTGCACAGATAGGCGCTTTCCAATCAAAATCTACTATTAAATTGTCGTAGACTTTTGCACTGGTTTTAACCGTATCGCGGCAGCCAGCAGGACTACTTACTATTAAGGTTACAGGATAATGTATAATTACCCATTACATCAGGTATGCCAGAAATGATTCCGGTTATTGGGTCAATACTTAAATTGCTATTATAGGTATTGGTGTTGCCGTTTTGAGATAATTGTTGATACATGATACTCCCACCCATATATTGACCTGCATTGACTTAGGTAAGGCCAAGGGTCATTAATAGTAAGATGAAGCAGGAGTGGGTTTTCAAGTAAGTATGAAAGTAAGGAAAACTTGAGCGGGTATGGGGGGATTTTGATGAAGGGGAAGATGGCACTTAGGCAAACATATTCAGCAGATTTGATAATTTGATATATCTATGTTTCATTGCAAATCCTAGATTATATTTGGAACAGTTTGCATCTTACCATTATTTAATTGCTTATCATACGAAAATGAAAACAAAGCGCTTTTTTGTGTTGCCCTTTCTCTTTGCCTGCCTGTTGGGATTTTCACAGGATAGAAACGCTACAACAGTCAATAGCAATTGGCAATTTTTTCAAGGGGAGGATTCCGCTAATATGGGTGACCAAAATAAATGGACATCCGTTTCTATTCCGCATACTTGGAACGCTAACGATGTCATGGATGAGCAGCCAGGTTATTATAGGGGAGTGGGTTGGTATAAAAAGACTATTTACCTACCAAAAGCTTGGAGCCAAAAAGAAGTCTATCTCTATTTTGAAGGGGTGGGTCAGGTAGCAGAAGTTTTTATCAATGGCAAGTCTGTTGGAAAACATATTGGTAGTTATAATGCCTTTTCTTTTGATATTAGTCCCTACCTCAATTTTTCAGTTGATAATACCCTGAATGAATTGGTAGTGAGGGTTGATAATAGCCATAATGAAAACATTCCACCATTAGCAGCAGACTTTACTTTTTATGGTGGTATTTATAGGGATGTAAACTTAATAGCCGTTAATAAAGTTCATTTTGACTGCGACAATTATGCAAGTACTGGTATTTTTATTCAAACCCCATTGGTCAATGAAACAAAAGCAGTCTTGAATATTAAGGGTGCCTTTGTCAATGGATCCAATGCCAAAAGAAATATTCTAATAAGTCAACAAATTTTTGATGCGGAAGGGAATCTGTATGCGGAACAAAAAAAAGTATACAATGCCAATGCAGGTCAAAAACTGGAATTTGAACAGGAGTGGAATAACCTAAAGGGAATGCATTTATGGTCAATAGAAGACCCCTATTTGTATAGGGTAGTATCTACCATTTCTGATGCTGGCACCAAAGAAAAATTGGACCAAATCAGCAATCCACTTGGGTTTCGTTGGTATCAATTTGATGCAAATAAAGGTTTTTCTTTAAATGGCAAACCAATCAAATTGATTGGTGCCAGTAGACACCAGGATTTTAAAGGATTGGGTAATGCACTTAGTGATGACATGCATGTTCAAGACGTTTTGTTGCTCAAACAAATGGGAGGAAACTTTTTAAGAATTGCCCATTATCCGCAAGACCCCACCATCTTGGAAGTCTGCGATAGACTGGGAATTTTGACTTCAGTAGAAACGCCCATTGTCAATAGGATTACTGAAACGGAGGAGTTTTCAAAAAATGCCAAACAAATGCATCTTGAAATGATCAGGCAAAATTACAATCACCCAAGCTTGATTATGTGGACCTATATGAATGAGGTTTTATTGATGCCCAGGTACAATAAGGGTTCTGAACAGCAGGAAAAATATTTTACTGCTGTTGCAAAATTAGCAAGAGCATTAGAAGACATTACCCATGGAGAAGACAGTATTCGTTATACCATGATTCCCAATCATGGCGCTTGGGATTTGTATAATAAAGTAGGACTTACCAAAATCCCTAAATTAGTTGGGTGGAATTTGTACCAAGGTTGGTATAGCGGTACCTTAGAAGATTTTGGAAAATTCTTGGACAAGCATCATGCAGAATTACCAGACAAGCCGCTCTTGATTACCGAATATGGATCGGATGCTGATTTTAGACTACATAGTTTTAAGCCAGAGCGATTTGATAAAACTGTAGAGTATACTACGTTATTTCATCAGGCATATTTAAAGGACATGCTGAGCAGGCCTTTTGTAGCAGCAGCCATGATTTGGAATTTGGCTGAATTTAATTCCGAACAACGCGCAGAGACTACACCGCATATAAATGCTAAAGGGCTATTAACCTTTGACAGAAAACCCAAAGACAGTTATCGTTTTTATCAAGCCAACTTGTTAAAAACGCCTTATCTGCAAATTGGATCAAAGGAATGGGATAAAAGAACGGGTTTTGCTATTTCCGCCAAGAATCTTAGTTCTGTTCAACCTGTTACCGTTTTTAGTAATCAACAAAAAGTAACCATTTCTTTGAATGGTAAAGAAATTGAAAGAGTAGCTACCGCTCAGGGAATGGCCAAAATGGATATTCCCTTTGTCAACGGTGTAAATGAACTTACTGCCAGTTCTAATGAGAATGGCGTTCAGGTCTTGGATCATGTGACAATACAATTTCAATTGCTATCACAGGATTTAAAAAACGCCAAACTGCCATTTCAATCCATGAATATTAGTCTGGGTGATAAGCGCTATTTCTTTGACGCGGTTGCTGGACAAACATGGATACCAGAACAGGAATACCAGCCAGGTTCATGGGGTTATATAGGTGGTCAAATCTTTACTATGAAAGGAAGTACCAGAACTGGATATGGTACCACCAAACACTCAATAGGTTCTGATTTAGACCCCATCTTTCAAACGCAGAGAACAGGAATTCAACAGTTCAAAATGGATCTACCCAATGGAACTTATGATTTATCCTTGCTGTTTGCTGAATTATTGTCTCCCACTAAAGCAAATGAATTGGTGTATAATTTGGGCAATGCAGCCCCACCTGAAGAGTTTAAGGAAAGGAGTTTTAATGTATTAATCAATGGGCAAGAAATATTATCTGGCTTTGGGAATAATAATTATTTAGAACCCCTTCATGCCATTACTACTAAACATAGGATTTTGGTGAGTAATAATGAAGGGATTACAATTGATTTTAAAGCATTGGTGGGTGAAGCTGTTTTGAATGGGATTCAGGTGAGGAAGGTTTATTAGGGAGCGTTCTGGGGCGTTGCAAATGGTATTTGTAAGGGCATTGTCTGGGTTTGGGGAGCTTTCTGAAGCGTTGCAAATGGTATTTGCAACGGCTGATGGTCTGGGTTGGGGGAGCTTACTTTAGCGTTACAAATGGTATTTGTAACGGCTCATTTTTTGATTGGTTTATTGAGGGGGTGTTTCTTCAGAACAGGATTACCTTCGGTGTTCCTCAAATGGGGGGGCGTACCCAAAAGCCTCAACCGCTGTCGCGGTTGGCTTTTTTTATTTATGCGCTTTTGCAAATGAATTTGCAACGCTCCTAAATAAAAAAAGCCCTTCCAACTTCGTTGGAAAGGCTTTTGTGCCCAGAACAGGAATCGAACCTGCACTACCTTGCGATAACAAGATTTTGAGTCTAGCGCGTCTACCAATTCCGCCATCTGGGCTTTTCAGCTCAAAGCATTCATAAAGTTTGCTAGGACAAGGTTTAGAGATTAGCCTCTGCTAACCAATCCGCTTTCGGCGGGATGCAATATTACGGTAACATTATAACTCAGCCAAAATCCTGTCTAAATATTTTTTACGGAAATAATATTCTTTTACTTGCAACAGCTTTTCTTGGGTAAGCGTATAGCCCGGATAATTTTCCAGAGTCGCTTTAACAGGTTCATATATTTGGGTATTTAATTGGTAAATGGCAATGCGGATAGTCGTTTTTGTCTCCGGCTCTTCCGCATCCATGAGTTGTTCGTTTAGATCCATGATTTCCATGAGAAAATCAGGGGAGAGTTGGTATTTCTCGTCTTCTACTAACAAACCTTGGTCTTGTAATACATATTTAATTAACAAATCCTGATTTTGAAGGGTTTGGTAGGCTTTGTTGACCAAGGCACTCATTTCAAGTGCTTTTTCCTTTTCTTGAGCAGAATCATTTCCATAAAAATCGGGATGGTATTGACGGCTCAATTGATAGAATTTCTTTTTCACCAGCGCTTGATCTGGTAAAAAGCTTTGTTCTAATTCAAATAATTCAAAATAGTTCATGTAAGTGCACTTATGTTGCAACCATAGATGGCGTAACTTTATAAGCAAATCTAACACAATGCTGGTACTAGGGCTTATTAGAGAAGGAAAAATTCCCGCGGACAATCGCGTAGCACTAACACCTGCCCAGTGTAAATTTCTAACCGGCAATTTTCCCGATATTCAAATTAAGGTGCAAGCATCGCCCAGTAGGTGTTTTAGTAACCAGGAATATTTACACGCTGGCATGGAAATCACGGAAGACCTAAGTGATTGTGATGTCTTATTAGGGATCAAAGAAGTTCCCATTAGTCAACTTATTCCCAATAAAACCTATTTATTTTTCTCACATACCAAGAAAAAGCAAGCTTATAACCAAGGGCTCATGCACGCCATGATGGACAAGGGTATTACCCTCATTGACTATGAATGCTTGGAGCATAAAGACGGTCAACGCATCATTGGGTTTGGTTTTTTTGCTGGGATTGTTGGGGCTCATAATGGAATCATGACTTACGGTAATAGAACGGGTGCATATCAAATTGGAAGGGTGGGAGACGTTAAAGATTATAGAGAATTGATCCATACCTATTTTGGTTTGAAGCTGCCACCTATTAAGATTGCAGTAACGGGTAGTGGCAGGGTGGCACATGGTATTGTAGAGATCATGAACCTGATGGATGTGCAAGAAGTGGAATCAGAAGAATATTTAGAACGCGAATTTGATTATCCGGTCTATACGCACGTAAAGGGAAATGACCTTTATAGACATAAGACCAAGGGAAATTATTCTAGAGGGGAGTTTCATGAAAACCCTCAGGATTTTGAATGCTTGTTTGCACCCTATTTGTCCCAGACGGATATTTTAATGAATGGCATTTATTGGGAGCCTAGTATTCCACGTTTGTTTGAAATGGAAGATTTGAAAAGACCTGATTTTAGAATTCAGGCCATTGCCGATATCACTGATGACAAAAACGGTTCCATCCCCTGTAACTTAGGAGATGCCACTATTCAAGACCCCATTTATGGCGTCAATAAAATGACAGGTGCCAAAACTGCGCCTTATTTACCTGATAGTATTGACCTGATGGCGGTTGGTAATTTGCCCAATGAATTGCCCAGAGACGCCAGCCGTTTTTTTGGAGAACAATTGATCAAACACGTTTTGAATGATATCAGAAATGGCGGTAGCCCCATTATTGCCAATGCCACTATTTTGCAAAAAGGGCTACTTACCCAAAATTTCAACTACTTAGCTGACTACGCAACACACTAAAGTAAAGGCATAAAAAAAGCGGCTAATCAACAATTAGCCGCGTCTATATTATGTCAATAAGATTATAGGTATTGGAACCACTGTTTGTTGGGATCCCAGTTTTCAAAAGCCTTTGCCACAGCAGTTAAGAAAGAAGCCCCAATGCTGCCATCCACAATTCGGTGATCATAACTCATGGACAGATACATCATGTGACGGATGGCAATGATATCGCCTTCAGGCGTTTCCATCACCATGGGCCTTTTCTTAATGGCCCCCACCGCAAGAATGGCTACCTGGGGTTGCGGAATGATAGGTGTACCCATTAATGATCCAAAAGTGCCCACATTGGTTAAAGTAAAAGTGCCGCCCTGTGTATCTTCTGGTTTCAGTCTGGCATTTCTGGCAGCATCGGCCAAGCCATTCACTGCCTTACTCAAACCAACAATATTCAATTGGTCTGCTCCTTTGATTACAGGAACAATTAGGTTGCCAGATGGTAAAGCGGTTGCCATACCAATATTAATGTCTTTTCGCAAAATCAATTTATCCCCATCAATAGAGCAATTGACCAGCGGGAATTTTTTGATCACTTCCGCAATACATTCCACAAACATAGGGGTGAATGTCAGCTTGGTACCCTCGCGCTTTTCAAACTCGTCTTTCACTTTTGAGCGCCAATTCACCATATTGGTAACATCGGCTTCGGTGAAAC
>Ga0136644_10000813_pt1 | contig 25057 bp, 24 predicted proteins | sample C_130820_EF_Meta_FD_94780 | JGI IMG/M metagenome (GOLD analysis project Ga0136644, IMG submission 94780) | Freshwater microbial communities from Lake Croche, Canada to study carbon cycling - C_130820_EF_MetaG (v2) (version 2) | ecosystem: Environmental > Aquatic > Freshwater > Lake | place...
TAATATAAATATATAAATAATATAAGTAATATAAATATATATACATTATTCGTTTATAATTGTACTTAATCCTTTACCTAAATAATATTCAAAATCAATACGGTTTGTAATTCTTTAAGTAGTATTATGAACTAATTATGTAAGGATTAATAATTATTATATATTATAATTGTATTATAATATAATATATTAATATAATGAATCATATATTTTCAAATTCAGCTATACTAAAATATTTAGTATGTGATACAATGTATGGAGATGATTCAAATAAATGCAATGATTGTAATAATAAATGTAGTAATAACTGTAAGAATAATAAAAATAATTGTCCCTTAATTCAGAACTATAATTTATTGTTATCCGAAATACCAACAGAATTACAAGGTTTAAAATATGGTATATATCCAGATGATTTATCTTATAATTCAAAACGTTTTATCTATAATAAATTGTCTAATTATTTCCCTCATGCAATATATTACGTGAATAATTTAGAAAATATATCTTATCTTATAAAATATCTTGTTGAATATAATTTAGATTTTTCTATACGATGTGGTGGTCATTCTTATGAGGGGTCTTCATTATCCAATGGATATGTTATAGATGTATCCAAAATTGGAATGATTTATAATAAAATTAAAATATGTAATCTTAAAAAAACGGCAAAAATAAGTTCCGGATTAAGATTAGGATATGTCATTGAAAAGTTAGGTGATAAATCATATATTACGCCAACAGGTACTTCACCATGTGTAGGTATATCCGGTATATCTCTAGCAGGAGGAAAAGGATATTTATCAAGATTATATGGTCTAATGTGTGATAATATAGTCTCTCTCAAATTAATTAATTATCAAGGTAAACTAATAAATGCAAATAAAAATGAAAATCAAGATTTATTCTGGGCACTAAAAGGTGCAGGTAATTGTAATTTTGGTATTGTAACAGAAATTGAATTAAAAATATATGATGATATTTACTGTCAATTCGTAACATTACAATGGGAATGGAATTATGAAAATGCAAAAATATTATTTGAATTATATCAAAGATGGATAGAAAAATTTAAAAATGTAAAAGAACTCACAACGGATCTGAATATTACTTACAATAATTCTACTGCAACTTTTTCTATCAAATTTATTAAATTTAACAATAAACGATTTATTGAAATTGATGAATTTAAAAATATGTTTAATCCACAAATAACTGTTTGTAATGGATATTATTCTAAAATAACAGATTGTTGGGTAAGTTATGATACTGGAAATAATCCACCCTTTAGTAAAATTAAATCTACAATGATATTCAAATATATTGAAGAAAATATAGTAGATGAATTGATTGCATCCGTCAATACTTTGATTTCATTAAATTACAATCTAGTATATCAATTAAATTTTAGTCAACTCGGTGGACAAGTTGAAAATGGAGTCAGTTCTTATTTCCCCAAGACTGCAATTTCTGTTCTTAGTATATTTATACAGTGGACATTCAATGATTTAACAAATTTCTCGGAAAATTATGTAAATGACTTATATAATCGTATTAAAGAGGGTACGTCCGAATATTGTTTCACAAATTTAACAGATTATACAATTGAAGATTATATGAATGCTTATTATGGTTCGAATAAAGATAAATTAATAGAAATTAAAAAGAAATACGACCCAAATAATGTATTCAATTACAAACAAAGCATACCGGTATATCCCTGAATAATTCAGATTCTTTAGTATTATAAAATGTTTGTGTAAAGGATTAAATAATTATATTATTTATCAATAATATAAATATATCCAATTAAAATACCCCAATTAAAATAAAACATCCAAATTAAATTAAGATATCCAAATATTTCATTCATTTACTTATCTGATTTTTTATTTTTCAGTGATTTCGCAATAATCTCTAAACTATTACTCATTGATGAAAGATTTTTTAATGAGGAATTAATATCTATTAGTTCCGTATGTAATAGATTAATATATTGTAAAATATTATTTCCTTCTTCATCCTCAAATAATGTACATAGACCCTGATATATCTTGTTTTGGTTTATATCAATATGAAGTTGAGAATCATCATCCTCCTCTTCTTCTGAACTGTCATCATCATCTTCCTCCTCCTCAGATTCCTCTTCCTCCTCTTGTTCCAATTCATTATTTACAATTTCTTCTTTCTCTAAAGAATCTTCCATTTCTTTCTTTTTTACAATACTTACTTTTTTTACCTTTGACATATTTAAATATTAATTTCTATATCTTTTTAAATCAATTCAAAAAAAATTTATAAAAAGAACTCAAGAATAATTTTTAAATAAAAACATAGGATTGCGATTATGATGAAAAGACTAATAAGATATATTAATTTTCTTTTTTTATTGCTCTCAGATAGATAAAATAATGATGGTTTACTATAAAAGAGGACAAAAATAATAAAAAAATAAAGTATTATAACATATTTTAATAATATCTCCATTATTAAATATATATGATTTTATTTTGTGTGAAAATAATTATTCTTTATTTAATTATAATATTTATTTTTTATTATATTCATAAAAATAGAGAATTAAAAACAGAATTAAAAGAGCATTTCCTTACTTATTTTTTACCATATTATAATCCAGATATAGATGAATTATATACTTTTTATAAAGAAGATGACAACAAAAAAAATTATTTTATTTCTAAATTTGATTATAATAATTATATTATTGCAGGAAGTTTAGATAATTCTACTCAAATAAGTAAATTAACAAATGAATTACTCTCTTATACAAAACTATATAATGTAGTTATTAAAAAAAATATAAAAGAAGATACTATTATAAAAGAAGTAAATGAAAATAAAATTCAATTCGGTATTATTCCTTATTCTTCTTTCATATATTATCAACAATATCTAGATTTTAATACAGTGAATTGTAGACTAATATCAAAAATCTATAAAAAATATCTTTATATTCTAACAAAACATAGTCATCAAATTTATTCTGTAAAAGATATTAATCGAAATTTAAAATTAGGAATGGAAGAGAATACAAATGCACTTGTTATTCAGAAAATAATAAGTGATATAGGAAATTCAAAAGATATCGAATTAAAATTATATAAATCAAGAGAAGAATTAGAAAAAGGATTATTAGAGGATGAATGTCATGTTATATTTTTATGGGATGCTTTTCCATCGAATAATATTATTACATTTACTCAATATAATTCAGAAATTATTCTTATCCCTTTTGAATTTTCATCATTAAATATATTTCTAAAAAAAAATTATTATTTAAATAATGAATATGTAGACTTAAATTTAATAACATCTTATTTACCTATTAAATTCGGCGAATACGAATATAATATATATAGACCAAATATGCAAATGTTAACTACATACGATATATTAATTACTTATAGAGATACACCAAAATCAATTGTATATACGATTATGGATTTTTTAAATAAAAAATTTCAAAATGATGTTAATTTATATATCAGTCTAGATTTAATTAATATTTTATTACATGAAGGGTCCAAAGAATATTTAATTGACAATGGTTATATCTCTTATATAGATAATGAAATATGTAAAAATTTTGTAGGTATTCAGACATGTAATGAAAAAAATATAAATATATAATGTATAAGTGTATAAGTGTATAAGTGTATAAGTGTATAAATGTATAAGTGTATAAATGTATAAGTCTATAAATGTATAAGTGTATAAGTGTATAAGTGTATAAATAGACTCTTACATACTCGCTTGAATTTCTAAATTATAACGTTCTAAATTATCATCTTCAAATGCATAATCCGGTGATGTTAAAAATGGATAATTCTCTTTATTATTCTGTTCATCACAACATGTATCCATATTTGTAAAATATTGGAATCTCTTTGTATTACAATTATAACACATTGGTTTATATCCAACTTTATAATAATGATATCCAATAGGTTCCATATTTACTGGTAATTCACAATACCCATTTTCCATACATTTACCAAATTCATTGGAATAATTCTTATTTTTCTTATAAAATGGACACTCTTCATTTTTTTTACAAGGTTTATCAAATATACCAATGGGTTTAGGACGACCATATACATCAAATACCGCTTCACATTCTGTTTTTGTATTATAAAAAAGAATACTATCTGCCGAAACATTATCGCTATTTACTGGGAAACATGCATACTGATTTTTAATGTCATATGCCTCTTTCTGTATTTTCATAATATTTAATATTGCACTTGGATCTTTTTCTATTATTGATTCATTTGAAAAATTCTTATTTATTATTAGTTGTTTTATTTCATTCTTATTATACGGTTCATTTAATACATGATTATCCTTTGAACTTCCACCAATATATTCAGTATTCATAATTTTTACTATGGTTTCATTGGTTTCATTATTTTCGATATACCCTTGTATTGAGAAGATATGCATATATAAATCTGAATATTTATAAAGAGTATATATAAGAGTATATAATGGTTTATTAATATCCCCTTCAATATATTCAACTCTTACAATTTTATATTTCCATATATTAAAAGGAACTTTCCCAAAATATAATATCTCATTTTGATTCATCATATGAACCTGATATTTATTAAAACGAAGTAGAAATTCATCATTAATCCTGTTGATATCAGGTATAGAACATATAATAGTATCAAAATTTTGAGTAATAAGTGGATTATAATTTTTCCTGTCTATATTTGTTTTCGAATTAATCTCATAAAGTGCATAATTTAATTCATATGCAAATTTTAATTTTTGATGTGTAACGGGATGAACATATAATAAAACCGCTTTCTTATCAATAGGTTCTTTATCATTTATATAAGGTATAATGAGCGGGAAATTTAAAAATCCCCTTTCATAATTATTATTTCCAAACTGCTTTTCTACTGGAAGAACCCAATTGTCATTTTTCATATATATTGGACTCTCTTGAACTAATTCATTATTACTCGCTAGTGGAAAATCTTTCCAGTATTTATCATATGATAGATCATGAACATCTAATTGAGGTTTATATGTAAATAATACTCTTTTATCATTTCTCTCTAGTTGATCATTATACTCTTGAACAACTTCGAATGTTTCTTTAATATTAATATTATAATATATAAAAGATATAATTAGAATTATAATGATAATTATACTTATTATTAAATACATTGAAATTCTATACTTCTTCATTTCTCTATTATTATTCTATATTTATTTTGTATTACTCGCTTTAATATAATTTATATTATTTTTATTACTCTTATTATCTTTTGAAAAAAATTTACCTAACCATTCTGTCCATTCTTGGTCTTTATTATTTTTAATAACATTCATTGAATTTTGAACAATATCATTTTCAGTATGTATCTTAAAACTTTGATTTCCTCCTTTCATTGAAAAAGGAATGTTCATATAATTATTTATATATATTTTTATAATTTAATATAATTATAAATATACAATTTATAATTATATAATCCATTTATGATTTATGTAGATACAATATCTATAGGATTTATGTAGATGATTCTTCCAAAGAAGATTCTTCCAATGGTAGTTCTTCCAAGGACAATTCTTCCAATGGCAATTCTTCCAAGGACAACTCATCAATATTCCCATTAAATGATTCGTTTTGTTCATTACTAAAACTTTCATCTGAACCATCTTCTTCGAGTTCATCCTCTTCATCGCATCCAAATGCATCCTCTTCTCCATCCTCTTCCCCATCCTCTTCCCCATCCTCTTCCCCATCCTCTTCCATTCCACCTCCCATACCACCTCCCATACCACCTCCTATACCCCCACCCATCATACTACTCATCATACTATTCATCATACTTGTATCAAAATTCATATAATTATCTCTACCCATCTCATCTGTAGAACCATCTTCTTCTTCATCATCTGAATATTGATAATGATCCCAATTTACAGTAATATTCTTATTATATATAGATGATACATCTTTTACCAGTCTAGACCATTTTAAATCTTCTTCTTTTTTGAGTATAAATTTAATTTGAAATGGAGTATGTTCATAACTAGAAATATATGTATTAATTGAGTTATATAAATTAATTTCTGTATAATACTCTTTATTACTTGCAGATACATCAAATAATATTACATCTTGAAGTATCTCTATATTTTTAATAATACAATCCTTTAGATCAACATAAATAAAAATATAGTTTGTAGTTTGACCCCAGCGAATAGGTGGTAATAATCTTTTACTTTCCATTTTATAAATATTAACTCTAATATATCTTTATATTAAAATAATCGAGTATCTATAATTGAACAATCATATCTAAATAATTTTGATATAAGATAGTAGAGATTCGAATATCTATTATTTCATATGCATTTTTATTTTTAATCTTATATAAAAATAAATTATATCCATAATTATCTTTTAATAAAAAATCATATAGTTGATCTACAAAATTTTCATCCATATATGTATCTACTTCAGGGAGTGGTTCTATCATAAAATCTATATTGTCATCACTCCTTTCTTTCCATGTATAATAATAATTACTTAATTTATCTAAATCAAAATGTATTAATTGAATGATTCTATTATCTGTATTACTAACATTTAGATTATTTAGATCATTACAAAGTTTATCCATATCTGTTATTATATAATAAAATTTAGTCTTATAACAAATCATTTTTTATATTATTGAGTGTATGATTGTTTTATTTATATAATAACCATATTCGTATGATTTTTCTTCCAAAATTCAGATTGTTCCATACCATCTATTTCTCTTCGAATGGATATGATTTCCTTATTTTGATTTATTAAATTCGGATAAGTAAAATATACATTAAAATCTTTATAATAATCTCTTAATTTATTGTCAATTGGAATATCTAATGGTTTCATTTTTTCAAGTATTGCAGGAATACTTTTTTTTCGAAATAGTACAGCGTGAAGGCATAAATTATATAATTTATCATATTTTGTTGGAATCAAAAAACGTTCATTATATTTCTCTCCATATACATTACAACCTCCAAAAAATAATATATCCCAATCTGGTGGTAAGTAAGGTTCTAATTCATTTATCTTATTACTTATATCATCTGATAGAATAACATCATCTTCTAATACTAATACATATGGTTTATCTGAATAATCTATAGACTGATTCCATAATGTCAAATGAGATACAGCACACCCTAACTGTCCATCTAGTAATCTATTCTCAGGGTGAATCATACCATTTTTTATTAAATCATCTTTATTTAAATCTTTACCATAAAATGCAGGAAAACGTTGAATATGTAGATTATTTATTTTTTCATATTTACTCCATCTATCTTTATTTTTATCTAAATTAATAATAAAAATATCCATATTTTCAATGAATTTTTTAGAATCATTATTATTAGATATTTCATTCATAAAATACTCTCTCTTTACCAAAAATTGATTCATTAAATAAAAAAATAGTAAAATTATAATTAGAATCAAGTATAGAATCATATTCTTTATATTGATTTTAATTTGGATATAAATTCTTTATATTGATTTTAATTTGAATATAAATTCTTTATATTGATTATAAATTGAATATAAAAATAAATATTTTATATAATATAAATGGATAATGATGTAATTTCATATTCTTTAATCGAGTCATACAAATTAGTTCCACATATGAATGAATGGGATAAATTAATATTATTTTACAATATATATATAATATACTCTCATATTGGTTATATTCATAAACTATTAGAATATACAAATTCATGTAAATCGAATAGTTTTTATTTTAACTTTGTGCTCACATATATATTATTTTTTTGTGTATGTAATATTCAAGCATCATATCGTCATGGATTAATCAAAATTTATCAAAATAAACCCGATCTCGCAGTTCATATTTATAAGAACACAAAGGAATATTTTTTATATTAGTGATCCGAAATACAATCCATAATAATAACATAATATTGCTTTTGTAGAATCTTTTGGAAAATTTGAAATAGAATGAAACCAATGAATAACACTCCAAATTTGATGAATTTTATGAAAATATTTTTCATACATTTCATAGGAGGTAAAAGTATGGATTGGTAAATGTATATTTTGATTATGGATATCAAATGATGGGTTATTTGAATAAAATAAAGTATCATATCCTTGCAATGAAAATAGTATTTTTGAAATATCAAATTCACGTATTCCATAATTTTTTGTATTTCCAAAATGTCCTCTTGGACTAATAAAGGATATATCGAATAAATTATGATTATTAATTAATATATGAGACATTATTAAGTTTCCGTGTATAAGAGAGTATTCATAATTTTCTATAGTGGAATAATATTGAAGAATCCAATTTTTACATTTTTTCAATATATCATTCACTGAAATTAGGTTTATATTATTTATTGATTTTATTATAGTATCTGTTTTTATATAATGCTTAATAATAAATTGAATATGATCAAATATTTCTAATTTAATATCATAAAAGAATATACTCTGTGAAATTTGTATTTTATCTTGGTGAAGAATGGATAATTTATGGAATATATTATTAAGAATATCTATAGAAAATTCTTCTTTATTTATTAAATGTAGGGGAAATATAGAATCAAAAAGGGATGGATATTTATATTCCATTAGGATTCCTGTTTCATAAAGACCATATAGGATAGGAAATAAAGAAGAATATTGTGTCTTTTTAGTACTTTGAATATATTTATAATATGAAACCTCATTCTGCATTTCAATCATAGAAAGAGAATTATTATTATCTTTTATCTTTTTTAATATTTTTTCCTTATATAAAATAAATGTGTGTATATCATTTGTAAAATCAATTTTATCAGATTGAATATCTATATTTTTTTGATATACATTTGGAATGGTTATAATTGTTATACTATTATTTTCTACATTCTCAATATTATTTTTATTTTTTTTAGGTTTTGGATTTTTATTTTTTATTTTTTGAAATGATATAATTGAATTCAATTCTTTAAACATATTATAAATAATATAAAATTTATAGAGGTATGTGCCGAATTTACAGTATGATTAAATGCCGAATTTACAATCTGAATATGAATTTCCATAATTCTTTTCATTATACCCTAACCAATTTTTAGAAGAAAGAGAAGGGGTTGATATATCAATTTCAGAGATATTATACATTTCATTAAAATAATCTTCTGATTTCATAGGAGGGATATTGTTTGGAGGGACTTTCCCCTCTTCTAAATATATTTTTTGACCCATCTTTAATTTTTGTAAATGACTTAAATGGATATAACTTAATTTATTTTCTTTTCCAACATAACAATACAACCAATGAATATAATCTTGTAATGTCATATTTGGAGGATAATTCAAAGTAAATATTTTTATATCAATGGGAGACATATCTTTTGGATGTGCATAATTTGTATAACCAACACTACATTTACTATGCTCATGATTTAAATAACATACCGTTGTTTCTTTTTTGGGAACATTCCATTCTTTATAAGAAGAAATTTCATGATTGCCATGAATATTATCTTGCATCAAAAATTCTTTATCCAATTCAAATACTTTAGGTTTATTGGAGGGTATAATAGATTCTGATTTTTGATTTAAAATAGGTTTTGAATGTATAATGGAATCAGATGATTTATCAGTATTATCGAAATGTTCTCTTATTATTTCTTGTTTTGGAATATTAAATTTAACATTACTTAACCGATAATCAATTACAAGTAATAATAAAACAGCGAATAAAATAATAATAATGATTGATAATAATAATGCATACATAACTATTATTTATATATATTTTTTATTTGTAAAGGATACATATAAATACTCACATAAATACTCACATAAATACTCACATAAATACTCACAAATAATCATATAATAATCAAATTATCTAAAAATATAAAGTAAATTCTAAGAAAATAAGTATTGTATATAAATATGAGTGATATATTATTTCTACAAACCAAAGAAGATATAATAAATAAAAATTTAGAGAATGATCCTTTTTATATAGATATTAAAGGTTCGATTAATATATGCTTAATTCGTTGTGGTCAAGAGATTGAAAATTGCGGAGATGTGAAAATATCAAGCATGACAAATTATGGTAAAATATTAGTTCTTCATACAGACAGTTCAAGTTTATGTAATATTAAACTTGCATTCGATAGTTCAAATGATAAAGTTTCATCTACAGGAGATGGGAATTATAAATTAGAAAATATATTTTTTACAGTTCCTTCTTTACATCGATTAAATGGTGTTATATATGATTGTGAAACATTTATGCTTTTTTCATGTATTCAAAGTAATGGTGAAAAATTATTTGTATGTTTATGTAGTTTAAGTAATGGAACAGATAAAGTTGATAATACAGATTGGAAACTGGTTAATTATACATTAATGAATGAATTATTTATACAAAATAAAGTTCCAGAACTGCAACAAACAACTTCTATTCAAAATTTAAATACAATCGATATTATGAATTTTATTCCTATACAAGGTAATAGAAGTTTTTATGATTATACACATCCATCAAATCAAAAATTAAACATTAAAGTATATCAAACACCATTATTTATATCCAATGAGGCATTAAATAAATTAAAGATTCAATTAACAAATGGAAATATATATGAAAATTTTAAAACTGCAATATTACAGAAAACAAATCCGACATATGGATTATTTATATATTATAGTCAAGATTTATCAAATAATTATAAAAATTTAGAATCGAATCAAAAGGATTCAACACCAAAAAAAATAACAGAGTCTTTTCAAGAAGTAGAAAAGAAGAAAATAGAAGTAGATAAACCATTGGATAATACGGTGGACCAAACGGTGGACAAAGCAATAGACAAAGCAGTAGACAAAACAGTAGACCAAACGGTGGACAAAACAGTAGACAAAACGGTGGACAAAACAGTGGACAATACAGTGGAAAAAAAAGAAGAAAACATATCAGAAGATTCTAAAATAAAATTAAAGGAAAATTTTACAGAAGACGAAGAAGATAAAAATGAAAAATTAGTATTTACATTTGGAATTATCACTGTTGTTCTTTTTAATATTATTTATTATTCTATTATGCATAGTGTGTTAAATGTATCAGACCCAAATAGTACTCAATATGAATACGATTTACTTGATGACTATATGAGAAAATTTATAAATTGTAAATTTAAATATTTCATTTCAATAATAATACAAATATTACTCATTATAATTACAATATTATATATATATAATACATCTAGTTCTATATGGAGTAGAACAACATTTTCATTTTTATTATGTATATTAATATCTTCTATTATTGGATTATATTATTTATCAGAATATTCAGTATATCGAATATATACAGGAACATATGAAGACGAAGATAAATTATCAATGATTGATTCAAGTGAAATGTTTTTTAAATATTTTTTTTCATATAATCAATCCATTAAAAATAATACTATGAAAGGAGGAGGAGAGATTATTCCAGAAGAGAGTATTCCAGAAGAGAATATTCCAGGAGTTCCTCCAAAAAATTTTAATATGAATAATAAATTAAGTAGTAAATCAGAACCTAATTTTAATAATTTTTATTCTAATTTTACTTTTTTAAATATGTTTAGTGATGATTCTAAATATAAATTAAGACCAATCACATGGGGAATTATTGTAATATTTTTATTATTTTTTATAATTTCATGTATTATATATTTTTATTTATTCAAAAAAACATATGCTTTTGAAATATCATCATTAATTATTACATTTATTCTTTATGTTGCCAGTATTATGTTTTATTTTATAATTAAAATTCCTAATATATGGGTTAAATTAGGTATTATACTACTATCCATTATAATATATGTATGTATGTTAATTTATATTTTAAAATATAATATTAAAACTTACACACGGATGTTATTTATGATAAATTATATGTATTTATGTTTTACCCCATTTTTATTACTAATTATTGGTTATGGAGTTTCTTCTATTTATAAAATAAATATAAGTCCGAATACAAAGAGTCGTTTTTATAGTTTTATTAAATCATTAGTAATATTTGGTATAGCTATCCTAATATGTTATTCAACATTAAAACCTTGGTCTTCAACTTTTTTTATTGTTATTGCAGCATTATTTACATGGATTTTTCTTAGTAATATTATTTTCGGTGGCATTGCAAGGTTGTTTGGTATTTCAAGTTCAGCGAGTTCAAGTTTAGCGAGTTCAAGTTCAGCGAGTTCAAGTTTAGCGAGTTCAACTTCAGGTTTAACAGGTCCAGTTTTTTCATTAATTCCAGGTTCAGTTCCAGTTTCAACTTCTCTTAGTCCTTTTTCAGGAAGTATTTCATTAAGTACATTCAATCCATTAAATCCATTAAATCCTACAGTATTTTCAGGTCCAACAGTGGTTCAAGGTCCAGTTTCATTAGCTTCAAGTTCAAGTTCAGGTTTAGGTTCAGGTTTAGGTTCAAGTTCAGGTTCAACAGGTCAAGTTTCATTCACTCCAGGTTCAGGTTCAGGTTTAGGTTCAGGTCCAGGTCAAGTTCAAGGTCAAGTTCAAGGTCAAGTTCAAGGTCAAGTTCAAGTTCAAGGTTCAGGTTCAGGTTCAGGTCCAGGTTCAGGTCCAGGTTTAGGTTCAGGTTCAACAGGTTCAGTTTTTTCATTAATTCCAGGTTCAGTTCCAAATCCTCCTATTTCAGCATCTTATACAAGTTCATTCAGTCCATTATCTCAACAATCCGTTTCTTCAATACAGAATCCTTTGTTATCACAAAGTGGAATAATAAATCCATTAAGTAATCCTTCATTAAATCCTTAATGTATTACATAATTTTACATTATTTCTATAATTCAATCAATGTATCATTTATATATATTCATAATCGTGCATATAGTATATGATTCTTTAAGTTGTATAAAATATTGATATAAAAGTTAAGTTCGTAATTTTATTATTATATTAAATAATAAAATTAAAAAATGAGAATGAATTGTATTTTTACCCCATTCAATATGTATGAGATTATTTGAGATTATTGGAAATTATTGGAGATTATTGAAAATAAATGTATACAATTCTAAAATTAACAATATTCTTTGACTCCTAACCATACCGCATTGGATTGAATATCACCTAAATCATCACCTAAACAACATTTTACCCAATCACAACGAGAAGGACCATCCGCTGTTCCATTCTTTACAAATGTTTTTCGTTCATCTTCTGTATAACTTGTTTGAGTATCCGTATCATAATAATCCCATGTTTTATCATCATCTACAGGAGCGAAATTAATTTCATTTTCTGTAGGGTTGGTTAAACATTTCACATCTTCACATCCTGTTATTTTTGAATTCGGTATTATCTCTAATCCATAACTATTTTTACAACGATAATTATTATTTTCATCCTTACCAACATATACAAAATAATCCGGACATTTTATTCCCGTTTGTTGCATATAAGAACCAGGTGGATTCTTCTCAGCAATCTCTTTTTTAATTTTTCTTTCTTTATTCTTTTTCCAAATATAATAAATTATATAAGCGGTAAATATAACAATACCAAATAATGCAAAAATATTAATAATTATATTTCCTACAGACATATATTATATAAATATATTATTTTCTGCAGAATACTATATTAAAATGTAGTTGTTACCGATCTTAATGTACGAGTTCCTTTTGAAGATAAATTTACAGGTAAATCTATAGGCATTGGATAATATTCAATCTCCTTTAAATAACCAAGGTATTGTTGTACTTGTGGAATAATTGTTTCAACAGACCATTCAATAACAAGTCCATTTAAATATTGTATCTGTTCCTTTAATTTATAATCCAAATTTGGACTATGTTGTAAATAAATCGATCTCATTACAATTTCCAATTCTATATCGGATTGACGATCAATAATATGTTTTCTATCCGTTTTTAAATATACAGAATGTCTTATCTGATTCTGAATAATATCCATATTTTTCCTTGAAAAGAAAAGTTGATTCAGATGCGTTGTTTCTTGAATTCCATATAAAGATTGAACCTGAAAATTCTTCATCTTTTCACCCGATTCATCATACATTTTCATGTCTTTTAAACCTTCATCTGATAAAACAACTCTTCCATTTTTAGATTGCCCATTAAATGCATCTGTATACTTACTATAATCATCCATATTATCATACAATATAAATTTTTATAAAATGAATCGATTTTATGAAAAATAAAAAAAAATGAAGAAATAAAAATAAAGAATATAAAAGATATACTATAATATAGTATAATATGTCAGTTGTAGAAAAGAAACAAGAAAAAGAGAAAGATAATTCATTTGAATGGGATGATAAGACATGGAATATTATTGATATATTTTTTAAACAAGAGAGTATATTGATAGACCACCATATATCTTCATTTAATTATTTTATGACACATCAGATTCAGTCTATTATTCAAGAGAAAGAATCAAATCCAATTCGAGTTTATAAAAAAGAGAGTTGGAATGAAGAGTATCAAATATTTACGGAATGTTATGAGATTGAATTTGGAAGAATGTATATTAGTAAACCTGTATTATATGAGAATCATAATAAACCAATGTATCCCAATGAGGCGAGATTAAGAAAATTAACATATGGAGGAAATATGTATTTAGATATTTCACATCGAACGAAGAATATAGATCCAAAGACGAAGGAAGAAGATATTATAGAACATACATTTTTAGAGAAATATCCATGTGGAAGAATGCCAATTATGGTAGGTTCAAAATATTGTGTATTAACAGAGCAGACCAATATGACAAAGACAGAAATGGGCGAAGGAAAGTATGATTATGGGGGATATTTCATTATGAAGGGCAGTGAAAAAGTAATTATACCACAAGAAAAGAAATGTGATAACAAGATATACTGCTTTAAACAGAAAACAGCACAAACCAAATTTACGGATGTAGCGGAGATATCATGTGTTCATCCAGAGAATCCATCCATAGTTAGTCCAGTATGGGTAAAGTTGAAATCAGGTGAAGAGAGTAAAGGTGGAAATGTCATTCGTGTTCGAATTCGTCGTATGAAACAAGATATACCATTAGTTATACTATTCAAAGCACTTAATTATATAACAGATAAATCGATTGTTGAGTTAATTGTATATAATATTGATTCTGAAAAGAATAGACCCATGATGGAACTATTAAAAGTTTCCATTGAAGAGGGGAAATCAATATTGAATCAGAAGATGGCATTAGAGTATATATCGAAATACATTACAGGTGTTCAGAATATTAAATACAAAACGAATAAATGTAAATTGAAACATATATATGAGATTATATGTCAGGAATTATTTCCACATGTAGTTGATTCCGCTGTTAAGAAAGCATATTATTTAGGATATATGGTGAATCGTTTATTAAAATGTAATTTGGGATATTTAAATTACGATGATAGAGATTCATTCTTTAACAAGAGGGTTGAATCCAGTGGGGAGTTAATGGCACAATTATTTAGAGCATATTTTGGTAAATTTTCAAAAGAGTTGAAGAATGCATGCGAGAAGGATATGTTATCGGGGAGAATGAGTGAATTACCTCATAATTTGACAAAGAAATTGAAACCAAATAGTATTGAGAATGATATTAAACATGCATTATTAACGGGAAATTGGGGATTAAAGAATCAATCCAAGATGAAGAAGGGTATTGCAGCAGTATTACAGAGATTAAGTTATTTAGGAACATTGTCCAATCTAAGAAGAATTGTTACACCTATGGAGAAATCTATCAAGATAACAGATCCTCGAAAATTGCATTCAACACATTGGGGAGTTATTTGTCCATTTGAAACTCCGGAAGGTGCATCTATTGGATATGTGAAAAATATGGCATTAATGTGTCATGTGACAGTTCCATGTAGTATTGAACCTATACTAACCTACTTTAATGATTTAGGAGTGGTTCCATTGGACAGTATATCTCCATTAGATATATATGAGAATGTGAAAGTATTTATTAATGGAGATTGGTATGGAGTAACATTAGAACCAAATATATTTGTTTCGAAATTAAGAAATTATCGTAGAATGGGATTAATCAATCCATATATATCCATATCATGGAATATTCAAGACAATGAAATACAGATTTGGTCAGATGGAGGACGATTATGTAGACCATTATATATTGTGGAAAATAATGAATTTATTATTCAAAATGATATCGTGGATAAAATCATGGAAAAGAAAATGAATTGGAATCAAATTATGTTTTATAGACATACTGAAACAAAAGAATCGGAGAGTTCATTCACTCCAATTATTGAATATGTGGATGTTCAAGAATCAGATACATGTATGATTTCAATGACCAAAGAGAATCTCATTCAGAATGAGAAAAGCAATGAAACATTTTATAATTATACACATTGTGAGATTCATCCATCTATGATATTCGGAGTATTGGCATGTAATATTCCTTTTTTGGAACATAATCAATCTCCTAGAAATCTATATCAAGGGGCAATGGGTAAACAGGCAATGGGTATATATTCAACATCCTTTTTAAATAGAATGGATACGATGGCACATATATTAAATTATCCTCAGAGAGCGATGGTGGATACAGAACCGAGTAAATATGTTCACAGTCATGAATTACCCAGTGGACAGATGCCGATTGTTGCGATTGCATGTTATACTGGATACAATCAGGAGGATAGTTTAATATTTAATCAAAGTTCCATTGATAGAGGACTCTTTCATTCTTCTTTTTTCAGAACCTATATTGATGAAGAGAAAAAGAATAGTGCAACCTTAGAGGATGAGAAGTTTTGTAAACCACAAAAATATTATTCCAATGGGAAGATTTATACGGAAAAGATGAGTTATGGTTCCTATGATAAATTGGATGATAATGGAATAGTTAAAGTTCAGTCTTTTGTAGATGGAAATGATGTTATCATTGGGAAAGTATCTATGTTAAAAGATACAGTAGAAGGGGAACCCAAAGCGAGAGATTTTAGTACATCTATCCGTTCCAATGAATCGGGAATAGTGGATAAGATATATAAGGGTAGTAATGGAGAAGGATATAACTTTGTAAAAGTAAGAGTTCGAAGTGATAGAATACCAGAGATTGGAGATAAATTTGCGAGCCGCCATGGACAGAAAGGAACCATTGGAATAACGTATGCCCAAGAAGATATGCCTTTTACAAAGAATGGAATTGTACCGGATATTATTATGAATCCAAATGCATTACCAAAGAGAATGACGATTGCTCAATTGATTGAATGTGTCTATGGAAAGGTTGGAACTATGGCAGGTTGTCCAATGGATGCAACTCCATTTCGTAATATACTTGTGGAAGAGATTCGTCCCATATTGGAAAAGTTGGGATTTTATGGTGGTGGAACAGAGGTTCTATATAATGGGAAAACGGGAGAACAAATCCAATCCAATATCTTTATCGGACCAACCTTTTATTACAGACTGAAACATTTAGTGGAAGACAAATTACATAGTCGTGCAGGAGGACCATATCAATTATTGACATTACAAGCAGCAGAAGGAAGATCCAGGGATGGAGGATTTCGTCTGGGTGAAATGGAAAGAGATTGTTTATTGTCTCATGGTGCGGTTCAATTCTTAAAAGAGAGAACATTCGATTGTTCGGACAAATATTATATCTGGATAGATGAAGAAACGGGAATGATATCTCCAGTAAACCCAGATAAAGGAATATATAAATCATTGTTCTCTCCAAATACAACTCGATTCAGTAAGATTCAAATCCCATACAGTAGTAAGTTATTTATTCAAGAACTGCAGAGTATGCATATTAATCCTCGAATATTTGTTAAGAAATATTAATGGATAGACATATAATCAATATATAATGACGAATAATAATTAATAATAACAAATAATAATTAATAATAACGAATAATAATAACAAATAATAAATATAATAATTTAATTATTATATATATTATAATAAAAATGAATTTACTCATTTCATTTGGAGTGATTGTAACTACATTTTCAATTTCTACAATAACTTCTTTTATTATTTGTTATATAAATAATTACCCATTCATCAATCCTAATTTTAATCATGAACAAAGAATATCTAGAATCAATGAATACATAAGGAATGTTCCTTTATTAATCTTTCAATCCACAGGTTTTATGTATATTATTTCGGATAATATAATTCCATACGGAAAACACAGTTGGATTGAATCATTCTATTCAATATGTTTATATTGTTTACTAATTGAGGCGTTCTATTATATATACCATCGGATGATTCATAAATATTATTATAGCAGAGTTCATAAAAAACATCATACAAATATGATTGTATACCCATTTGATACTTTTTATTTAACAGATTTAGATGACCTAGCATCTATTATTTCAATAGGTATGCCCATTCTTCTTATAAATATATCTATTTATGAACAAATCTTCATTCTCTATATGTATATTACATCCTCTTATTTATCACATTCAGAATACTATTGGTCGCACCATAGCATTCATCATAAACTCTTGAATTATAATTATTGTATATTATTCCCCGTTTTTGATATACTATTTGGAACATATCGGAGTTGCAATTTTCCAACTCTTTTAGAAAAAGAATAACTATAAGAAACGTATTCAATATGTTTCATTATTATGTCTTATTTTTCTATGGAGTCAATATAATATTAAATAAAATTCAATAAAATAAATAGGAATACATATTATAATTTGATACATATTATATTATAATTTGATACATATTATATTATAATTTGATACATATTATAATATATTTTAATACATATTATAATATATTTCTAATTTATAATTATGAGTGTATCAAAAGGACAGAACTCTTATACATTTCCATTTGATACATGTGAAACTCCTAATAAAAAAGGTATAGCACAACCTTATTCGGTACTAATAAATATTATAACATGTTTCATTATTTTATATTTTTTATGTTATACAAAAAATACTTATACATTTTTCTTTTTATTTTCTTTATTTATATTTGAAGTATTCCATACATTTTCTCATTCTATTCATATTAAAGGAAAACTTCTCTATACAATCACTCATATTGCAGCAGTATTTGTAAATATTGCTTTTTTTAGTTTATTGTATCATTACACCAATAAATTACCAAATATCTATTATCTTCTATTTTTAGTAGGTATTATTATAGTTGATATATACTGCTTTTTTAATTTATCATTTATATATTTTGTTCTTACACAATTTATATTATTCATTTCAATTTTATGTTATTATTATCCTTATTTATCAAATCAAATAAAACATAATATAAATTTAATTATTTTATTTACTTTTATTATTTATATTTTCATAATCAATGAAAAAATAAATTGTAAAAGAATGTTAAAAATATTCCCTACATTTCCATTCCATATTATTATTGAAACATTGGGTATTGTACCTATTTATTTATTATCAAGTACATTTTATAATTTATAATACCATATACAAAAAAATATAATGATATATAAATATGGGTGTATCAAAGGAATCCAATTCGTATACATTTCCATTTGATACATGTGAAACTCCGAATAAAAAAGGTATAGCACAACCTTATTCGGTACTGACAAATATAATATCATGTTGCATTATTTTATATTTTTTATGTTATACTACACATTTTCATACATTCTTATTATTATTTTCTTTATTTATATTTGAAGTGTTCCATACATTTTCTCATTTTATTCATATTAAAGGAAAACTTCTCTATACACTTATACATATTGCTGGTTTTTTTGTAAATGTATCATTTCTTAATTTTATGTATCATTATACTCAACAATTTCCAAATAATTATTATCTTCTATTCTTGGTAGGTATTATTATAGTTGATATATACTGCTTTTTTAATTTATCATTTATATATTTTCTTCTTACACAAATTTTATTATTTTTTGCAATTTTATGTTATTATTATCCTTATTTATCAAGTCAAATAAAATATAATATACATTTAATTATTTTATTTATTTTTATTATTTATATTTGTTTTTTAAATGAAAAAATAAACTGTAAAAGAATGTTAAAAACATTCCCTAATTTTCCATTCCATGCTATTATTGAAGTATTGGGTATTATACCCATTTATTTATTAGTAAGTACATTTTATAATTTGTAATATTTCTAATCCATTTTAGTTAAATAATATAATAAATAAATATTATTCATTTATAAATATATTTACTTATAAAAGAATATAATGGACTATATTGTATATCTTCTTAAAAATACAGTTTCAAATTATACATATGTAGGTATAACAAATAATCCAGAACGAAGAATAAGAATGCATAATGGAGAAATTCGGGGAGGTGCAAAATATACAACAATAAATAAAGGGAATGGAAATTGGATTTATTATGGTTGTATAATTGGTTTGGATAAACATACCGCATTATCCATTGAAAAAAAAATACATAATCAAAGAGGTCGAGGAAAAGGTAAATCATCACTTGAAAAGAGAATTCATATTATTAATACTATTCTAGATATTCCATTATATGAAAATATTGAGTTTATAATTTTTTAACCCTTTACCTGAATAATATCTAAAATCGTGCATATGGTGTATGATTCTTTAAGTAGTATTATAAAATGTTTGTGTAAAGGGTTAAATATATGAATAATATTTTATTTATACAATACAAATTAATGATTATCTGAATCAGAACTATAATCCGAATCTTCTGAACTTGAATCAATATATTCACACAAGTTACAAAATGTTTCATTTGTTCCATAAATGAGTAATGTTGAACTACAATTTTCACAAATCCATTGATTACAAATAAAACAAACTCTTGCAAAACCATAACTTATATCATCCTCTATATCTAAAAATTTATAATCACATATTCCACATTTTAATCTGTTATCAATATATTCATCAACGATTGTATTTATCAAGTGTGTTGGTAAAATATGTAATGAACCTAAGATAATTTTACAATACATAAAATCTTTATTCGTCATTTCATGTCCAGTATCAAAGTGATATATACAATGATTATCATTACAACATTTTCCACTGCAAGAGTTTGAATTACATAAACCCTTTTTAATAATATTTTTTCTACATTTACATAAAATAAAATGTTCACTACATTTTAGATTATTACAACATGTATTACATTTTTTATCCATACATAATTTATTAAAAAATATTTTTTTACATTCACATTCTTTTGTTTTATAATTATGCGTACTACAATTTATTCCATCACAACAATTTTTACAATACTTATTTAAACACGATGGACTACCTAAATTATTACATTTACATTTAGTATTCATGATTATTATTATATCATATTATTTTATACTTATAATTTTTTACAACTTTTACAACTTTTACAACTTTTACACCTTTTCACGCCTTTTCACATCGAATCCTTTATATTATCTTTTTATAGTTATACTTAAATAAAATGATTCTGAATATTATTCAGGAAGGGTTAAACAATAAAACAAAATCCTTTTTTATATTCAATAAATATAAAAAAGAAGAAACGCTTCCAACCGGAATTGAACCGATGACCTTCAGGTCTCAGAATACCTCTTTTTGGGTATTGTAACAGCCTGACGCTCTACCTTCTAAGCTATGGAAGCTTCTTATTCTATAATAATATTTTATTTTATAAAAATAAACGCACATCTTATAATTAAAAAATATAATACATAATCTATATAACTCATAATTCCTTTTTACTATTTTTCAAATCGATAACTAAATATCCCGCAAGTGGGTCTAAAAGAGTATATCTTTCTTCTTTATAAACATAATCACCTACATCATTTGTTGTATATAAACTAACTAAAATACTCCAATATAATAAATCTTTATTTTCATTAAATTGTAATATTGAATTATGAGCTGGATTCAAATTTGAGAATTTATTTCCATTTACCGTTATACTATTATAAAAAAGTAAATAATTCGGAACAGAATCTTGAAATATTGTAGGGAACTCTTTTAATCCTTCTCTAAATAATTCAGAAGTTGAAAATGAGAAATAACTTAAATAATTATATAAATTGACAACACCTTCTTTTGCACTATTTGAAAAATTCGCTGTGCCTGAAAAAGAGATATCATAACTTGATGTTGGTAAAATATAGGTAGAACTAAAAAGATTATAAAAGTCATCATTTTGTGTATTATTAAATAAATAAGATATTGTAACATCATTCGTTTGGGATTCTTTATAGTAAAATTTAATATTTTCTAATGTCAAATTGGAAGAATCATCTAATACTGGAAAAGGTACAATCTTATTTGGATATAATTTATTAAGGTTCTCTAAAACAGCTAAACATGCCACTTCACCACTGGAATATACATAATATATACTATTGGATGGTACTAATACAGAGGTTAAAGATGTAATAATTACAGAATCTGGATTTTGTAATCTATATACAGATTTTGGTATTTCTAGTGTTGTGGATGAACTTGCAAATGAAATTCCAATCGCATCAGGATATTGATTAAACCAACCTAATAAACCCTGTAAGATGGTTGAACGATCCAATCCACTAAATACTCGATAACCTTGAGTATAATAGTAATTCATAATATCAATATTATTTTGAATAATCTCCTCATCTGTTTTTAATACTTTCTTACTATGAAACCCAACTGTTGTATTTATTACTTCTGTTCTTGGATATAAAGTAGGATATTTATCCCAATAATAATTTAACACTTTAAATATATTTTTATCTGTATCGACTCCAGTTGAAGAATCGGTTGATAATTCTAATAATAATATTCCCTTACGAGAATGTTCCAAATTGCTAATATGTGAAAGTGATATACATCCTCCAACACTTTTTCTATTTGTACCTAATCTCAATACAACTTTTTCTTCAATATTTGTATAATATGGATTGATATATAAACTATTATTCACTTCATAACCGAATCCAGACGCATCATTTATAGCATCCTGAAAAGAGGATTGAAGATTCTGATTTGGATAAATAGTATCATTTAAGAAATTTTGATATGTATTATTTACACTTAATGTTGAATACCATACCTTACCGTTGGATAAAGTTGCTGTAACGCTTGATTTATCATAAGAAGGAACCATAACAGATTGACAATCATTATTGAAACCAATCAATGAAACAACCGCATTATACCATAAATTTGGAGAATCTGAACTATATGGATTATTTATAAACTGAGATATCGCACTCAATCTATCTTGTCGAAGAGAAATACCACCACTCAATTGTGTTGTTAATGTATTTTGTTTTGAAACGAATGACATATATATATATATGAATATATTTAATAAAATATATTTATAAATAAATTTTTGTATATTTATTATTATTATTTACTTTTTTATTTACTTTTGTTATTTACGTTTGTTATTTACGTTTGTTATTTACGTTTGTTATTTACGTTTGTTATTTTTATTTCAATAAAATTATCAAAAAAATTAACATTCTTCCTTCTCATATACCAAAATATACCCAGAAGAATATATATTCTCTTTTTCTTTTTCGATATCAACTTCTCTCACATTTTCATCATTGAACATATACCAATTATTATTTTTATGACGACATATAGAATAATAATGACCGCTGTTAAGCATCCCCTGATGACAACCAATTGAAATTAAATTCATTCGTCCCTCATATTTATCATATCCTTCTGTATAAGGATATAAATTTAAATTATAAATGGGAAAATGAACTTTATCTGTTTTTTTATTTAATCGCACTGATTGAGAATTCATTCCATTACTATTTCCATTACAATATCTCTTCAATATAATAATTAAATAACGTGGTATTTTCATTAATTTTATTTCTCTATATACATCTTCATATTTATTTTTTTCTTCATTATAATAATTCTCTATTTTTTCTTTTTCAAAATATTTTGACAATGATTCCTCCAAACTATTTCCATAAATAGGTATATTCAACATATTAAATATTTCAAATTTCTTTGAGATAAATGTATCATCTATATCCATTATTTTATTTACAAACTGACCAAAAAATAATTCAACAATATAAGAATATTTATTATTTAATTTTTCATTCCAATCTTTAATTGAATCAACCATTAATTGATCTAATGAGTTCTTAACTTTTCCTTTCGGTTTTATTTCAACATCATATAATAACCCTTCATGTAAATAATCCAATATAAAAGAGAGAACTTCATGTGAATCTTGTTGGTCATATCCTTCAAATCGTGAATCATATTTTTGAATGAGCTGATGAAATGTTTTGGGTTCAATTGGATTTTTTAATGTCCACATCGCATTTAATAATTTACAGTATTCTTTTGTTAAAATAATTTCATTAAATTTTTTGGTTTCTTTCATTATATTTGCACGATTAATAATATCTGGTAAATATTCATCTTTTAAAAAATACTCTCTTAATGGTGTAATATTACTTAGTATTTGGATAACAGTATTTAAATAACAAGTATTCCCACGATTATACAATCCAACGAGTCCGTCTTCCATAAATATATATTTCTAACTTTATTTTATATTAAAATGGATAAGTTTATAATATCATATTATACAACATTATACAATATTTTAGAATACTAAGAATTAAATAATGTTGTAAGCTATAAATTGTTTACAAAATTTATTTATAAATAAATTATCTTTTATAAATTTTATATATGATTTATTATTCCAAGGAGTTAACATATATTTTCTTTTTTTTGATATATATTTGAATATAATTTATTATTTTATGAATATCTTTTTTTTCCATTATATAACCGTATAAATATCCTATTAAATATGGTTTTTCTGTTTGTAAAATTGAAATATTTCTATTTGAATTTAACATCTTACGATAGTAATATTTTTTCATTTTATAATTTGTTAAATAATGAATATCTTTCATTGAA